>Ga0209596_1000341_pt1 | contig 43510 bp, 59 predicted proteins | sample M_130807_MF_Meta_FD_187314 | JGI IMG/M metagenome (GOLD analysis project Ga0209596, IMG submission 187314) | Freshwater microbial communities from Lake Montjoie, Canada to study carbon cycling - M_130807_MF_MetaG (SPAdes) (version 2) | ecosystem: Environmental > Aquatic > Freshwater > Lake...
TTTTTTATAGATACCACTATGCACTACCTTCTACTATCCCCATTATAAATCTATTTATACTCTCACTTGTCTTAATATATTTCCAATTCCATTGTGTACTTTTATTTCTTTCGTGCTGTCGTCGTCATGACAAAATGTCGATGGGCCCTATTAATTTCTGCAGCTGTGCATTGACGCCCCCTGGCCACCCTAATTTCTATGAGTAAAATCCTAAAACGTCAACTTTTATTTTTTTTGAAAATTCCCAATCTGTTAACTTCCATATGTATTTACATTTATTTATTATATGTTACTATGATAAAATCTAAAGGAGAATAATTATGCCAGCAGATGCATCAATGTCAATTTCGCAAACGATACCAGGTACAGTAACAATAGCTGCTAGTGGAGCAAGCCACATTCACGCATTCACTTTACAGGGCGATGGAGATTGTTCAGTGCAGTTTTTTAAAGCTGACGGAACAACAGCATTGACAGGTTTGATTCATCTACCTGCATACAGTATCATTTCGCAAGCTATGCAGTCAACCGGCTTGTTAATTAGTAATTCAGGTATTAAGTTGACGGTGGTAGGAAATCCATCAGGTAAGCTTACAGGGTTCGTTACTTACAACGCATAACCCAAGAATTGAACAATGAATTCTAAAAAACCTACAGATGTCAAAGAATCTATAAGTTATGGGTCAGGAGAATATTCTTCTGGCTTTGGTCCGTTTTGGAATGACAGCGGGGCGTATAATCCGTTTCAATTTCCTTCTGCCGGTCAAAATGGATGGATTGATCCTGTACAGCTTGCGATACGCGATAATTACCTTTCTGGTGAACAATTACCTGTTTATTTGACTTGGTGGCAGTTAAAGTCAATTCGCGATAGGGCAAGGTATGTTTACGCTGTAAATGAGTTTGCTCATGGTATTGTAGGCTGTTTTCAGAATTTTGTTGTTGGAGCGACTGGATTTAAATGGCGCGTAGCCAATATTGATTTAAGGACGCCAGTTCCAGAAGAAATGCTCAAAAGATGCCAAAATACATTGGATATCTTTCGCGAGTATAACAATATGGTTGAAGTGGAAAATGAAATCGTCTACAGGCTACATGTTGACGGCGAAGTGTTCATTCGTAAGTTTCCACAAGCTAACGGCATGTTAGTGATCAGGTTCATAGAACCTGAGCTTGTAAGGGGCTATGCAACGGATATCGGATCACCAAAAGATTCATTTGGGATTATTGCTGAAGAAGATGATATCAATTCCGTTCTAGGTTATCAGGTGATTCAAAAACCTTGGGAAACAAAAGAACCTACATTTGTAGAAGCGAATCAAATTATTCACATTAAGTTTGGAACTAACGCGAATGCAAAGCGGGGTTTAACTTCCTTCTATCCGGTGTTCCAGAATTTAAATAATTGCGAAGATATCCTCGCATCGACAGTAACGATGGCAAAAGCTAGGGCGAAGATTGCGATGATTAGGAAAGTATCTAATGTTGCACCTGATTCAATGTCAACCCTTGTTGATTCTACAGTAGATGCAACCATCAATGATAATAATCCGATGACAGGTAATAACATGAAGCTTGAACGCTTTGGTTACGGATCGATCATTACAACTCCTGAAAATATTAGTTATGAGTTTCCCGGTATGAATGTTGACGCTGCTGGATTGATTGAAGTCCTTCAAGCTAATTTAAGATCCCTTGCAACAAGATTCGGCATTAGTGAAACCTTAGTTTCTGGTGATGCGTCTAATAACAACTATAGTTCAGCATTAATTGCGGAAGCACCAGCAAGAAGAACCTTTGAACGATGGCAAGGCATTGTAGGTAGATCACTTGCTGAATGTAGGTTTGAACCTAATAAATCACTTGCTTGGACACAACTACATCTTGCTGCTGATCACGGAATAATACCGCAAGAGATTCTAAAGAATTTAAAAGTTACATCTGAAGCTTGTTCGCTTCAATCTCGTGATCATCAAAAAGAAGCAGAGATGAATCGAATGTATCTTGATATGGGCGTTAAGTCAATTCAAACGATTAGAAGCGAAGTTGGTTTAGACAACGACACGGAAGCAAGTAATATCAACACTCATGCTAATATTAAACCTGGTGATCCATCTGCAAAAGCAGAAACACCTAATGCAGCACCAGAGGCGAATAAACCTGAAGGTGAAGCAACAGACAATGTTCAAGATACAGCTTTAAACGGTGCTCAAATTCAATCCCTAGTAAATGTGGTAACGCAATGTGTACAAGGGTTGTTACCAATTTCCGCTGGCATGGCTATTGCAAAATCATCCTTCCCATTAATTCCGCAAAGTGTTATTGATGCAATTTTCAAAGATATTGAGGTTAAGAAAACACCTGATCCTGAAAAACCTAAAGTGCAACCTATGGACAAATAATTTTTATTAGGTTAGTATTTAAAATATGAATGCAACATTTGAAAATCCTGTTGATCGAGAAAACCACATTGTCAGAGGTGTGAAGGTTCTTGGATTTACTTCCGCGAATGGAAGGATTTATGATTTTGCTGCTGTTAAGGAAGCTATTCAAAAATATGAAAAGGCTCCTGTAAACAAAGATCACAACATGGAAGAACCTTCCTTTTCTGATCGGCTAGGATGGCTTGAGAATGTTATTTTAGAAAAGGATGGGTTGTACGCCGATTTCCATTATAACCCTCATGCAGAGGGCATTGAATCGTTCCTATGGTTCGCTGAACACAATGGGCTTGGTGATGTAGGTTTCTCGCATCTTGTTTCTGGAAAATATTCTGTTGATCCGGATGGTACGGAAAGAATTACTAGGATTGATAAGGTTAGGTCTGTCGACTTAGTTGCTAACCCTGCTACAACTAAAACAATATTTGAATCAGAAGTTAAACCTATGAAGAAAAAAATATCTGAATCTAGTTTTTATAGATTACCTAAAAGTGATATTGGTAACACTTTGTATGAAGCTAAAATGGCTTTAGATTCTTTTTACAGTAGTGCAAAAAATGGTAATGATATAAAGCCTGATTACCTAAATAATATTATATCATTATTAAATAATGTTAAAAAAAATATCAAGTCATTTAATAAACCAGATGAAGTTAAAGGTACAGTATATGAATCTGATGACAAACCTATGCCAAAAAATGTAGAAGAAAGCGATAGTGATTTTAAAGTAATAACAAAACTTTCTGGTACTAATGATGACCAGGTTTCTAAACGAGAAAAAACTTATGATCTTTATTACAAAGGAAAGTATTTAGGAACTGTTGATGACATTGCAAAAGTATGGAAGATTGAAAAGGAATATGCCAATAAAAAAGGATCTGAATCTATGAAAGAAGCAGAAAAAGAAAAAGGACTTGAAGTTTATGGTACAAAAGGGATGAACAATACTAGGTTTAGGAAAACATTTAAATCACAAAAAGAATATGAAAAATGGTATGATAAAAATGAAGGCGATATTGAAATTTTAGGATTAAGGGATCTTGAAGGTGATAGTAAACGCGAACAAGAAGATAATAATGTTGGTGAAGCAAAACAACCTTCACAAGGTTCAGAAATGACAGTCAAGCAGCTCACTGATTTATTTAAAGATGGTGAATGGGAAGCTTATTCGGATGTGGTTCCTAATAAGCATGTTACACTTTTTAACAAAAGTAAAAATAAAAAAGTTAATGTTCTAGTACGCGAACAAGAAGGAGATGATGAAATGGACAAGGAAAAAATGATGGAAGATGAAAACCCAATGCAACAAGAAGAAGCGGAGCAAGATCCAATGATGGATGAAGCAGATGATGTTTATTCAAAAATAAAAGAAGTTTGTGAAGGTGAAGGTTCTGATGAAGAAAAATCAAAACAGGTTCTTGAAATGCTTGGATTATCAGGTGGTATGTCTGAAGCAGAAGATGATGAAGAAATGAAAGAAGAAGATGATGAAGAAACAAAAGAACAAGATTCTGAAGTTCTTGAAAAAGAAAATGACGATGAAGAAATGAAAGAAGAAGATGATGATGAAGATCCTAAAAAAGAATCTAAATCTGAATTGAAATCTTTACGGAAATGGAAATCCGAAAAGCTAAAACAAGAAAAGATTGTGAATCTAATTAAAGAATCTAATCTTGAACCAACCCGTGTTTTTGTTAAACAACTTTCTGCAATTGATTCTAAGCTATGGAGCGAAGCGATCAGAGACAGGAAAAAAGTTGCATTAACAAGAGCAGCGGTCAAACCAATCTCATCTGGTTCGCAATCGAGAAGCGAATTAAGTTACAAACAATTTCTCGAATCCGTATTAGGTAAATAAACAAAACTATTTTAGGAGATTCTGAAATGTCGATCCGCTACAGTTTCAATACTACTAATCCTGTTATGGCTGAAGTTGATACAACTTCTGCAATCGCTCTAGGCGATCTTGTTGCACAAGTTTCCGGTGAGGTTATTTCAGCAACCGATTTTACTTGGACAACCAACTTAGCAACAACCCAAGAAAATTTTGCAACAGCATTTCTTGGAATATCTGGTCAAACTAAGCTTGAAGATGTTGAAAAAATCTATGGCAATTCTGTAGCTAATCAAATCAGAATTGATTGTTCTGGTATTTATGAAGGAGATTATACAGGTGTTGCATTAGTTATTGGCGATTATGTTGGCCCTAGTTCCGCTGCTAGCGTACTCCTTCCACAATCACTTGTAAAAGTTGCAACTGCTGCTTTAGCAATTGGCAGGGTTGTAGAATCTTTAGCTGGTAATGGAACTGTAAAATTCCAATTGCTATCCTCACTTAATTCGGTATCCCGTTAAACAAACTTTTTAATTTTTAGGAGATTTTGAAATGAAGAGTCTAGGAAAAAAGCTTAAAGCATTTGGCAAACAAAATGGTGTTTTGAAAACTAAATCCTACCTTGCAGAATCCATTGCCAAGGGTGATATTAGTTTGAGAAACATTTCCCTTCGTGGCCTTGCAGAAGGTATTGTTGGCGATGATTGGGCCGAGAAGATGCAACGGTTCAACGGGCCTGATCGAGTGTTTATGGAAGCATCTGAAGCGGTTGATGCAAGTAACTTTGCAGCAATCACAGGTCAGATTCTTATCACTACTGTTCAGGAAAAATATAAACTTGCAAACTTGATTGGCGATGAATTGGTACAAACAATTCCCGCTGGTCAAAATCTTTCAAGTGAATTGATTCCTTGGTTGTCCGATATCAGTCCTTCCCCTGATGTTGTTCAACCTGGGATGCCTTATTCTCAAACTCAGTTTAGTGGTAATTATGTACGCATTCCAGCAATCGAAAAGGTTGGTAGAATTTGTGCAATTACTGCTGAAATGATTTACTCTGATAAAACTTCCCAAGCTTTATCTAGTGCTGAATCGGTTGGAACTTATTGCGGTTTAGTTCGCGAGGAACGAATTTTAAATACCGTATTAGGTTTAACCGGTAGTTATGTTTATGGAACTGCTGTAGGTGCAGAATCTACCCTAAACACCTATAGCACTACAGCACAAGCTGGTATGACTTTTGGATTCATTAATAAGGTTACATCATATGCTTTGAGCAATTGGTCAAGCATTAACACGCTTGAACAACTGTTCTACAATATGAAGGACCCTAATACTGGAAAACCTATTCATATTTTTGAACCAGGTGCAATGTCCATGCTAGTTATGCCTTTCCAGAGGTATACTGCAAGTAGGATTTTGAATCCTCAAACAGTTACTAAGAATGGACCTTTTGCAACATCTGGTGATGTTGAACAGCTTGAAAGTCCTAACCCACTAGATACTAATTACAAGATTTTAACCTCTGCAAATGCAAGGAATATTCTTGTAACTTCTGGTGTTGCAGCTTCAACAGCAGACAAGTATGTGTTCCTTGGAAACTTTAAAAAGGCTTTTGTATGGCGCGAAGCGAAGCCACTTGAAGTTGTTCAAGCTCCCGCAAATAATTGGGCGGAATTTAATCAGGATATCACGGTTGCTATTAAAGCATCGTGGTGGGGTTCTTGCGGTGTTATGGATCCTCGCTATGTAGTTCAAGGTTTACCCGCTTAATCTACGGGTTAACCCCTCAAGACCTGTACGGTTATTCCCTTTTCCGTACAGGTTTTTTTTCTTATCGGAGTATTTGCAATGCCTACACCTGCTGAAAATATTCTTACTATTAGAAATAATTATATTGCAGCACTGCTGGCAGATTCAGCAAATCCTCAACCTTCATATTCTTGGGAAGGTGTTTCTGTTTCTAGGACAGAATGGAGACAGCAACAACTTTTGAATGTAACGGAATGCAACAAGGTAGCAGGGACATTAAACCCCCAAGAATTTCGTACTCAATTCATGTAGGAGTGTTTATGCCTACTTTAGATTTATCGCAAGAATACAATGTTTTTGATAACCCTGAAGTTCTTATTTTAATTAATCCCGCTGGTGATACTGCAACAACGAACTACGGATACAGGCGAGCAATTACAGTTGCCTATCATGATCAATCAGGTGTTATGAAAGTTGAAAACATGACTAAGTTTTTGGTTTGGAAAACAAATATAACCCCATTAGTTCCGCAAATTGATTGCGAAATAACTGATTCACAAGCTCATAAGTATTTTGTAAATGGTGTAGATAATCAGGGCAATCAAGAATACTATGCTTTGGATTGCACTAGGAAAAGCAGCTAATGCAAAAAGTAATGAAAACAAATCGGCCTATAATGACAGCGAATCCCGCTGATCGTTATACTACGATTGAAGATACTTTAGCAACAAATTTAACTGCATTAGGTTACACAATTTACAAACGAAAAGGTTCTGTAATTCGTGAAACGGATGTGTTTCCATGCGTAATAATTGCACCATCAGACGATGGCGAAGAACTTGGAACAGAAACATTTGGAGGTATTGTAGAGTTCCTTTACAACTTCAGAGTTTATTATGTTCAAACTTACACAAGGGATTTAGAATATACCGATCTTGAAGATCGTTACAAAATACGAAAAGAGATTTATAGAATCAATCAATTTGAAGAATCTTTAACACCTACAAGAATTTCAATCAAAGGTATTCAACCCTTCAGTATTAATGGACAACCTAACACGGTTTACAATGTTACCGGATTTAGGGTACAATATGGTTTTATGGAACAAGGTTTGGTTTAACTAGGAGATAAAAATGCCAGCAGTAACAAACTATTTTTTAACAGGCAAAATTGCTTTATTTGATTTAACTAGAACAGATGGAATTGTTGGAACTGGTACACTTCCAGTTACTACAGCAACCATTGCAACAAAAATTGAAACACCTGAATCTTCTTCTTATGCTTCAGGTGGTTACACAGAACTGGTTCTAGGTATTCAATCAGCAGAAATTACAGTAGAAATTCTTTACGATAAAGTTGCATTGCCTCCAATATTTGCTGGTATGAAAGCGGATATTGAATTATCTCCAACTGGTGGCAGAACTGCATTTCTTGCAACCTCTCCAACTAGCACACAAGCAACTTTAGGAACTAATGAATACGGGCCTTATACAGGAGATCCTTTAACATTCATTTTTGAAAATTGTACTGTAACGCAAGTCACTTATGATATGCCTGTAAAGGATCTTCAAAAAGTAAAATTAACTCTAATTCCTTCAGCAGATGCAACCGTAAACTTTGGTGAAGTAGCATTCTAAATTTAATTTAAGGAGTTTATACAATGGCTGTTTTATCAGGAAGATTAGGCTCAATTGATTTTGGAACTTTATCAAATATTCCAGCAACAAACATTTCGGTTAATTCAAAAGCTGAAGTTGTTGACACTACCAATTTTGTAAATCAAGGTTTTGATTCTCATGCAATTGGTATGTATTCCGCTGAAATTACTTTAGATTTGTTAGAAGTTGTTGGTGGTTACGGATTGAAACAGGGTCAATCGGGAACTGTTACTATTAACGATGGTGATCCAGTAACCCCCGGTGCAGTTACTATTACTAATTGCCTGATTACAGGTATCAATTACGATGCTGGTGCAAAAGATGTTCAAAAGATGTCTATTACACTAGCAACTAAAGGTGCTTATTCTATTATTGTTGGTTAAAACTAAGGGGAAAAAATGGCAGATTCAGTAGGTACTATTTTAAATTCATCTGGTGAAGGTTCACAAACGATTGAATTTAAAGGGAAAAAATATACTGCAAGTTTGATTACTCAAAAAGTAAAAGCTGATTTTGAAAAGTCGATGGAAAAAAAAGCATTAGATGCAATTTTTACTTTAAAGGATCGGCTTGAACCTGTTGAATTTCGTGAAGCTGTTAGCGGTGTTACTAGAGATATTGCATCAGGTGTTTATTCTTTTGGATCAGAAAATTGTGTAGCGTTTTTAACAACTCCTGTAGGTGTTTTAATATTCGCTTCAATACTTTTTTCTGCTCCTGAAAATGAAATGCAAGATTTAGTTCTTTCTGAAAAAGAAAGATTTGAAGCAGTTATGGAAATCGTAAGGGAAAAAAGTTTCCCAAACGCAAGGAGGGAGTAAGTTCATCAAAAAGATATGAACCTATTCCCCCCCCAAATTTAATTAATTACTATGTTCACCTAATGGATAAACCTTATCTATTACGGCCTTGGGAGATAGAGAAATTAACTGATCTGCAAATAGTTGATCTTTACTATAGGGCAAGAGATGACAAAGGAATACCGCTAGAAATACACGATGAAAAACACGAATGGGATTTAAGAAAAAAAGTAATCCCTGAAGAATTAGCAATGTTTAATAGGTATCAGAACTTTATGAAGACTGGATCAATGTTAGGTGGTTCACCCAAGCAGTTAAACAAATCTTGGGTTGATAAGTTTGGGAAAATACCGGAAAGACCAAATGGCAGCTAAAGACATTCCTATTGATTCCGGTTCAGATTTTACAGCAGATGTTGTAAAAGCTGTTGAAGCTATTGCCCAAAACATAAAGAATTCATCAACCGCATTTACAGGTAATTTTGATAAGATTGCAAAATCTGTTAAGACAATGCAAACAGCAGTTGTTAATTCAATTAAACAAATTAAATTAATTGCACCAACATTAAAAAAAGAACCTAAAAAAGAATCAAAAGGTAAAGAGAATTTTTCTGAAGATATTTCTTCAGGTTTTTCTTCTGTTATCACTTCCATTTCAGATTCCGCAATGTCAATTACTGATGCTATTATTGGAGTTGGTGCAGAAGTTATAAACGAGCTTACAAAAACTAAAGAACAACCTAAAAAAGAAACTCAAGAAAAAAGCGGGCCTGATTTTACTCCTGATTCATCTATGAGTGAAAAAGAAAAATCAGTTATTAAAAAAGAAGGGTACAAAGATAAATCAAATAAAGAACAACCTAAAGCAAAAGGAATTTCAATAGCTAAAGCAGTTATTCAAATTCAACAAGCAATTATCGTTTTAGGTAAAGGAAAAGAAGAAGATAAGAAAAAAGATAAGAAAAAAGATGTAAGTACAGGAAAAGATAATTCAATAAAATCAATTTTTGAAGATGTTAAAAGCACTATAAGCAGCTTTATGAAAGGTAATAAAGCTGAAGGAATTAAAAAAGCAAAAGGTATTGTTGGTAATGTTATACAAAACAAAACAAGTAGTTTAATGGGTGGTGGTAAAAGTTCGCCAAAAATGGGAATTAAATCAGGTGCTGGTGCTGCTGGTGGTATTGGTGGCAAGATTGGAGGGCCAGCATTAGCCTTATTAGGTGCTGGAATTTCAAAACTAATGCAAGGTGCTGGAATTGCTGCTACTGCTATTAAAAAGCATGGGATAGAACTTGCAAAAAAAATACCCGGTGCAGATAGAATTATTAAAGGTTCTTTAGTTGATGGTAAAGGAAATAAAGCTGCAAAAAAAGTTGGTGGTAAAATTGGTGGTTCTGTTGGTGCAGAAGCAGCGGGTGCAGCAGCAGCGGGTTTAGGAATGGCTTTAAATTCTGTTACAGGTGCAGTTGGTATTGCTTCAGGTGCAATCGGAATGTTTGGTTCATACATTGAAAAATCAAACCCCGCATTGATGGAACAATTTGGAATTATTATAAATGATTTAGGTGGTGTTATTGGTCGATCACTTGCACCAGTAATACAAACGCTTCTTCCTTTGTTTCGCCAATTTGCCGATTACATTGATTACGCAATGAAGTTAATCCAACCTTCCATTGATGTTGTAATTAACGCATTTAAAGCATTAGCCGGGCCTCTAATGGAAGCGGGTGCAACAATTTTAAAAGTGTTTGCTCCTGTATTAGTTTTTGCTGCAAAAATCCTTGAAGGTTTAGTAATTATTGTTACTCCTTTGCTTGATGCTTTTTCGACATTGTTAGAAGCAGTTGATGAAATGTTTGGAATATTTTTTGGCGGTATTGGCATAACAGATATTATGATGGATGGATTTAAATTAATGTCTGATGCTGTAAAGATTTTAGTAGGTGCAATTACTTGGGCAGCGGGTGCATTTTATCAGGTAATTGGTGCAGCGATAAAAGGTATTGGTTCTTTGATTGATTGGATTCCCGGAACAGGTGATCTGGGGGCAACCTTGATGAGAATGGGAGAAGATGCAGATAAAGCGGGAGAAAAATTAAGAAATTCTGGTGCTGATATGATTTCTTCAGGTTTAACAGGTAAAGCACAAGATAAAAAACCCTCTAAAATTAAAAAAGATACCTCAATAGGTGCTGGTGTTAAAGAAGCTCAAGAGGTTTCAATTTCAGGTATTGGCGATGATATCAGGAAATCTGCAATGATGGCAGGGCAGGGGCAAAAATCTCAAGAAGAATCGTTAAACGATATCAGCAAAAACCTAGAAAAGAACAATCTTGCAGCAGCAGTTGCACAAGGGATGATCGAAGCACAAAATAAATTAGGTGATAAACCACAAGGATTTAAAAACGATACTGATTATTCTGGTTCAGGTGGTTCTTTTGAAGCACCATCATAAGGAAAAAAAATGCCAACGATTCCAATTGGTTTAGAAACAGCTTGGGTTGATAATACTATTGCCGAAAGAATTGGAAGTAGTTCACCCAATTCCGCTTCGTTTAATTCTGATGGAAATTCTAGGGCATCGATGACTTACCTTGTTGATGGATTTGGAACTGATTTAGCACAACAAAACCCATTAGTAGCATTTTGTCAACAAGCTTTAGGTACAACAAAAATAAGCGAACTTTTTAATGATGGATCTTTAGAACGATCTTCGCCAATGGCTCACCCACAATATCGATGGCTTTACGCTGATAGTATTTCTTCAATTCGTGGTTTAGGTTTGCTTCGAGAATCGCAAGAAGATCCTTCTTCCCCTTTAGTTCCTTGGGTAACTTCTTCAGATACTTCCTATCAATTAACAGCACCATATTTTACAATTTATTCTAAGTATGAAGTTACAGTTGAATTTGGGCCTCGGCCTTATCTTGCAATTAATGATCCAACAATGTTAGCACTAGAAGCAGAAAACCCCGGTGAATATGCAATCATTGGGCCTAATAATACTTATTCAAAAGACGATTCAACACCAGTAACAATTGCTGGTTCTCCATTCCGTGAATATATGCGTTTTACAACATTCACAACAGAAACATCAGCAGAATATTTAACCCTTAAAGGTGGTCAATTTCAGTTTGTTTCTGATGTTACTGATCCCCCAATCAACGGAACAACTATTCCCGGTTTCTTTGGAAAAACATTAATACCTAAAACAACAATTAAAATGACATGGTTTGATGTTCCTTACAATTTTGTTGATCCAAATTCAAACGCATCAACAAATATTTATCAAGGTTTAGGTAGAGTAAATCAAAATTGGTTTTCTGGTTTTGCTCCCGGTGAATTGCTTTTTGTAGGTTTTTCTAATACGCAAAAAATGAGAAATCAATTTGATGTGTTTGATTATTCTTTAGCTAATGCAGCGGATTTACCTGATATAAACACAATACTTTTAACAGATATTACTTTTAACTTTTTGTATATTCCTATTATTGCTTATGACAAAACAGGAAATATTTATCCAGCAACTCCAACAGGTGTTATTAATCCTTTGAATTTAAGCTATGTAAACGCTGGACATAATTTGGCAATGAGTAACGCAAACAAAAAATATTATCCTGTTGTTTCTTTAGATGTTGAACCAAATCCTAAACCAGTAAATTGGGATAAAACAGTTAAGAAACCGATCTATCCTAGTTACCCTTTTGAATTAATGTTTAACGCTTTGCCTTATATTATGGCAGACCAACCAACAGCATAAAAGGAAAATTATGAACGCTGGAACTTACAACATAATTTGCGAACAAGGTGCAACATTTCAACGAATAATAACGGTTGTAAATGCTGATGCAACTTTACCAGATTACAATAGTTCAACTGCAAGAATGCAAGTAAGGCCAACAGTTGAATCGGCTACAATAATCATTGAATTAACAACTGAAAACACCAGAATAACCTTATTAGATAATTCAATTACATTGGATATTACTGCAACTGATACAACCGATCTTCCAATAGGTGCGTATAAATATGATTTAGAAATTCAAACAAATGCGGAAGTTATTCGACTCGTTCAAGGAAATTTCACAGTTTCACCAGAAGTAACGAGATAAGAAAATGCCAAACTCAGATATTTTTGCAAGGGTTATTATTAATGAAGACCCCGTTAAAGCGAATGTTGTCTCGCCTCAGATTGTTGCAACGATTAGCGATCCGTCTTCAAAAGTTACTATTGAAAACGATTCTTCTGTTGCTGTTTTTAGGTATGTTTCTTTTACTCCTTCTTCTTTTTCTGTTGGTTTAACTGCACAAAATAATGTATTTTCTGTTTCAAATTCCCCTGTTACTTCGCAAGGTGTTATTGATTTAAATTTTATTTCTCAAGGAAAAAATACTTTTCTTGCAGCTTCCGCAACTGCAAATAGTGTTCCTGATTTTAGAAAAATAACACAAGCAGATTTACCAAATCTTTCAGGAACTTATTTAACTTCTGTATCTCACAATGGAACGCTTACAGGTGATGGAACAACCGCATCACCAATTCAAGTTGTTACTGGTGGTTCTGTAGGTACTGTGAATTCTGTTGCAATGACATCAACAGATTTTACCATTTCCGGTTCTCCTATTACAAATTCTGGAACCATAGTTGCAAACATTACTGCAACAGGTGTTTCTTCTGGAACTTATGGTAGTGCAACTCAAGTTCCTGTTTTAACTGTTAACGCAAAAGGTCAAGTAACAAACGCAACCACAACATCAATTTCAATTCCAACGCAAGGTTTAACATCTGTTGGAATTCTTTCAGCCAGTTTAACAGTTACGAATTCTCCAAGAACAACAGATGGAAATATAACTTTAGAAACTGCTCCAACCGGAGTAACAACAGGTGTGTATGGTAGTAATTCATCCATTCCACAAATCACAATTGGGCCTGATGGAAGAATTACATCAGCGGTAAATTTGGCGGTAGGAACTCCCGGTAGCGGTATTGGTACAGTTACATCTGTTGGATTAACTTCATCAACATTAACTGTAACAGCTACACCAATCACTTCAGATGGGTTTCTTTCAGTTAATCTTGCTGCTTCTGGTGTAATTGCTGGAACATATGGAAGCTCAGTAAATATCCCTGTTTTTACAGTTAATTCTTTTGGACAGATTACTAGTGCTACAACATCAGTTATTAATGTTTCAACATTAGGTAATCTTGATGGCGGTGTAGCAAATAGCGTATATTTAATAACACAAAGTGTTTCTGGTGGCGATGCAAACGGAGTTTAAAACATGGCAATTGAAATCCAAATTAGACGAGATACGGCAGCAAATTGGACTAGCGTAGATCCAACTTTAGCAGAAGGTGAATTTGGCCTAGAAACAGACACAAATCAATTAAAAATTGGTGATGGTGTTTTAGCTTGGACTGCTCTAGCTTATTTTGGTGGTGGTGGAAACCCATTCGATCAAGATTTAAACACAACTGATCCTGTTGCGTTTGCTGGCCTTACCAATAATGCGATTATCTACCCAACTGTAGATGGTACAGCAGGGCAATCAATTGTAACAGATGGTGCGGGAAATTTGTCTTTTGCAAGCGGTGCAAATCCATTTGATCAAAGTTTAAATATTGCAGATGCAGTATCGTTTACTGGATTGACCAACAACTCAATTATATATCCAACATCTGATGGTACAGCGGGTCAAGCAATTGTAACTGATGGTGCAGGGAATTTATCTTTTGCATCAGCAGCAAATCCCTTCGATCAATCGCTTAATATTGCAGATGCAGTATCTTTTACCGGATTAACCAACAACGCAATTATCTACCCAACATCAGACGGAACAGTAGGTCAAGTAATCACAACTGATGGTGCGGGTAATCTTTCATTTGCAAGCGGTGCAAATCCATTCGATCAAGATTTAAATACTACAGATGCAGTTGTGTTTGCGGGTTTAACTAACAATTCAATTATTTATCCAGTTACAGATGGAACTATAGGTCAAGTAATTGTTACAGATGGTGCTGGTAATCTATCTTTTGCATCAGCAGCAAATCCATTTGATCAGGATTTAAATACTACTGATGCTGTTGTGTTTGCTGGCCTTACGAATAACTCAATCATCTATCCAACATCTGATGGTACGGTAGGTCAAGTAATCACAACTGATGGTGCAGGGAATCTTTCATTTGGGAGTTATTTACCGCTTGCTGGCGGTGCGATGGATGATACTGCAATAGTCACACTTAGCAACACCGGAACAGATAGAGATACAGAAATAGGTGGTTGGGGTTTAGGTACGCAAAAGACCTCCGACAATGATTATTCTGCAACCTTTGAATACGATCAGATTTTAATTAAAGACGGAACGCAAACCACAACCATAAAAACAAACACCATCACCACAGGTGGAAGCTATATTGAGCGACAAGTTGCAGCAAGTTTTACCGCTGGGGTAATGACCTTAGATTGCAATTCTGCAAATGTTTTTACTTGTGCATTAACAGGTAATGTAACCACATTAACAATAAATAATATTCCAACTTCTGGATTAGCAATTGGAATCACTTTAATTTTAGAAGCTGATGGAACTCAAAGAACAATTACTTGGCCAGCATCGTTTCTTTGGCCTAATGGAACTGCACCAACAATTACCGCAACTAATGCAAAAAAAGATGCAATAGTATTTATGACTTATGATCAAGGCACAACTTTCTTGGCATTTGTGGCAGGGCAAAATCTATGATAAGTAGAATGTTAATGATGGCAGCGAGTAACCAAGTTTCATACGAAAATGAAGGAGTTGCTTGCTATATATCTACAGAAGGATTGAATCATAATACTTATGGTTTAGCCTTATCAGAAGATAATAATTACGCTTATTTTAGCGGAATAGGAATTCATTTATACTCAAGAAATACTATAACAGGAATTTTAACTTTTGTTTCAACAACTACATTTAGTAATAATTATGCAAGTGGGGCATATGATTCAGATATGGTTATTACTTCAGATGGTTTATATCTTTTTTCATTTAGTTCTGATAGTACCCCAACAAGCTTTTATCTTAATAAATTTACACGAAACATTTCAACTGGTGCTATTACTTTTGATTCTCAAACAGCTTTAAATTCTTCTGGTGTTTCATTAAAATTTAACGCAGATAAAACAAAATTGTATATTGCAACACAAACAGAATTTAAAAGATATAGCGTTTCGGCAGGTGTTTTAACTTTAGATTGGTCAGGAGTTTTAAATTTTACTCAGAATAATAATTTTCATAATATGAAAATTGGATCTTTTATAATTGCAAACACAAATGCTTTTTCAGTTCTTTTGTGTTCATCAGATTATAATTCAAACCCTTCACCACCCTATACTAGCGGTTACATAAATCAACCATTTTTAAAAGTGATAGATAATTCAGATGGTTCAAGTGTAAATGCTCAAGTTCCAAGTAGTTTTTTCCTAACACAATATAATTATGATTTAGATTTTTCTTTGGCAAAATCTCCAACTGGAAATTTTATTGTTTTTACTGATATTAGCATTCCTAACAACACGCTGCATTATGGGGTTCAAGTTGCTACAGTTGAAAATACTGGCGACATTAACACCGTGGAAGTGTACTACGGAAATGATTTTAACCAATTTCCTTATTATGTTTTTAATTCAACTGGCAGAATATTGTTTACTGCATCTAATGGAAACGCTGCAAACTTTAATTTAAGCACAGGGCATTTAACTTATTTTGAATCAGTACCTAAACCAGAAAGATTAGTGATTAGTAAAGACAATGATTTCATTTATGGTTTAAATAATAATCAGGAATATCTTTTGTATACTTTAGGTATTCCTTGTCCTTGCTCCAACGAATTGTTTGTTCTTACAACTACTACAACACCTCTTTACGGTGCAACTTTAGTAATAACTGGGAACGGAAGATATAACGGAGGTAATTATGAATGGACTGTAACACCAAATGTTGGGTCAGCAGGTAATTTTGGTGGTGAATTTATATACACAGTCCCTAGTACACCAGCGTTAGAAAGTGTTTTTGCACCTCCATCAACACCATTATTTTATTATAACAAGGTTATGGCTGGAAGTGCTAACAGCAGCGATTTAATTGTGGAATTAAATAATCAACCCATGACTGCTAATACATTTCATGCACTAGCAGCGGGCGATACTATTAGAGTTATTTATTATGGAAACCAATATGTTCCGGGATGGGATTATTCTTATTTCTACATTAATTCTAACATTGCAAACTGTTAAATTTACTATTTCAATTTTAATGTTTTAGGTTTATAATTGATTAGATTTTAGGAGTAATAAAAATGTTTGCAGACATAAACTTTATAGATATTTTTGAACGATTTGGAGTATCTTTAAGCTTCCTAATTTTTCTTTTATGGGTAACTTATAAAGGTTTTGGCTGGTTAGGTGGCAATATATTGTTGCCATTACATCAAAGACATATGTTGTTTATAGATCGTCTTGAAAATTCAATTAATGAAGTTGCAAAAGTTCAATCTGAATCAATGCGGATTTTAGCAGAAGTTTTAAACCATTTACGGAAGGATTCTAAACATGATTAATTTTCCTGATTCGTTACCAATGGATGCGATTCTTTTGGTTATTTCTAAAATCAAAGGCAAAGAAGAACCATCAAATAAAGAATTTGCTCAAGCACTTTGGAACATTGTAGGTTATGCAGCTAATCAAACTATACCTGAAAACAAAGAAATCATAGGCGAAGTTCAAGATTTAAACCTTGATGATTTTGCAGCAATTTTAGAACAAGCGATTTCGATGAAAGATTCTCCTGAAGTGTCTAGGCTACCTTGGGCGAACATTTTAAAGATAGGTTTGAAGCTTTTGATTTCGCTTTTTTTGTAATAGGGGATCGGATTGGAGTAAGGTGCGAAACGAATATTTAAAAAAGTATCCAACTTGTGCTGCTTGTTTGCAATCCGATCCAGAAATTTTACAGATTCATCATTTGATTCCGTTTCATTTAGATGAAAAATTAGAATATGACGAAACGAATTTGATAACTTTGTGCCGAGAATGTCATTTTCTTTTTGGTCATTTAAGGAAATGGCAATCGTTTAATAAACATTGTCGATCAGATGCAAGAATAATGGCAGAACGAATAAGGAACAGGCCATGTTAAACCTCGTTATTTTAGTGTTTCTTCAAATACCTACTATAGACCTACCCGCAAAGGTATCCGGTCAAATAGGTGCGTTTATAACGATCCCTGCAAGAACAGAAGCGAAGTCTGTAAAATGGGTTTCGATTGATAAAGGTTTAAATATTTTCCCTGTAGACTTGTTAAAGGATTCAAAAACTCTGATTGTTACGGCTCAATCTGAAGGTGCTTACAGGGTGTTCGCCTATGCTGGAAATGAATTTGGTGCATCTGATCCAGCATTCACAACAGTTTTAATTGGTGATAATCCTGAACCAGTCAACCCAATTGATTCAGATATTACAAAAGCAGCATCAAAGGAAAATAAAGATTCTGTTAAATGGCTTTCAATGTTCTATTCTCAATTTTCAATTGATGTTCAAAAACCTGAATATGAAACTTTAGGAAGTGTTTTTAAAACAGCTAAATCAACGATTGATGCTAAATTTAAACCTGAAGAATTATCTAATTTAAGAAGTGTTATCAACAAAAGATTAAACGAAAAACTTCCTAAAGATGCTGAGTTGAAACTTACTCAAGATGTTAAGGATTTATTGACAACTACATTTTCACAAATTGCAAAGGAATTAAAATAATGGATGAACCATTTGGTGGAAATAAAAAACCTGTTGAAGTTGTAAACAAATTTGGCTGGTTACCGATTGAATCACAACCTCAAGAACTTCAAGAAAAATTTAATAAAAAATTAGTTCCGTTTATGATTTCAGGGGAAGATGTTGAAGCAAAAGAAGCATTGTTGTACAAGGTTATAAATAAAGCTTGTGGCTATGATTTTTTTCCTTGGAATCAGAAAACTGGTTCTTGTGTCGCTCATGGTGCTTTGGCAATGCTTGCAACTTTGCAAGCTGTTGAAATCGTAACACTAGGACAATCGCACGAAGAATTTAGAACTCCCTTCATCTTGTATAACTATGGGCAATCTCGATCCCGTGGCGGTCTTCATGGATCTGGTGAAGGTTCTTTTGGTTCATCAATGGCAGAATCTTTAAATGAAGATGGCTGTCCTCCCCTAGATCCTATTTATCCTCAACCAATTAAAGAATCTGATGGATCATTTACATTTGGATCTGCTGCTGAAACGGCTTGGTCAAATGGAGATAAACCCCCAATCAATTTAAAAGATAAAGCTAAACATTTTAAAATAGAATCAACAAGTAAACTTGTAAATGCTTTACAAGTCAAGCAAGCTTTGACGCATGGATATCCAATAACCATTGCTTCTAGTTGGTGGGGATTTAGTGATTTAAAAGTTAAACCATCTGGAACACCATCAATTCAATTAGCTTCAAGAAATCAATCTTGGGGACACCAACAATCTTGTTTGGGGTTTACTACACACCCTGATTTTGGTCTAATATTCCTTATCCAAAATTCTTGGGGAAATTCTCACGGAACATCACCCGGTAATTTTGGAGAACCAAAGGGATCGTATTGGATTCGTGAATCTGATATGGATCGAATTTGCAAAGAAGAAGTGTTTTCTTTTTCAAATTTTGAAGGGTATCCATCAAGAAGTATTGATTGGAATTTGTAACTTTTTTGAAAGGATTCTGAAATGTTTTCATTAATTTTGGCAGTTGGTTTTGCAATTGATTTACCTGTTCGTGGTAATTGTTCCGGTGGTCAATGCTCTGCAACAGTTTCAAAGAAGATTGAAAAGAAGGTTGAAATAAAAGTTCAATCTAATAATCGTAGTAGGTTCGGGAAAATTAAATCCCGTTTTGTTCGTTCGTGTTCTTAATAGAAAGGGTGTTTTTATGAATCCTCAAATGATGGGTGGTCAACCGGGAATGCCTGTTGCACATCCTTCCCTAGATATTTTTGCAAGATTTATCAAAGGGGAAGCTACAAGAGATGAAGCGGTAAACGCTTTTGCTGATTATGTAATGACTGGTATCAGGGGAATTCCTGTTCCAGAAATTGAATTAGCAAAATCTGTTTTATCTACTGAATCTGGTAATTTTATGCAATACCCTCAAGTAATCCAATGTATGGCTTTGCTTATTAAGGGTTAATAAATAGGGTTATTTTAGGTTATAATAGAACACTAGATTGATAGTGTTCTATTTTTATTTAAGGCAAAAATCATGCGAATACAACCTGTACAAGGAAGCGGTAGTAATGTTGGCTTTGATGCTGCTACAGGTTCTATCACAATTTCCAATGAAGGGTTAACCCCATTTCTTTATTTGAGAGTAAATAATAAAGTTCCTTTTCGTGGTGTAACTGTAGATAATGGTGGTACGGGTTACACATCAACTCCTACTGTAGTTATTTCAGGCGGTGGTGGTACAGGTGCAACCGCACAAGCCTACATTAATAATGGATTTGTTACATCAATAGCATTAGTTAATGAGGGTTCTGGATACACAAGTAATGCCACAGTAACAATTTCAGGTGGAGGTGGTTCTGGTGCAACTGCAACAGCAGTTCTTCAAGGTGCATCAGGATATTATTTATTTTATGATTTTTATGAAGTTACTTGGAATGGAATAGATTTTGAAGAAGTTATTGGTGGTTTGTTTGCTGATTTTGATACTAGAAAAACTTGTCCTAAACTTTACGCAATGCCCTACGATATTGATGAACCAACTAATGTTGGAAACTTTGCTGGTAATGTTGGTGTATCAGGACAAGGTTTAGTTTATGTTTCAAGATATCGAGGAACAGATTCTACAGATGGCCGAGATGTGTACGAATTTCTTAGAAGCCTTGATCCTTCATCAAAATGCTTTGTAACTATAGAGGAAAATGGAATTCAAAACGGATACTACCCTGCTGCTGGTTATGATACTCTTTCTCAATCAACTGCAAATATGGGTGCGTTTTGGGCCAAAGATATTAACGGTGGCGAATTAGTTGCTGGAAGAAACTATGTAGGATATTATGCTGGAACTTCTTTTGACCCATATCCAAATGATCCAGTAAATACAGATCCAAGGCCAAGGGTAACGCTTTTAAATTCCCTTGTTGCTGGCCCAACAGGTATTACAGTTGTTACGGATACAACTTGCGTGAATGGTGTTTTGTCGAATACATATGCAACTTTTTACCCTTCAGAAACAGTTCAAATTGCAGAAGACACACGGAAAAGTTTTCTTACTTTAAATGATACTCCTGATTCATATTCTGGTGTTGCAAATTATTATGTAGCTGTTAATCCAACTGCAACAGCATTAAATTTTACATCTACTACACCTTCATCAGTTAATATCCCTTCAATGTCTTTTATTAATCTTAAAGATTGTCCTCAATCTTATTCTGGTTCTGCTAACAAAGTTGTTACATCAACAGGAAGCGGATTAGTATTTAATAATATAACATTTGCATATCCTAATTCTGGTTCTTCAATCGTATCAAATCAACAAGTATTAGGCCAAGGAATGAGTTTAAAGCTTAAAAATGATCAAGAATCTCCCGGTGCAAATAAATATTATGGAACTAATTCAGTGGGTGTTAAAGGTTGGTATGACTTACCAGAGGTTTAAAAATGGCATATAGACCAACAAACGATACTAAAGAAAATGTAATTCATCGAAACACAATCTTTGATGGTCAAGGAATGGTATCTTGTTGCACTTGTGGATATTGCATTAAAAAAACTGAAGATGCAACTTTAGAATTAACTAATTTTAAAGCAGCACCCCCAATTATAAATGAACAATCTATTGGAAGTGGGGTTTTAGAATTTTCTGATTATATGATTCCAACAGGTAGTTTTGGGGGTTATGTTTTATCAAGTAATAATGATTATCTAGATTACGGTACTAATAGCAATTATAATAACAAATCAGAATTTTCAGATAGATTAGTTTATTATCCTTTTTTAAATTGCAAGGGTAATTTATCTGTTCCTCTTTACAACTATGGATGGCCAACAATAATTGATGAAAATGGTTTTGTTGAAAAAACCGTAAAAACATATCAAGTTGAAGTAGAACCATATCGAACACCAATATTACTATACAATTATATTTTTGAGGAATATTACAAACAAAATTCACCTACTAAAAATACATTTGGGGGAAGTTCTTATTTGTATGAAGTTTATTATGTAGTAAATGATAATCCTATTACATATAGATATACTGGATCTCTTTCAAATTATTTCAATTTCATTAAAAATAACGATTATAGTTTAGGTGGTTTTAGAAAAAATGGAACTTGTGAAAATAATATTATTCAAGTAATGCAACCATCTTATTTTTTAGATGTTTCTTCATATCAATTTTCTTATCAATATCCAAATTACACTTTTTTTAGTTCTGTAGAAACTATATATCCCGGGCCAAATCAAAGCCAAAATCCTATTATTTCAGATTTGCCAAAATTGTGGGCGTACAATCCTTATATAAATAAAATGTCAGTTCCTTATAAAAATGGATATGTTTTAAAAAGTTTTGAAATAAATAAAAATGGAGTGTTTTTAGGAGAATTATCTTTAATTTCTATTAACCCTGTTATAAGATCACAAGCAACTTACATATATCAAGTACCACCTAACGGTGGCCCTCCAGTTTATTACAGAACGGAATTTTTAACTCTTGATCAGTATGATTCAATTGGTTCTGCCATAATTGCTAATCGCCCTTCAACATTTGATTCTAATCAAAATATAATTGAAAATTTTGTTAATGGATCATTTGCAGATTTATATGTTAAAGATGATTATTGGATTAACCAAATAAATAAAGTTGAAGTTATTTCATTTGGATATAACAAAGTTCCCATTAACAACCCATTAATTCCATTTGCATATTTTATAGATCAACCATATGTTCCATTAAAATATACAGCATCTAAAACAGATAGAACCCAAATCACATCTACTACTGATGCTACTGGAAGAACAACATTAACAATAAGAAATATTTTATGGAGTGGTAAAATACTTCTTGAAAATACTTACAATAACAATCAAGGTGTAAATATTGGTAGGCTTGCAAATGGAAAAGCAATACCATCTTCATATAAAGCTGTTTTAAAAGGAGGGTTTGAATCTGATGCAATAATATCTTTTCAAAGTGTTCCATTGTGTAAACCAGCAAGCATACCAGATAGGTTAAGAAAAGTTAGTAAGTTAAAAGTTAATTTTGAGAATTATAAAAAAATACCTCAATTTGATATGTTTAATTATAATGCTTTTTTAGATGACTTTTCTAAAACTCCCGGTATTATTGATATTGTTAATCCTTTTTCACTTTCATTTCCAAATGCTTATAGTATTACTGGTTATATAGGATATAGTATTTTTACTTGGGGAAGTTATACACAGGTTTACACAGGGTATTTTCCTACTTATTCGCCTTTGATCGCTATAGAATTAAATAACTATGAATTTTATCCCCCAAACATAAATCAATCTAATGAGTTTATAGTTGTAAATAAATTTTCTAGTACATCAAGTGCCTACGAATTTAGTATTATTCCAAAAGATTTTGTTCCAATAGATCCTCCTGTTCTTACTGATTATGTTGCAAAAGCTGGAAGGGTTTACCCTGATTTTGGTGTTCCAGATAGATTCAAAAGTTGTTTATTAATTAATGGTGATTCTGATGTTTGGAAAACAGGAAATGAAGTTCAATTTGTTGGATTAGATTATTTGGTTACTAATGGTGGTTCTGGATATACATCTTTGCCTCTTGTAACTGTTTCCGATGGTGGTGGAACAGGGGCAACAGCATATGCAAGTATTAGTAATGGTAAAGTTACATCTGTAAAAGTTGGAAGCAAAGGTAAAGACTATACATCAAATAAAACTGTTGTTATTTCTGGCGGTGGTGGTACAGGTGCAACCGCTGTTGATATAACTTTTACTCCGTTTTATTCTATTTACATGGAAGAAATTAAAGATGAAAAACAGACTGCTGGACAATCATTAATTAGAATTGCAAGAACTTTACAAGATGCCAATAACGGTGTTTACATTCCTAATGTTGGATTAGAAACATTATACAAGGATAGAAGTTTATCAGTTAAATTTCTTTACGGTTGGAAGGATGTATCAAAAGAAAACTTACCTAGATATGAAAATGTTAATTTAAATGATCCTATTCCAACTAATGTTAATGCAGATATTTTAGGTGCAAGCTACTCAAAAAGTAAAGAATGGGTAAATAATTTTAATGGAACTTTTAATTTTAAGTTTTCAAACATCTCATATTATTCTAGTGGTTTTTCTTATGAAGGATTAGATATATCTTTTAAAGCTACTAATGGTGGGGCTATTTATAATTACGATTATATTTATTTTGATCATTACTATGGTTATGATTCTTTTTATTTTAGTGTAAAACCTGATTTTGAAGTAATTAGTTTAAGCCCATTAAAAATCAAATATAAAAGCGTAAGATTTGATGCAGAAGCAGGTGGTTATAATAGAGCAAATAATTTTGGTGCATATAATCCTGCTTATAAGGTTTTCAATGAAGTTCCAGTTATAAATATAAATGTACAATTTCCATTTTTTACAGATGTTACAAATTTAACAGCAATATCAGTTCCCGGTTTTCAATGTGATATCGTAATGGAAGAAGTAGTTGATGAATTCATTCAAGAAGCATTGCCAGTAGAGTTTAATCAAATATTAGAGAATGTTGAATACATTCAAACATCAAACTTGATGAATTTAAGAACTCCAATGCAGATGATTAATCCAGAGCAATGTGAACACATTGGAAAAGTAATCGACAGAAAAAATTGCAACTGCCCTAAAAAGTGGGTTCGCTTATGTGATGTTCATGGGAAAACGGACTGGAAGAAATGTATGCAATGCAAAGATTTTAAAGTGTCCGAATGAAACTTCCCCCTCTGATGCAATTCTACTACGAGGGGAAATTCGTCTCAGGAAATTGCTAAAACAAGCCCTAGAATTATTCAGACAATATTTATTGTATCAACCTTGTTTCTTTTCATCTTCTTCAATTATTCTATTATGCAAAACAATTCCGCCAGGTCTCATGGATTTCATTAATCCATCTGTAGGTGAGCCCATGATCACTTCAATTTCGTGCTTGTCGTCATGTCTGTAGTCTAGTGTAGTTTGCATCTTTAATGCTTCTAATAGCATTTTAGCAGCTTTTACATTACCTTGTCTTGTTTTCCTTGTAAGCATATCAACAATTATTTGCATATGCCCTTTAGTAATACACATTGCATATTCACGCTTGAGATCAGCAATATGTCTGTAGTATGGGTTTAAATACATGATTATTTTTTCCTTGTACCTCTGACTGATTTCATTCGTATTTTTGTAGGAATGTAATTGAATCCTGATTTCTTTAATTGTCCCTTCCTTAATTGCTTATTCCCTATTCTTCCTGTTGAAGTTGTTTTACTTCTTCTTTTTATTTTTGATTTACCATGATTTTTTCTTGATACGATTGAATAATCTTTTAAAGCTGGTGTTCCTACACCGTACCAATAAATCTTTCCTCCCCTAGCCTTCTTGTCGATCCATGTAACGAAAACCTTCTGTCCTACTCTTGGATAGATATAAGCTACGGATCCTGTTTTAACCCTCATTACAACCGATCCTGATTGGCTATTCTCAATTGGAAAATATTCTAAAGCTGACATCCATCTTGAATTGATTTTCTTAGGTATTCCAACATATTCTTTACCTAACTTAACAATCTTGTTGGGATTACCAAGTCCGCCTTTTGAAAAAACATCGGACCTTCTACGAATCAAGCTTTTGGCTTTGATTAGGTTTTTTAACTTTTCTATCGTAGAATATAAATCAGCCATATTTACAATATCCCCATAAATGTTAAAATAATTATTGTTAATAATAACATCATTTTAAAGGTAAGTAAATATGTTAGAAAAAGCAGGTGCAGATTGGATGGTTGAAGCTATTGCAGCTTTTGAACAAAAAGATCATCCTAAGAGTGTAGCAGCAAGTTTGATCTATATTTCCGAAACTTTGGAAATGATGAGAATGCTTCTTGATCCTGAAACTCCAGAAGGAGTAGAATTTCCTGGCGGCAAGGAATTTCCATCATGATTGAATCAGATACATTTTATGAGATGTTAGAAAATATCCAACACGGCGTTGATATCAAATTAGCTATGAAGGCTTTTGGAGTTTCTAAAAATGATTTAGAACGCTGGCACAAGGTTGAATGTATTAAAGCAAAAGCACAAGCAACCATTGCAATGCAAAAGGTAATTAATGAACATGGTGCAGAAGATTGGCGGGCAATGCAATGGATAATTGAAAGAAACAACAAGGCAAAAGAAAATGAGCAAAACATCGAAATCGCAATTAACAAACAGATTGCTAAAGAATTGGCAAAAGGTATTATTGAATCCGGATTTACAGGATCAGTTGGAACAAATAAAGAATCTGAAGGAATTACGGGAAGCAAATCGGAAGGTTATTCAGATCCCCAAGAACCCTCGGGCGTATTGCGACTACCTGAAAATAAAACTAACAAATCAACAGATGGAAATTTTTGAAGCTGTTGCGAATGGTGCAAGAAAAGTTTTAGTAAGGTCGGCTCATAATCAAGGAAAAACATTTCTTTGTGCTGTTATTGCTTCTTGGTTTCATGATCATTTTACCCCTTCAGAAGTTCTTATATCCGCTCCAGTATCCCAACAAATTCGCGATGGTGTTTTTAAAGAACTTCGTAGGGTTCGCTTAGGTGATCCAAATTGGATGCCCAAAGCAAATCGTTTAGAGAAATCACCTTCACATTATATTCAAGGTCTAACAGCACAAAAAGCAGACGCGTTTCAAGGTAGGCATTCAGTCGGTGGTTTGTGTATTTTATTTGATGAAGCTTCAGGTATTGAACCTGTGTTCTGGGAACGAGCCGAATCAATGTTATCAGCTTCCAAAGAAAATTGTCTATGGTTTTGTATTTTTAATCCTTATGATTCATCTTCGCCAGCATATTTTGCAGAACAAAATTCTGAATGGAGTGTATTTCATTTGTCAGCACTTGATCATCCAAATATCGTTTATAAAGAAGATTTAATAGCTGGAGCAATTAACTATGAGTATGTAGCGAATCGCTTAAAAAACGAGTGCAGGTCGGCTATGGATGGCGAAGAAGGAGAACCTGGATATTTTGAATTTGAAGGTAAAGGTTATCATGTAGAAGATCCATTGTTTGACATTCAGGTTCTTGGAAGATACCCAACCAAGGCGATTAATTCAGTTTGGTCCGCGCTGTGCTTAAAGCAATTACTTGATCCAATTGAAATGAATGAAAACTGGTCGATACAAATTGGTGCAGATCCTGCCCGCTTTGGTGATGATCGTTCTTGTTTAGTGGTACGAAAAGGAAGCTGCATTCTTGAAATGAAAGAATACAGGGGCATATCGACAAAAGAATTTGCAGACAGAATAAAAGATTTCTGCAACAAATATGCAAGCAAAAATCAGTCTGAATTTAAAATTCCAGTGCTTATTGATGAAGGTGGCGTAGGTGGTGGTGTTGTTGATAATCGTGGTCAATATCTTTTCTATGGGATTAATTCTTCATCAGAAGCTGTACGCTGGCGTGAGTTTCCGAACACCCGATCTTCACTATGGTTTGAAGCTTCAGAACTTGCAATTGAAGGAAAGATTTCTATTGCAAGACTTCCTATAAACGAACGAGAAAAGATTTGTGAAGAACTTAGGACACCTATTTATGTAGTAGATTCTATTGGCAGAAGGGTTGTAGAATCTAAAGAAGTCATGAAAAGAAGGTTAAAGCATTCTCCTGATATTGCAGATGCCTTTAACCTTTCATTAATGGCAATTCCTAAAGTAGGTATAGAAAAGATCATTGGGCATTTGTAACGACTAGGTACATAGAACCTGGTCCATTCCCATCCTTTTTTTTGCGTACGCTTATTTCGTTTGTATCCTGAAGATATCTGATTGCATCATCAACGCTTTGTCCATTGTGTACTATCTTCCTTAAAAGTTTCTTTGCATCAATCATTCTGATTCCAATTATTCCAGGTTCAATTTCTTTAGATGAATTTGAAATCATAGTCAACAATTTATCTGTAATTTCTCCAAATTTTGTATCTGAAATCATTACAGTGTTTGCAGTTTGTCTTTTGTTAACTTCTATTACAAATTTAAATCCGGCTGTAATTGCTTCTAATGATAAATTCTTTGCGTTAATATTATTTGAAAGTTCCCATAAGCAACCTATTTTTAATGCCAATTCAGGTAATCTTGCACAACTTGAAGCTTTTTCTTCCTCTCCTTTTTTTTGATACTCTGTATACAAGTCATCATTTTTCCAAACTTGCTCACCAAAATATTCTAATCCTTCTGGTGTAAGTTCTAAGATTCTTGAATCATTTTCAACCTTATTTAATACTTCATTGCCAAATTCCTTTTCTATTTCTAATTCCTCAATGAATGCTTTTGTTTTTCCTGCAATTAAATTTTCATTCATCATTAAAAGTTTTGTTGCAGTATCAATTAAATATCTTGGAATTTGTTCCTGATTAGAAATTCCAGATAGGTTCATTCTACCTCTAACAGATGCTTGAAGAATTAACAATCTATTGTAGAACCCTGATCTGAGCATTTTAGGAGATAGTGCCTTAAAATATTCTTCTGGCGTTGATGATGTCATAACAGATAAGAATGGATAACGAATGAAATTTTCTTCTGATTCATCTCCAGCTCTGGCCCTTTTCTTAATGTAATTTGCTGTAAACAATTCTAGCATTGTTCCCATGATATCTGAAAATCTTACATCACCTGACTTTGCTTTTTCAAGATCAAAAGCACCTTCATCTGCCATTAGGAACTTTGGACCTTGCATAACTTTTTCTTCAAGACCTTCTCGCGATCCTACTTTTGTCATTAGAAGATCACCGCAATCGACTTCCATACAAATTCTGGCATTAAGTTTTCTAGGAAAATCTTTTCCATTTGCCGTTAAACCTAAGATAACAATATAAAGATTCAACTTCATTTCTGCTGGACCCATTACTGATCTTCCTACTAATGCAGAAAATAATCCTAATGCTGATGATACAGCTATTCTTTTTTCTGGATAAAGTGCATTTCGCATACAGTAATCTACATAAGTATCAATCCATCCAGGAAACGAAATTGAATCATCTGGAACTACATCTAGGAACTTTTTAGTCTTGATCTTTGAATTTGTAGTATCTTTAAAATCAAAATCTTCCCAACGAGTTTCATCGACAATTTCTGATTCGTCTGCAGGGCAATATTTATCAAAAACCTTTTTGTAAAATCCCTTAAATTCTCTTGATCCTGGATTCCATCCGCGAGACAAGCAAAAAACATAATCTTTTGTTAAAGGCATATTCGAAGGCAATCTCCAGTCTAAAGGACTAAAATTCCAATAGCGATCTAATCCTCCTGACTTTGATCCAGCTACGGCATTAGGTGCTGATCCGGTAGAATCAGGATGCCAACAAATAAAATAGTCAGGCCTTACTTCTGTAAGCCGATATGATTCAGGAAGAACTTCATTCCAAGATGTTTCCATTCTCCACTGTTCTAACGCGCTTTTCTTATCTATCTCATATTTGTGAATAGGATCGGGATTTACAGTATTAAATTTCTTAATTGATTTTTCATCATACGATTGTGCAAATGACATTAAAAAATCATGTTCTTCAGCATTAAGCAATGGAATTGTATCTACAGAACCAAATACCATCGTGTATGGTTTAACAGTTCCATCGATCTTAGATATAGCTTTGGAAAAAAAGCCAACTACATAACCTCCAGCTCCTCTTGTTTCTATTATTGGTGGTGCAATTAGTTTATGTGAACCTCTTGCTTTTGCTTCTACGCACCAAGCTTTTGAATTTTCTACAGACATCATTGCAAGTTCTTTACATTTACTTTTACCTAATGGCAAATAGTAGAAAATGTGTAAACCTTCAGATGGTGTAGTTTCAACGCATCCCTTTAATTTATTACCTAGATTTGGATTGCTTATGTTAAGTTCATCAAGAAATGTTTTAGCCAACTTTGGGCAATCTATATCCAGACATTCAAGGTCTTTATTTTGATTAGGAACTGGACCGCAATTAATTGCAATTCCAGCTACAAGAGGTTGTCCAAAATCTATCTCAATTTCTTTTTCAGACTGAGGTTTTGTACGCAATTCGACAATTCTATTTGCTCTTTTTATTACAGGAGTCTTGTCTGTTTTTGTAGAAAAAACACTGAGCCCTTGTTTACGAATCTTTAATGCTTCTTTTTTAATATCATCCATAACAAATACATCCCTTTACATATATGAAAACAACTATACAGATACCTTTTCAAACTGATATGAATCTATCTGGTAATAACCTTTTTCGTTTTTATGTGCTATTATAGACACGGGCATAGGTAATGTATTTAAAAAATCAAATGATTGAATCTTGTTTTTATCTAAATGCCAATGATGTTTAGGCAAATTTAAGGTCAAACCCTTTAGCCATTTCCATAAAGGAAATTCCAAACCAGACTTTAAACTATGATATGATCTGATCAAATCACCTGAAAGTGTTTCATGTGTTTCCATTATGCAAGGTTCTGCTTGGGGATGCTTCCTATAGATCGAATAGGCACTTGCCACTATGTCAAATTCTCTGGGTTTTCTTCCATTCATAATATCCCCTTGACTTTGCGTTCCGCTAAGTTTAGACGATATTTCTGGTACCTCGTGCTTTGGTCTTATGTATCCACAACTTGGACAAATAGGTATGTGTACCTTGTACACTAATTTGCAAGCTGGGCACTTTTTAACTTTAGCAGCTGGAATTTCCATTCCTTTAGCGTCTACCTCAATTTGATCTATACACCCATGACGCAAGGCGTTGTCTCCATAATCGAGCACTAGGCAGTTTTGTTTGCCATTGCATAGTCTGAACCCTCGACCTACCATTTGATACCATAGACCCTTACTCATCGTAGGTTTCATCACTACTACACAATCAATATTAGGAGCGTCGAATCCTGTAGTTAATACTGCAACATTCACAAGCCATTTGATTTTATTTTCTCGAAAAGAATTGATTGTGAATTCTCTGATTTCTGAATGTGTTTCTCCTGTTATCAAGCTACAACTTTGACCTTGTTTCTTTAATTCTTCTAAGATCATTTCGGCATGGCGAACTGAGGTACCAAACACTAAAATTGAATTCCTGTCTTTAGCTTTTTTGATTGCATCATTTACACCTGCTTGAACCAATTCTTCAGTTTCAAGGATTCTATTTAGATCAGAATCAAGAAATTCTCCTCCCCTTATCCTAACCTTTTTAAGATCAGGTGAATCAGATGCGAAAGTAATTAATGGTGAAAGGTATCCATCTGTTATTAAATCTTTAACCCCGATTGCGTAACAACAATCATCAAATGTTTTACCTTCACCAAAAATTACGCCAGATTGTAGTCTGTAAGGTGTAGCTGTTAATCCTATTACCTTAAGGTTTGGATTTCTTATTTTAAGGCAAGATAAAAATTTTCTGTACATCGTTTCTTTATTTTGAGATATCAGATGGCATTCATCTATCATCACAAAATCAAGAACACCAAAAGAATCTGCTTTGCGATATACGGATTGAATACCAGCAATTGTTAATGGTTTAATTTCTTTTCGTTTCATTGATGCCGAAAAGATTCCAATTGATTCTACTGGTAATCCTGTAGCTGTTGCGTAACCTTTACAAGTGTTCTCTGATTGTTCAAGAAGTTCCTTTACATGGCTAAGTATCATCCCTTTACAATTTGGATTAGCTTCAAATGATTTACGAATTATTTCTGCCATAACTCGTGTTTTTCCACCTCCGGTTGGAATAACAATTATCGTTGATTTGTTTGGCTTGTCTAAATTAAATTGAAACAAAGCATCCACTGAATCTTGTTGGTATTTTCTGAGCATTATTTTCCCCTTAATTTATTAAATCCATTGATACAATTTACATTCCCAAAATTATCTTCTTGTTCGCCAAGATCAACAAGAAAAGGTTTATCGAGAATAACAGAAAGATCATTGACTTTGATCTCTGTTTGAATCCCACAACATGAAACAAGCCTAGCAAATTTTCTTCTTGAATCTGACCTAAATTTAGAATCATTTGCCCAAAGATGAAAGTTGCAATCAATTAATTTTCCTTGCGATGATCCTTGGATTATTTGCACATCACAAGAAATATATTTGTTGCCAGCTTTTGATGTTTTTATCTCTGCCTTTAAAACTCTGGCAGTATAAATTCCTTTTGGTATTGGTTGACATTCTTCTGGTGAAAACAATAATTCATCCATGAAATACCTCATAAAAATAAAAGGGAAGGAACTTTCATTCCTCCCCTAAAAATCAAAAACTAAACACTTTGAAAGAATTTGTCAATGTTTTCATATACATTGCCATCCTTCTCGCTGTTCTTGATTTTAACCATGCAAGATTGGCCTATGATTGATTGCAAGGTTAATTTATCCAGGCTTAAAGCACGATCTAAAGATTGTCGAATCTTTGCGTGAATAGAACACACCTTAGGATTTGCATGTCCATCCTTAATGTACATCGTAAAGGTTTTAATTCTTCCGCTCATCTCATGAGGTTCTTCAATTTTAACCGTTAACGAAATCCATTTTGCCGCTTCTTTAGATCGCATTTCTGCTTTAGTAATTGTAATAGGATAATCACCTGGAGGTAATACATCACCCTTTTGAATCTCTTTTGCTTCCTCAATGCTGAAGATTTCAAAATCATCTGAACCATTGCCGAAAGCATCATAATTATCTACGCTCATTATACAGTCTCCTTTTTAGCAGAAAAAATAGAATTAATTTTGTTAACAAATACATCAACAGACATTATTCCAGTTACTCCTGGAATTCGAGATTTGGCGGTGAGACCTCCCCTTGGGGTTACTGTTACTGTCCTTTTAACATTTTCACCTTCCTTTTTAATAATACTTTTACCATCGTCATCGATGATTAAATCAATCTCAATAAATCCAATTAGGTCAGCCCAACTGGTTGCCCATTCCGTAAGGCTTTTATCCCCTCGAACTTGAAACGCTGCGTATTCTCCTCTGGTTGGATCATTTACATTTTTAATCGTACTATGAGCCAGAAACCAAATTCCGATATCTTTTTTACTACATAGCGAATTGATCACTAAAGACATCTGAGTTGACGCTTCTATCAGCCCTTTGCCATATCCACCGCACGCAAGAACAATACTACTGGAATTGCTTTGCGTACAGATGTGTTGATGTAGCAATCTTTCAAGTGCAGTTAAACTGTCAATGACTATATTCCTATAGTCGAATGTTTTGCTTCCAGAAATCTCCTTTAGAATTTCCTTAATGGTTGCAACAAATTCTGCCCAAGAATTAATACGGATGGCATCAACATCGATGCCTGAAATTCCGTCCTCAACGTTCAGGAATAAAGGTTTTTCAAGTTTACTACCTAAAGTAGATTTCCCTGAACCTTCTGGACCAAACAACAAAGCTTTACATTTGTTCTGAGGTCCAAAATTAATAGGTTTTGAAATGTTCATTAGTCATTCTCCTAAAGGTTAAAGATTTTAAATTTTAAATCAAACGCTTGTGCAGTCCAATAACCACGGTTTAATTTCATTTCATGATTCTCACCGTAGAAATTTTGCACACCAAGAGTTAAAATCTCATTAAATTTCTCCTTGGTCACAGAAACAACAAACCTTGTATGAGTCCCTAAAATGTTAACAAATCCCTTGATATCAATGATGTCGTCATCCTGATTTTCTCCCATAATTTGATCAACGCTGAACGATGAACTTTCAATAAGCTCATCTTCGCCTGTTTGAATTTTCTCCATTCCTATATCAAGAAATGGCTTTAACATCTCAAAATTAAAATCCAGAATCATTTCAAAATTATCTTCAAAAATTGAGATATTGTTCAGCCTCTTTGGTTCAACCGATGACATAATAAACCCCTTTAAAAAAAGTAAAAAATTGATCGGCAATTTGTGTGCAGCGTTATGAAACAATCATAACTAATTACCGATCAAATATCGTCAAGTGAGGTGTAATCTCGAACATCGATTGATGTTCTTACATTGGCTTTATCTCCGGTATTATCGCTTGAATGAAAAGCGTGTTTTAAATCTTTAGGATGAAAAATAGGTAAACCATAAAAGCTTCGAGCGATCATCAGAAGTTGTTTATCTTCTGATCCTGGCTGCAACTTGGTAGGTTTAGATGCTTCATCTTTTGAGATCATCGGAGAATTCCTTTTCCATACTCCCTCACCACATTTGAATCTTATAGTCAATGACATAAAAAGTAAATACAAATTCTCACATATTTTAATAAATAGTATTTTATGATATTATTAGATACATAAAAATTGTTTCTGATATAATTTAAAATAGCCAGAAAGCGAGGTGAAACATGGCTAAAAAAAGAGGTACGAAAAAAGGTGATCGCGAAAAACTTTGGATAATTTTCCGCCTTGGATCGGATCTTAAAAGTAAGATTAACAATCTTGCACTAGCTAAGAACAGAACGATGAATGGTCAAACTTTGGAAATTTTAGAAAACTTTTTTAAGGGGAATAATAATGATACCAATTGAATATTTATCTCACAGTAGGTTAGAAATGTTTAGGAAAAATCCTACACTATACAAGAAAACATACATAGATAAAGTTACAGAGCGAACTTCATCTCCAGCTATGATTCTTGGAAGTTTAGTACATTCAATGCTATTAGAACCGGAGACGGTTGATGAAAAGTATGCTGTTGCTCCTGTATGTGATAAGCGTACTAAGGCAGGTAAGGAAACTTTTGAAAAATTTCAAGAGACATTAAAACCTGAAATGATGATCATTACCCATGATGATGTTCAGCAAGCTAACAGGATGATTGCAGCTATTAATGAAAATACTGCTTCTAGTTATTTCTTAAATTCTCCAACTATTGCAAAAGAAAAGGAAATCCTAACAGAGGTTGTTTTTGATGCTGCACCAATCAACGTCAAGTTTATTTGCGATCTATATGATTCGCAAAATAATTGGGTTGCTGATTTAAAAACAACATCAAGTTATGATGTTTTTGACTGGGGTAAGGACTGTGTATTTAACGGTTATTTCAGACAGCTGGCGTTATACCGCTTCTGTCTCAGATCAATGCAAATACCTATCAGGGATTGCTTCCATATCGTTGTAGATAAAAATGAATACCCATCCGCGATGGTTGTTCAATTTGATTCTTCCGATATAGATAGGGCAGAAAACCAAGTGTTTGAAGGAATTCGAGCGTTAATTAATGCTCATTCAACAGGTGTTTTTCAGCCTAATTATTACGGAATAATTCCCAAGGTTACGGCACCAGCTTGGTCGTGGAGGTAAAATGTATAAAAACAAAAACTATGGGACAACCATATTGTTTACATTGCCTCCTTCAGCTAACAGCTGTTGGAGGAATGTAAACGGTAGAACAATCTTATCTGCAAAATATAGGCAATGGAAATTGGAAAACATGCCTATAGGTAGTGAAGGTGTATTTTGCCCTAATTACCCTGTTTCTGTAAATATAGTTGTAAGACCTGGAAAAAAATGGCGTAAGTGCGATCTTGACAATCGTATTAAACCTATTCTTGATCAGCTTAAAAATTGTAAATACCTTAAGGATGATAATTGTGATTGCGTTAAAGCTATAACAATAAAACTAGGTCAAAAAGCAGATAAGGACTTTGAAAGTTATGTTGAGATTGATATTTTAAAATGTGAAGATTTATCTTTATAATAGAAATATCAAAAAAGGTTATTGGAATGAATATATGAGCAAAAGGATTTCTCAAGTAGAAGCAATTCAAATCGCAACAAGGCGATCTTGTTTTCTGATCAGAGAATATACTGGCATTGAAATTATGCCAGAAGAATTGTTTTCAACCTGCAACGAAGCAATCTCTTTGTTAGCTTTAAAATGGGATTCTGAATTAATACCTATTAGAAATAATCCCGAAAGTATTATAAACATTTCATGTACGATGAATGTCATGGAATGGTGTATCAAATCTAAGGCTGAAATCACAGGCAAAAAGGAGTACAAACTAAATTCACAAAAAATAAGTAATGATCTAGGATTTATGGGAGAACATTTTGAACGAATGTTTCCTGGATTGATGGGTACAAAAAATGCAGAACAATCTGTTTTTGATGGTGTAAGTGCAACTGCAAATGCCGTCGAGACTAATGGGTTTTTCTGGACAAAAAAGTTGAATGAAAAGATTACGATATTAATGTCTTTTTATCCTGTATTGCAAATTCATGCAAAGCATAATAAAAAGCTTATGGAATTGATGAATTGTTTAACAACTAACAAGGGAGTTTAATGATGGCTTGTACAATTAATGATGTTATTTATGTAACCAGTGCTGAAGCTAGAATAATTCTAGGTATCAGTGCGTCAGCTATGACACATAATATTACGAAACTTATATTTCGCAATGTTATAAACCTAAACGATTTTGATTTTGCTACCAATTTACTAGAATCTGCTGGTGTATTATCTGAAGAAATGAAAATAAGGATCAAGCAGATTACAGATAAGACAAGGGCTACATATTTGATTCCTATTGATCAAGTTGTAGAAAAAGCAAAAGCATATAAAGAAAAAGAAAACAAAAGAATTGAGCGTAAGCTTAAAAGGATTCAAGAAGCATTAAAACTTGTTAATGAATCTAATGGTTATAAAAACAATCAAATCTTAGAAAAGGAATAGAGAATGGAATTGCAAGATTATAAGGACTTTTTTCAGAAATGTACTCAACATATTTCTGATCGAACTGCAACTTATGGTTCGCCAGAAGTTAATTTCAAGCATATTGCAAACGCTTGGAGTATCGTTTTAAAGCGAAAAATAACTCCATATGAAGTTTCAATAATGATGGTGCACTTAAAGCTTGCACGGCTCGTTAATGATATCCATATTGATTCTATTCAAGACGCAGCAGCTTACCTAGCTATTGCACAATCTTTTGCTAAACAGGAAGCTGGAATAGAAGAACATTGGTTGTCTAAAGTGCAGCTATAAAAAAAAGGATAGGGAAAACCCCTATCCTTATTTTTTTTATTTTTTATTAATTATCATAATCAAAATCAAAACCTCTGTGAGATTCAGGATCTACTAATTTTAATTTGATCCAACATTCGCCATTAACTATTATCTGAAGTCCTTTTACATCTACGGATAAATTAAAATGATCAGTCAATTTATGATCATTATGTTTTTCATAAAAATATTCAATCCAACTTTCAAAATCTTCTAAACCATCGCCATCGCTATATGCCCTAGCGATTGCACTATCTAAACAGTTCCATTTTTCATCAGCAGCTAATTCGCTCATTGCCCAACGATCTTCTGTTTCTCTTGATACATCGTTACAATCAAACATAGTAATCTCCTTTAAAAAAAAAAATAAAAAAAACACCCTTTGGCTGCCTAACCGCCAACTATTTTTGCAACTCGATCCCCTATGGCATCGTTCCAACCAATTAGTCCCTCACTGCGCACCCATTTATTAAAATGGTCGCACGATGCGTCATCTCCAAAGAATTCACGATTTGGAAAATTTGCTTTAAACAAGGCAACATACGCATGAGCAGCCCTAATGATATCCTTATTATTAACCATTTCTAAACCCCTTTATAAAAAGTAAAAAAAAATAATCCCTTGGCCCTAAACCGCATTTCTGCGGTTTAATTCGTTTTGAATCTTTTCGATTTGATTCTTGCACTTTTTGATCTGAACACCGATCATCATGAAATTAATTCTGTCCATGATCATGAAGCTGAGTGCCTGGCTGCTCAATTTTTTGTAATCTTTAGCCCTTAGAATCATCTTGTTATTAACCATTTCTAAACCCCTTTAAGTTTTGGTCGACCGTTGTGGTTAACCTTATAATATTACTATAAAGATTTGTGTACACAATGTCTACACTAATTTATAAGATTTTATAATTTATTTTCAATTAGCTTCATTCCGTAGTTATTCATAGCTTTATCTATTGTTATATTTTTCTTTAGAATTAGTTCATTTGATCTGAATGGTTCATAATTTACATGGTGCTGGTATCTCCCCCATTTCCAGCTGACTGTTACTATTTCTGGATGCTGATCGACCAAGGATTGAGCCATCTTTAACCTGCCGTCATCTTTATACAGTTCATCCGTATTACCACCTTTCATTGTTAATGTAGGTGCTTTGCCACATAGGAATGCATTAAACAGAATCAAACAATAGCCGTCCTTTAGTGCGCGGATTGACAGATCAGTATCTTCGTTATATCTACCGCGCCATCTGTGTTTTAAATCATTCCTGATACAAATGCAAGAATATATGCGGCTGTTAAGATAGTACGGAGGAACTTTACTCCTAGCACATGCAAAATAATCATAATTAAATCCTGACATTACAACATTCTCGTATCGGTCTACGAAATCTTCTGCAGCCCTAAACATTGCTCCTGTTACAACCTTTATTTTTGCATTCTTATTCAGCCGTTGAAAATCACGAATATTATCATCCATAATCCAATGCCGTTCTGCACCAATAGATATAGAATGCTCCCACACCCAATTGCGTGCTGGAATTGAACCTTGACCTAAATTAGAAAACGGTAGCACATAAATCTTTTTAGGATCTATTCCTTCGGCATACTTATCGTATTCTTGAGGTTCTACCACGATATGGTATGGTATCTTCATTTTTTCTAAAGCCTTAGAAGTCAAACGGGTGTCCCATCTACCTTTACTGATAATGTAAATTGGATGCCTAGGATTATTCATCATTTATCTCCCTAACATAAGCAGAAATATAACTCCAACCGCTTTTAAAAGTAGCCCTATGTAAAGCAGTAAAATTGTTTTCTTCAATTTTATCTAATATGTCATTTGCTTTTTTCTCCCAATCAAACCCAACCATAGGATGAAACTCAATAATTATTCCCCTTAAATGATTTAAGTTTTCAACAATCCTATATCCATATTCCGCCCCTTCGACATCTATCTTTACTATAGTGGCATCTTTTACGACATCATCGTATTTAAGCGAAGGGATAGTTATACTTTTAACCTTACCTTTCCTTTTCGCAATTGAATTCGTAACTCCAATACCTTTAGAAATAAACAATTCAATCTGTTTTCCATATCCTCCTACGATTGCAACATTATGAATTTCCATCGTTTCTTTTTTATTTTTTAATAGCAACTCAAAAGTTTCTGGAGTTGCTTCATATGAAATTATCCTTTTAACTCCTGCGTTATGACATATAATAGAATATTCACCAACATAGGCCCCTATATCTACGACGACATCATCAGGCAAGAGTTTTAATTTCATGCATTCTGACATTGGGTTTTCAAAAGGCTTTTTACTTTTTAAAGTTTTAAAAGCATAATGCCCTTTTGTTAAATTACTGTTAACAAAAAACTGTTCATTCATCATTTATCTCCTGAATAAAGGAATATCTTTTCCAGCATGTAGGTCTTGCATTCCATAATTTTGTACTTATTTTTTCATACTCATGAAGTCGCATCTCTGAACCAAAAATCCTTCCAAGCTTTTTGTTTTCTACAAGTTCATCTGCAACAATATAGAATGGGAAATGACCAATAGACCTAGTATTAAATGAATTTGCAGCATATAAATTTTTCGGTGACATATATCTGATTACATCAAATAAATGTTTTATCGGATCGCTTATATGTTCAAAATATTCACTTGCAAAAACAATATCTACATCTTTTGGTACGTCCAAAATAGATTCTACAACCTTGAAATCATATTTTTTTGCTATACTATTGCAAATAGAATATTGCATAGTATCCTTCAGGTTTATACCAAATACTTCTGCATTAGGAAATAATTGTTTTAAAGCTAAAGTTGAAAACCCTATACCGCATCCTAAATCTACGATGACTTTTGGATCTTTTGGAAATAACCCAAACTTATTTAAGTTCCTAATATATTCTTTTGAATAAATAATCCAACATGCAACAAGCTGAGGTAGATAATGTAGATGATCATAAATTCCGTAATCTGGATTTCCAAGTTCGACAGATTTATACCATCTATCCTCTAAATATTTTCCATCTTTTACACTTTCATTAGAAACTTTAATACCTTTAAAATATTTTATATTCTCAATGATTGTTGTGTACATTTCTGGATCATTAATCCCTAAAACATCTTTTATAATACCTATAAAGCAATCTATCGTTTCTTTTGTACTCATCTTTAAAATATCATTCATTCCCTTTATCTCCCTTTTCTAGTTCTGATATATATTCCATAACTTTTAACACTCGTCGTTCAATCTTTGGAAACCAAATATATTTGGTCGTGTATCCAACTTTTTGATCAACAAGTTTAGAAAATTCCTGAACGCCTTCTTCTGATTCAAAATGAACCATTAAAGTTTTCATAGGTTCTTTATTTGGTTGATCAAATTCTGGCATACCCACCCATTCTTTTTCCCATGGCTCAGGTATTTTTTCCATAGGAAACAACATCGGTTGATCTTCGCTCATTTTTATCTCCTAAAATTTTTCTAGTTTGTTTTTAGACTTGTAAAAATAACCTAAAACATACTTTATGACAGCTGTTTTAGTGCCAAGGTTAAGGTCTTCACGTATCCATTCAATTGTATTCATATCATCCTGCGTCAGCTTAAAATGATTTGAAATCTTGAAATTCTTATCGCGTTTAGTCTTCATTAGAATATATCCGTTGATGTAGGTTTAGATTTAAAAAGAAATACCATATCTTCGCCATGCCAACCACCGACTAAAGTTCCATCCCATCCTAATTTATCTGCAAGCTTTATTGCAGATTCAGTATGGAGGTATTCTCGGCTGAATGAATAATCGTAAGCGATTGTAATGCTTACCTTTTTATCACTTCCGAGTATAGCTTTGATCCTAGAACCCTTCGTATTAGTGGCTGGCATGTATATGGTTGTTATAAACACGCCATTCATTGTTTCACAAGTTAACATATTTACCCCCCCCCTTTATTAGTTATTAACCTAGAGTTGGAGCAAGTTTTTGATGAATTCTGTTTTCAAGATTTAAGATTTCATCAATTTTATTATCAATTTCCTTTGCCTGTCCTACAAAATTATTGCATATATTTAGTATGCTTTTTGGGTTATCTTCGATTTTTGACTTCACAATTTTACTTTTTTCGCAAAGTTCATTGTAAAGTAATCCTAAAGAATTCCTAATGAATTTAAGATCCTGTTCGCTTAATTCAACCTTTATCATGGCTATCCCCTTTGTAAGTTTAGGCCAACCAACATGATCGACCTAATATCAGTATATATGAAAGTGTTAACAATGTCTACACTAAATAATAAAAATAATAAATATTTTAGTCGAATCGTTCCTTGGCTATTTCTATGTTGTTTTCATTTAGTTCATTTATTAATGAATCTATTGTTTTTTTCATTTTTTTGTTTTGTCTGACATAATAGCTTTCACTCTGTTGAAGTTTTAGGATTTGCTTCCTTAATGCTCCAATAGTATTGAAATTCTGAGTGATTTTTCTTGAATAGCATATTCTACAAAGATGGTTATTATACACGAATTTAAGCAACTTTTTGGCACACATTCGGCATATAGCTTCAGTGTTGGTATTAATTTTCTTCATGTTCATCTCCTTCTTCTTCTTCTACAAAAGAAATTCTACCCATCAGTAAAAGTTCTTCGAGACCATACACTGTTTTCCGTTCACAGGTTGGGCATTCTACTTTTCTTGCGTCTGGTTCTAATGAATCACCATAATCATCACCACAATTTATACATAAACCTAATAAATCATCATTCACTTGTATAAATTCGCATTCTGACATTTCAAATGTTTTAGATTCTTTCAGATACTTCATTTCAAACTCCCTTTAAAAAAAATAAAAAAAACATAAAAACATACATACCTACCTACCTACCTACCTACCTACCTAATCAATTTCAAAATCAGAATCGTCCCATTCGTACGGAATTATTGTCCATACATCAAGATTATTTACAAGGTTAGCATCTGGATGAACTTTAGGGCATAATTGCCATGTAGTTATTCTGACACCGTTTACAACAACTGTGTGATCTTCCATCATTGTATAAAGATTAATTGGTGCACCAAGTTCATTCCAATCATCAGCTTCCCTATCTACAGGTTCGATCTGAATGATCACATAGCCTTCTATATCTTCCAGCTGGCAATACGACGGCAATGGATACTGCGCGGCGTTGCTTGGATAATCACCTGGATCATCCCATATTTCTAGTTTAAGGCTTAAAGTATTTTTAAGAATCTTCATAGTCGATCTCCTTTATTATTGTTCATTGTTTACAAGGATTACAAAACCAATATCTGTTCTAATGTCATATCCATTAGGTGATAATTCATCGTAAATAGTTTTCTTAGGATGATTTGAAATGCCATCATAACCATCAAAACCAACATAGTTGTAAAGACCTTTTTTGTATAGCGAACTGACGACGCCTGAAAACTTACTTCCGTTAATTCCGCTGATTCTTTTTGCCTCGGCTATATCGAATTGACAATTACTGGAAAATATAGAACCTACCATCGCGTTATATACTTTCATCTCAAGATCATTCAAACTGTCGATCGATTCTTTAATAGTCATAACTAAACCCTTTATTGTTAATAACTTGTTAACCTAAAGAAAACCAACAAGGTTTTTCTCTATTCTTCCATGTAGCTAGGTGTATTTTATCTTTCATATAATACAGCCTATACGCTTCAACTGCACATTCATTTTTATACTCGACTGGCATAGCCTGAGCAAACTTAGTTAACATTCCTTCTGGTATGTTACTGCATTTAGAATAGCAACTTTTGATTACATTTTGGCAAGCGTGCTGCCTATTGTAACGATATGTATACTCGAAACATAATTCTAATGCAAAATCACATAGCCATCTGAAATTATCCCTACTTGCTGAAGCCCATTTAGTGCAAGGATGCTTGATATGTGCCGGCTTATATTCTACATCGTTAAAGCCGTTTAGAATCAACGCAGTACATAACATCTGAGCTGATTCTAAAGGCATTTTCACAATGTGTTTATCTACGTGGTACCTAGCCGCCTCCTTGATATCTGTAGATAAAATAAATATGTTCATTATTGTTTTGCCTGAGTTAAATTCCAGCCCATTTCGCCAAAATACAAAACCCGGTGAAGATAATCCATGTCAGCATGGGTAGCATTATCTGCAACAGATAAAATTACTTCGTATGCGGAATTTGAAGGACTAGACAAACAAGCAACTATCTTGCGTAGTTTCCAAATATCAGAAGCTTTAATATTGATTGTAACAACCCTGTTTGGATCTTCTAAATCAACCATTGGATACACCGTAGCTGGTAAAGAATCATTCGACATAACAGTCTCCCTTTAATGTTTCGATCTTTGATCGAATGTGTAGTCTACATAGATGGATAAATCAAAGTGATTCATCTATCTATAATTATTCTAAAGGTTAGTGGTTACAATGTCTACATCAATTAGCAGTATTTTTAAAAATATTATTAATGTATCTATAGAAGCAAATGCGGTGAATCTATTGTATGTCTATTTTTATAGCTTATAACAGTGGTTTAATATATCTATATAAATGGAGTATAAAAAAATAAAAAAAATAGGTGTCACCCCCCTACCTCTCGTATATACGCATTCGGTATAGGTTGGTGTGTAGATAGATATAGAAGGCAGAGGGCAGGAAGGTGTAGCTATTGTGTACACACATGGCCGTGTCTGTTTTATATATATTTTTTTTTTTTTTTTTT
>Ga0209596_1000342_pt1 | contig 43330 bp, 86 predicted proteins | sample M_130807_MF_Meta_FD_187314 | JGI IMG/M metagenome (GOLD analysis project Ga0209596, IMG submission 187314) | Freshwater microbial communities from Lake Montjoie, Canada to study carbon cycling - M_130807_MF_MetaG (SPAdes) (version 2) | ecosystem: Environmental > Aquatic > Freshwater > Lake...
TTATGAGTATTCTTATATCATTACCTTGTTATGGTGGATTGGTGAATGAAAAAACCACCACATCACTTTTCAATCTTGGTAAACTTTTAGTTCGTAATAACGTAGAACACGGGATTATGACCGTCGCAAATGAGTCACTGATTACTCACGGACGGTCAAGAATTGCTAATTTCTTTATGAATAATACAGAGTTTGAGTATCTGTTCTGTCTGGATGCTGATGTTGCATTTTCACCAGAAGATATGTTGAAGTTATATTCATATCAAAAACCAATTGTGTCTGCATCTTATCCGATGAAGACACTGCCTATTAGACACTGTTATGAACTCTATAATCCTGTGAAGTTATGTGGAAATCTGGTGAAGATTGGTGGAGTTGGTATGGGTTTTGTATTAATTCATAGAAGTGTCTTTGAGAAACTAAATAAACATTATAGTGAATTAAAGTATTTTCCAGGATTGAATAATTCAAACTATCCAATTACTGAAAAAGAATATCATAATTCATATCACTACTTTGCAGAAATGAATAAAGAAGGAAAATACTTAGGAGAAGATATGAGTTTCTTTCATCGTGTGAGTGATATTGGTTATGATGTTTGGATGGATACAAGTATAGAATTACAGCACATCGGTTCTCACGTATTCGGTAAGTAAAATGGCTATTGGAGTATTTGGTCTACAAGTTGCTTATAAACTAAAAAGACTTGAGGTGATGAGTACTACCAATACTCACGGTTGGTTTGTTGGTGTTGATGGTGCTAATGTTTCACTAACTCGTATTGATTTTTCAAATGATTCGACAAAAACATTATTTACAAGTACTGCTCCTTCAAATTTTGGTGCTTCAACAGGAAACTCTAACTATGGTTGGTTTGGTACTACTTTTCCAGCTCAATCAGCAATAAGCCGTTTAGATTTTTCAAATGATTCTTCAGGATATTCTCCAAGAGCAACACTATCCCAAAAAAGAGATGGTGTACGTGCAACAGGAAACTCTAACTATGGTTGGTGGGGAGGAGGACAAGTACCTTTCCCATTTCCGGCAGTATTGCATTCTGTAGTAGACCGTATAGATTTCTCTAATGATTCTGGAACAACATCACCAAGAGGTCCATTAAGTTCGGCAAGATATGGTGTAGCAGCAACAGGAAACTCTAATTATGGTTGGTTTGGTGGTGGTGGTCCTCCAGCAGTAGCAACAGTAGACCGTATAGATTTCTCTAATGATTTATCAACAGTATCAGTAAGAGGTTCATTAAGTTTAGCAAGACGTAATTTAGCAGCAACAGGAAATTCTAATTATGGTTGGTTTGGTGGTGGTACTCCTGGACCATTATCAACAATAGAGCGTATAGATTTCTCCAATGATTTGGCAGCAGCATCAGTCAGAGGTTCATTGAGTGTATCCGAAATCCAATCAGCAGCAACAGGAAACTCTAATTACGGATGGTTTTTCAGATCAAACATAGATCGTATAGATTTCTCCAATGATACTGGAGCAGCATCAGTTAGAGTTTCATCCTCATTGCAAGGATCAACAGCAACATCAGGACAAGCAAAAGGACCAGCAATCAAACTGCAAAAAGCAGGGAATTATGGTTGGTTTGGTGGTGGTCAAACTGCACCATCAACAAGAGTATCAACAGTAGACCGTATAGATTTCTCAAATGATTTGGCAACAATATCACCGAGAGGTTCATTAACTTCACCAGGAATAGGTGGTTTGGCAGTAACAGGAAACTCTAACTATGGTTGGTTTGGTGGTGGACAAACTACACCATCAACAAGAGTATCAACAGTAGACCGTATAGATTTTTCAAATGATTCTTCAAGAGCATCACCAAGAGGTTCATTAAGTATAGAAAGAACTTCATTAGCAGCAACAGGAAACTCTAACTATGGTTGGTTTGCTGGTGGTATTCCTGGACCAATACTAGCAGTAGACCGTATAGATTTTTCTAATGATAATGCAGCAATATCACCAAGAGGTCCATTGAGTGCCGCAAGATATGCTGCTGCAGCAACAGGAAACTCTAACTATGGTTGGTTTGGTGGTGGATTTACATTACCTTTCGCAGCACTAGCAACAGTAGACCGTATAGATTTCTCTAATGATTTAGCAGCAATATCACCAAGAGGTTCATTGGGTTCTGCTAATGGTGATTTAGCAGCAACAGGAAACTCCAACTATGGTTGGTTTGGTGGAGCCAATTCTATGTTTAGGATAAATTTTTTAAATGATTTAGAAAAAACATTAGACAGAGGTAATTTAAGTATTCAAAGATCAACTCTCGCAGCAACAGGAAACTCCAACTATGGTTGGTTTGGTGGTGGATTTCCGTATGTTGCGGATGTAGAGAGAATAAATTTCTCTAATGATTTGGTATCAGCATCATCCAGAAGTCCATTAGGATCTCCAAAAGCTCTTCTAAGAGCAACCTCCAACAGCACCAGATAAATAACTCAAACTACATTATTACTGATGAAGCAGAACATTATTATTGTTGATAATTTCTATGAGAATCCATATGAAGTTCGTCAATATGCACTAAATCTTGAATATCCACAACCAGAAAATCACACATATCCAGGTAGAAACTCAAACGGAACTTTTTATACACAAGAGATTCACGATAAGTTTGAGAACCTCATTGGAAGACATTTAGTTCCTGCTGATTGTGGTAATCACGGAGATTTTAGATTATCATTAGAAGCAGATACATATCAACAAGATATTCATATTGACCCAATCTGGGAATGGGGTTGTGTTCTTTATATGAATCTACCACATCAGGTTATTGATGAGGCAGGAACATCTTTTTGGAAACATAAGAAGTTAGGATGGGAAAAATGTCCTGAAAGAGAAGAAGCATCTTGGTTTGGTTATACTTCTTATGATGAAATCCGTGATGGTATTATCTACGGTGATGGACTTGACCGTTCCAAGTGGGAGAGATACTGTCTTGCAAATATGAAGTATAATAGAGCAGTCATCTTTGACCCAAAACTCTGGCATTCGCACGGAGCAAACTTTGGAGATTGTTTAGAAAATGGTAGATTAGTTCAATTGTTCTTTTTTAATAATGCATAAGACTTATTTTTTTGAAAGTGGATTACCTCGTTCTGGTTCTACATTACTTTCTGCAATTCTAAATCAAAATCCAGACATTCATTGTGGTGCGATTTCTCCTGTGTTGGAGATTATGTATTATACAGAGCAATACTTTGAAGGTTCAGAGCAGGCACTTGCATATCCAAAACCAGCACAGCATCATAAGATTATTTCAAGTGTGATTGATAATTATTATGATGATATTGATAAACCAATTGTAATAGATAAGTGCCGTGCCTGGCCCAATAATGTTGACCGATTACAAGAATACATTACAAAGACTCCAAAGATTCTGTGTCCTGTAAGAGATGTGATAGAGATTCTTGCATCGTTTATTCAAATGATTCATCGCAATTCTAATCAAGTATCATTCGTAGATAAGGCACTCATAGAGAAGGGATATAAACCTACTGATGATAATCGGTGTGATTATCTAATGTGCCCTGAAGGTATTGTAGACCAGTCTCTGTATGCCTTTGGAGAGGGGTTTAATAAAGGATGTGAGAAGTATATGCATATGATTGAGTATAATGACTTGGTGAATCGTCCAGAAGAGACTATGCGTAAGATTTATCAGTTTTTAGAGATTCCTGAATACAAACACGACTTTGGAAATGTGAGTCATAAATACAGAGAGAGAGATGATGAAGTTTACGGATTGAGTGATATGCACGAAGTTCGTAAGCAGGTGAAAAGAACTTCTAAAAGACCTGAAGAAGTTTTGAGTGATTATGTATTGAATAAGTATTCTGGTATGGAATTTTGGAGAAAGGCAAAACAACCCATCAGTCTTTTCATATAAGTAAATGACAATCAATAATAACAATATATTTGGAGCATTTACTCTTAATGAAGCAAGAGGGTCAAGACTGACTGGTGATTGGTTGAATAAAGAATCCGTTGCGAATTATGGTTGGTTTGGTGGGGGTGCTCTGGGAACACCATCAGCAGTAGCAACAGTAGACCGTATAGATTTCTCTAATGATTTAGCAACAGCAACAGCAAGAGGACCGTTAAGTTCCGCAAGAGGATATTTAGCAGCAACAGGAAACTCTAACTATGGTTGGTTTGGTGGGGGTGCTAATGCAACACCAGCAATACAATCAACAGTAGACCGTATAGATTTCTCAAATGATTCCGCAACAGCATCACAAAGAGGTCCATTAAGTTTAGCAAGACAACAATTAGCAGCAACAGGAAACTCTAATTATGGTTGGTTTGGTGGTGGTGGTACTCCAGGAGCAGTATCAACAGTAGAACGTATAGATTTCTCTAATGATTCTTCCACGGCATCACCAAGAGGTCCATTAAGTTTAGGAAGAACTGGTTTATCAGCAACAGGAAACTCCAATTATGGTTGGTTTAGTGCAACAGTAGACCGTATAGATTTCTCAAATGATTCTTCCACGGCATCAGTTAGAGGACCATTAAGTTCATCAAAAAATTTATCAGCAGCAACAGGAAACTCTAACTATGGTTGGTTTGGTGGTGATAGTATTGGTTCAGTAATATTAGACCGTATAGATTTCTCTAATGATACTAGAACAGCAATAGCAAGAGGTCCATTAAGTTCGTCCAGAGATAGATTGGCAGCAACAGGAAACTCTAACTTTGGTTGGTTTGGTGGTGGTGCTCCTGGACCATTAGCAACGGTAGAACGTATAGATTTTTCTAATGATACTCCAATACTATCACCAAGAGGTGCATTAAGTCAAGCAAGGATAAGATTAGCAGCAACCTCAGGAGTTCTCAATATTCGCAGACAAAAAGCAGGGAATTATGGTTGGTTTGGTGGGGGGTTTACTACAGTTGCAGTAGCAACATTAGACCGTATAGATTTCTCTAATGATACTGTTACTGGACCATCATTAATAAGAGGTTCATTAAGTTCGGCAAGAACTGATTTCACAGCAACAGGAAATTCTAATTATGGTTGGTTTGGTGGTGGTGGTCCTGGACCAGTAGCAAGAGTAGACCGTATAGATTTCTCTAACGATTCAGCAACAGCATCAATAAGAGGTCCATTAAGTGTAGGAAGGGATTCATTAGCAGCAACAGGAAACTCTAATTATGGTTGGTTTGGTGGTGGATTTCCTGCAGTAGCAACAGTAGACCGTATAGATTTCTCTAATGATTTAGCAACAGCATCACCAAGAGGTTTATTAAGTTCTTCGAGATATAGAGGAGCAGCAACAGGAAACTCTAACTATGGTTGGTTTGGTGGTGGACAACCTGGACCAGTAGCAACAGTAGACCGTATAGATTTCTCTAATGATACTGTTACTGGACCATCATTAATAAGAGGTTCATTAAGTTCGGCAAGAAGGCATTTAGCAGCAACAGGAAACTCTAATTATGGTTGGTTTGGTGGTGGATTTCCTGCAGTAGCAACAGTAGACCGTATAGATTTCTCTAATGATTCCGCAACAGCATTACAAAGAGGTCCATTAAGTTCACCAAGAGGTAGATTGTCAGCAACAGGAAACTCTAATTATGGTTGGTTTGGTGGTGGATTTCCTGCAGTAGCAACAGTAGACCGTATAAATTTCTCTAATGATTCCGCAACAGCATCACCAAGAGGTCCATTAAGTTCAGCAAGAGGATATTTGGCAGCAACCTCCAACACACCAATAGGATAAATTATGAAATCAGGAGCAAGTGAAAGTTCTTATTTTTTTCTTGAAGAATATTATAAGTTTCCAGAAAACATTATAGTTTCTCATTTACCACAAGAACTTCAACAATCAAATAAACCAGTCAAAGTATTATGGTCGCAACATTCTTACGACCAACCAGTATATCTTAACTTTGATTTTTCAATTTGTGATTTAATTGTCTCTCCATCTAACTGGTGTAGAGAACAGTTTATTAAGTATCATCATATTCCAGAAGATAAAATCGTCACAATTCCAACAGGAGTATCAAAGCAATTCACATACTCATCAAGAAAATCAAAAACATTCATCTATACTTCTATTCCATATAAAGGTCTTGAAGTATTAGCACAAATCATTCCTCATATTCCAGAGGCAACCTTTAAGATTTTCTCTGCGATGAATCTTTATGATATAAAAGAAGACCCATATACAGAACTTTATGAGTATCTCAAATCACTTCCAAATGTCATCTACTCACCAGCAGTAGACCAGGCAGAACTGATAGAGCACTTACAAGATGCAGCATTCTTCATTCATCCTAATATCTGGGAAGAAACATTCTGTGTTTCATTGGCAGAAGCAATGTCTTGTGGATGCTTTCCAATTCTTACAGATATTGGAGCACTCCCAGAAGTATCAAATGAGATTGCAAATATTGTTCCTATGGAAGGAACAAGAACTTCCACTGGATATCAAGTCACAGATAACTTCCTAAATAACTTTATAGATGCCTGTAAATCTGCATTATATTTCTTTGATAATGACAGGCAATACTACGACCAAATTTCACAATCTGTTTCACATTATGCTACTGAAACTTATGATTGGAAAAAAATTGCAAACGTTTGGAAACAAACATTAGAACCATTTAATAAACAAACTATGACTGAAAATTGTAACCAACTGCAAATTATTTCCCCAGAGGAAGCAGTAAATAACGAAGAATATCTAAAACAAGCATTTGAAGAAGTGCTTCGTTGGGAAGAAGCAGATAAAGAACTCGCACAAGGAAGAACAAACTTCCAGATTGAGAAGTTCTTTCTGTTAGAGCAATATACAGTTCCAGCAGCATTTCAGGCAGCAATCAAGAATCGTCGTATTCTTGCCGAAGGTTATATGCAGAAACTGATTGAGATGAAAGAGAAGGTTCGTGAGTTTGAGTATCGTTGGAAAGATAAGAATACCGATGAACCTGTAGAGTGGCATACTTCTGGACCGAATGGTGGTTCAAAAAAACTCTACTGGCACGATTTGGATTCAATCTCAACTCAAAACTATCTAAAGTCTTGTGAGTTGGAGATTCGTGACCGCATTCAACAGATGAATTTCTTTGATAAGATTATTAATCGTTTGATTGAACTGAATGGTGGTAAGACAGTCACCAGAGAACAGTTTGAGAATGAGGACCACGTTTATTGGGAACGTCGTTTTGCAGAGCAATCTCTGGATGAAATGGTGAGTTCCAAGACTGGTATTAGTATCGGTAATCTTCACTCAATGAGAAGAGGAACTGCTCCTACATTGGTCAGTGATGATGCAAACAGAATCAAGAATGGTTATGGTTCACTTGCTGATGCAATTGATAATCCAGAAAGATTTTTGAATACTCTGCAAGAGAAAGTTCTTCGTGGTATTGAAGAAGTGACGAATACTGATTTAGGTTTGCTTGCACCTGGAGCAGAACAGCATCAACAACTTTTAGAATCCAGAAACTCATAAGGAGAAAGTAGATGCCAGCAGGAGATGTATTTGGGCTAGATGGTATTTTTCTTACCAAATCAAATCCTGTTGTTGTTTCTACAATAGGTATCAATTCCACTGCTGCTGGTGCTGGTATTACTGTTGTGAGTGGAGTTTTAAATACTACTGCTGGTATTGCAACTCTCACTCTTTCAACTGCTGCTGGTCTTTCTACAACACCTTTTTATACGGGCACCAAGATCGCAGTTTCTGGTCTTTCCAGTTCTACTGGTGTAGCATTTACTGGATATAATGGAACTTTTGTAGTCACAGGATTTGCAGGAACAACAACAGTTTCTTATGCAACTACTGGTTATGTTGGTTCTGTAACTGCTGGTATTACCACAACTGGTAGAGTGATTTTAGTAAGTGATACTCAAGTTACTAATACCATTTGGAGTAGTGCTCAAACTCACGGTTGGTTTGGTGGTGGTGAAAGTCCAGGATTTGGCATCTCAACAGTAGACCGTATAGATTTTTCAAATGATACTAGAACTGCAAATATTAGAGGTTTTCTAAGTTCAGGAAGACGACAATTTGCAGCAACAGGAAACTCCAACTATGGTTGGTTTGGTGGTGGTGTAACTTCCGCGCCTGCAATTACATCAACAGTAGACCGTATAGATTTCACAAATGATTCTTCCACAACATCAATAAGAGGTTCATTAAATTCTGCTAGATATTTTCTTGCAGCAACAGGAAACTCTAATTATGGTTGGTTTAGTGGTGGTATAAATCCAGCACTTCCAGTATTTTCAACAGTAAACCGTATAAATTTCTCTAATGATTCTTCTACGGCATCACCAAGAAGTCCATTAAGTTCAGCAAGATATAGTTTAGCAGCAACAGGAAACTCTAATTACGGTTGGTTTGGTGGTGGTGGATCTCCAGTAGTATCAACAGTAGACCGTATAGATTTCTCTAATGATTCTTCCACGGCATCACCAAGAAGTCCATTAAGTTTAGCAAGACGACATCTTGCAGCAACGGGAAACTCCAACTTTGGTTGGTTTGGTGGTGGTGGTATTCTTCCAGCAATATCATCAACAGTACAACGTATAGATTTCTCTAATGATTTAGCAACAGCAACAGTAAGAGGTCCATTAAGTTTAGCAAGACTTAGACTAGCAGCAACAGGAAATTCCAATTATGGTTGGTTTGGTGGTGGTGCTCCTGCTCCTGGTGTATCAGCATCAACAGTAGACCGTATAGATTTCTCTAATGATTCTGCAACAGCATCACCAAGAGGTCTATTAAGTTCCGCAAAATATAATTCGGCAGCAACATCAGGACAAGCAAGGTCTTCAAGTATTCGTCTACAAAAAGCAGGGAATTATGGTTGGTTTGGTGGTGGATCACCTTCACCTTCTCCACCACCATTTCCTTTATCAATTACAACAATAGAACGTATAGATTTTTCTAACGACTTATCGGCAATATCACCAAGAGGTGGATTTTTAACAGGAAGACGACAATTTGCAGCAACAGGAAACTCTAACTTTGGTTGGTTTGGTGGTGGGGTTATAACACTATCAAATTTTCCTCTATTTTCATCAGTAGAACGTATAGATTTTTCTAATGATAATGCAACAGCATCAGTAAGAGGTCCATTAAGTTCAGAAAGATGGTTGTTTGCAGCAACAGGAAACTCTAACTATGGTTGGTTTTGTTCTGCTTCTCCACTACCATCAGCACCAGTAGACCGTATAGATTTCTCTAATGATTCTGCAAAAGCATTAGTTAGAGGTTCATTAAATATTTCGGCAGTACCAAGTTCAAGCAAAGAAGAATTAGCAGCAACAGGAAACTCTAACTATGGTTGGTTTGGTGGAGGTACTAGCCCTAATGGTACTATTGAAACAATCTCAAGAGTAGACCGTATAGATTTCTCTAATGATTTAGCAACAGCATCACCAAGAGGTCCATTAAGTTTAGCAAGATATAATTTAGCAGCAACAGGAAACTCTAACTATGGTTGGTTTGGTGGTGGACAACCTGGACCATCAGCAAGAGTAGATCGTATAGATTTCTCTAATGATTCTGCAACAGCATCAATAAGAGGTCCACTAAGTTCACCAACAGATGGATTAACAGCAACAGGGAACTCTAATTATGGTTGGTTTGGTGGTGGTTTTGCAACAGCAAAAGTAGACCGTATAGATTTCTCTAATGATTCTGCAACAGCATCACCAAGAGGTCCATTAAGTGCTGCAAGAGCATATTTAGCAGCAACCTCCAACACACCAGTAGGATAAATAACTCAAACTACATTATTACTAATGAATTTATTATCCAAAGTTTTGATTGCACCAAAGGTCATCAGTCAAGAAGGTATTGATGCTCTGGTAAATCATATGAAAACTTCAAAGACAGAAGACCTTTCAGTATTTGACCCAGACAAATCCAATCAGACACGAGGAACTGAATGGATTACTGATAAGAGAACAAGAGATACTCAAATCGCACCAATTGAACCTGTATTTCCACAGGTCAATGAGTTGATGCATCATGTTGTAAAGCAAGTTATCAATCCTTTCTATCAGTTTGAAGTTGATAGTAGTGAAGTTCCACAACTGCTTTGTTATGATGTAGGAGGACACTACCAACCTCATATTGATGGTGAAGGTATATGGACTGCACCAGACCAAACTCAAATTTGGAGAAAGACAGTAGACCGTGATTTGTCTATGGTCTTATATTTGAATGATGGTTTTGAAGGTGGAGATTTTGTATTTCCTGACCTTCATATTCGCATTCGTCCTGAGCCTGGAATGTTGGTATGTTTCCCTTCCAATCGTTATTATATGCACGGTGTAGAACCAGTCACCAAAGGAAACAGATATTCTATGGTGACCTGGATGACGGTAAAAGGATTTGAGAGTATGGAGACACAATCTAATAATCTTAAAGCAAAGTATGGTGTTTGTTAATTGACATATGTATAATTTAGATGTATAGTTCATTTACTAATGAAAGTATTATGGTAAAATCCGGTTTCTTTTCAGAATCAAATACTGCTTCCAACCAATTGAAGAGTAAGAGATTCTATTTTATGGCAGGTCTTCCCAGAGCAGGAAGTACTTTACTTTCATCAATCTTGAATCAGAATCCAATATTTTATTCTGGTCCATCAAGTCCCGTCCTTTCTACAATGTATGCCGTAGAAAATCATCTGGCAAATGATGAACTCTATCACGGATATCCAAAACCAGAACAAGTATCTTTGATTATTTCTAATATCATTCGTCAGTTTTATGCTGATGTTGAACAAGAGGTAGTCATTGATAAGAATCGTGCCTGGACTGCACGAGTACCTTATATTGAAGGATACATTGGTCAGCAGGCAAAGATTATTGTTCCGGTTCGTGATATTGATGAGATTTTAACATCAATGATTACAATGATTCGTAGAAATCCTTATAAAGAAGGTAATCCCAGAATCAATTTTATTGACGAGCAACTTGTTAAATTAAATATTCCTTTGAATGACGATAATCGTTGTGAATATATTGCAGGACCAGAAGGAATTCTGGGACAATCACTAAATGCAATTGTGGAAGGATTTAATCAGGAATTTGGTGATAGAATGCACTTTGTGGAATATCAAGACCTTGTTAAAAAACCAGAAGAAACACTCAAGAAATTGTATGAGTTTCTCGGGGAAGAGTATTATGAACACGACTTTAATAACTTAGAAAATCAAAATCGTGAGCAAGATGTGAATACTTATGGACTTGCAGATATACACGAAGTTCGTCCAGAACTTAAATCAACTGCTCCCAATCCATCAGAAGTTCTTTCTTCTTATGTACTAGAAAAATGTAATGGAATGGATATTTGGAGACCCCAAATGACTGAAGTTTCTATTCCTAAATACATCAACACAAATTCAAATCAACTCAAAATTATAAATTAAAAAATAATTGAGACTTTATAATGAAAGAAACATATAGTATTTTCCACGTTCAAGGTGGATTGGGAAAGCATATTGCAGCATCTGCAGTAGCAAAGTGCATTAAAAATAATTATCCAAGCAGAAAACTCATTGTAGTTGCTGTTTATACTGATGTTTTTATGAATCTACCATTCGTGGATAGAGTCTATCAATTGAATAATACCAATTATTTTTATCAAAATTATATTGAAAATCAAGATTCATTAATTTTTCATAATGAACCTTATTTTACAACGGATCATATTCATAAGAAACTTCCACTGATTCAAACTTGGTGTAAGATGTATGGATTGGATTATAATGGTGAAACACCAGAATTAATTTTCAATCCACTACAAAAGAAGCTTTCTAAAGAAGTTTGGGTAAAAAATAAGAAACCAACAATGGTGATTCATACCAATGGTGGATTGATTACTCCTGATTCAAAATCTTATATGTGGGCACGAGATATGCCCTTTGATATTGCACAACAGATTGTAGATAAGTATCATAAGAAATATACAATTTATCAGGCAACGAAGATGAATTCTCCGAAACTGATAAATGCAACTCCAATTCAATTTGATGAGCAGACACAACTTTCTACATTGGAATTTTTGAGTTTAATTCTTCATAGTGATAAAAGAGTATTGATTGATAGTTGTTTGCAACACGCAGCCACAGCACTTAAACTTCCTTCTGTTGTTCTGTGGAATGGTACAAGTCCAAAAGTATTTGGATATGATATGCACACAAATATTGAAACAGTAAAACCTCATAACTTTAAGTTGCCTGGATCTTATTTGTTTGATTTTGATTTCAATGGATCAGAGCACGAATATCCATTTAATGAGAATGAAGATTTATTTGATATTGATAAAATCTTTGAGGCGATTGAGACCACAAAATCTTAGGGACACTTTGGGAACTGGTCCAAGACCCCACCAGAACCCAGCAAAGACCTGCTATACTACTAAGATACACATAGGACAAGTATGGCGGTCAACAAAGAAGTCAAGGGAATGCTTGCTAAATGTCTAGCAACAGAAAATCTGATTATTGAACATAAGAATACTGAAACTGCGATGTTTGATGTAGAACGTCGTGTTCTAACTCTTCCTAACTGGGAAAAGGCAAGTGGTACTGTATATGACCTTTTAGTTGCTCACGAAGTAGGACACGCACTTTTTACAGATAATATTGATTGGACTCTTGATTATCCAAAAGTACCAAAAGATGTAGTAAATGTATTAGAAGATGCTCGTATAGAACGTCTGATGAAGAAGAAGTATGCTGGACTTTCTAAGACATTCTATATTGGTTATAATGAACTGAATGCTGATGATTTTTTCTGTACTAATGGCGAAAATCTTGATGAGATGAGTTTGATTGACCGTATCAATCTTTACTTCAAGATTGGTGCGTTTCATAATATTCAGTTCAATGATGTAGAAGAAGAGTTTCTAACTCGTATTAGCCTTGCTGAAACTTTTCAGGATGTACTTGAGATTTCACAAGATTTGGTAGATTATGTAAAAGAGAAGAAGAAAGAAGAAACTCAAAGTATGCCTGAACTTGGAAATCAACAATCTGGTTCTGGTAATCAACAACAGGGTGATAATAACCAAAGCGAAGAGGGTGTAGGTGAGAATGAAGAACCTAACGATGACAATGAGAATGCCGAAGATAAATCTGGTCAATCACAATCAACACCAACTCAATCTAATGCGAGTGGTGGAGCAAAACCAGATGAAGTTGGTGGTAGAGATAGTGTCAATGAACTGGAGTCAAAAACATCAAGGTCTTTTGACGAAAAATCAAAGCAACTGAATGAAAACAAATATACTGATGATTATACTGCTTATGTTGAACTTCCAGAGTTTGATTTGAGCAAACTTGTTCTTCCGAATGAGTATGTTCATCGTCTTGCTCGTAGGTATTATGAGCAATCTATTCATAAATCTTATTATGAAAGTCAAGTAGTTTTTTATAATGAGTTCAAGAAATCAGCAGAACGTGAAGTTTCTTATCTGGTAAAGGAGTTTGAGTGTAAGAAATCAGCAGATGCTTATGCTCGTTCTACAACTGCTCGTACTGGTATTTTAAATACATCTCTTCTTCATACCTATAAGTATAATGAAGATTTGTTCAAGAAAGTATCAGTAATACCTGATGGTAAAAATCACGGATTGATTTTTATTCTTGATTGGTCTGGGTCAATGGCTGATTATATGTTGGATACTTATAAGCAACTATTGAGTTTGATTTGGTTCTGCCGTAAAGTAAATATTCCTTTTGAGGTTTATGCCTTTACACAAGATACAAATGCTTATTTGGAATTTGACCCAACGCATACTCCAACTACTGAAAGAAAAGCAAATGTATTATGCCCAGAACCATCATTTCGTTTGATGAATCTATTCACCAGTAAAGTGAATAATCAGGAACTGGAAAAGCAACTCAAAACTGTTTGGGCAATCTGTACTGCTTATCAAACCAGGTATGGTTATGTTCCAAGTCATATGAACCTTTCAGGTACTCCTTTGGGTGAAACTATGATTGCTCTCAATCAACTCATTCCACAGTTCATTTCTTTGAATAAAGTACAAAAGGTAAATGTAGTATTTTTGACTGATGGTGAAGGAAGAGTATGTCCTCACGGAGTAATCAAAAAACAACACAGTGGAGAAGAGTTTGTTACTTATAGACATTCAAACGAAACAATTATTCGTAATCGTAAGAATGGTCGTATGTATCCAGCATATAATTATTGCTCTTTTCCCGATTTTGTGAAAGTTCTAATGACTTACACCAAGGATATGTTCCCGAATGTAAATCTAATCAACTTTCGTGTTGCTCCTACCAAAGAACTTAGTAATTGTTATAACTGGTTTGGTGATAAAAGTGTTTCTTATGATGCCATCAAAGAACAGTTTCGTAAGAATAAGTTTGTGTCTTTCAGTAATTCTGGGTTTGATAAGTTCTTTGTACTATCTTCTACCAGTATGAGTTCTGATGCAGACCTGAATGTAGATAGTGGTGCTTCTAAAACTGCTATCAAATCTGCATTTACCAAGATGCTAAAGAACAAAAAGACCAACAAGAAAGTTCTTTCTTCCTTTGTGGAACTGGTCGCCTAGACCACTTTTGGGAGTGTCCACAAGGCACTCCTAAACCCTTCAATCCGTGCTATACTTACAAAGTAATCAGCACTTCACCTTCCCTTACATTATTCATTATGGAAACCGCAATTCAACTTCTTCAAGAACAATTTGGTGCTGAATTTGGTGCTGATGCTGTTCGTTCTGTAGCTTCACAAATCAATACATCTTATGCTACACTCTCTAAGAAACTGTCTCAATACAAAGTATCTCGTGGTAAGTGGAACCTTGAAGTGACTAAAGAAAAGATTGACGAACTAGAAGATACTTATTCTGCTTCTACTGCAGAACCGATTGCTATGATTGAAGCAGTCAAGCAAAACCTTATCCCCGACAAAGATGATACATTCGTTAGCTTCGGTAATTTTGCGGATATTAAGAAGATTATTCAATCTCGTCTATTCTATCCTGCTTTCATCACTGGTCTTTCTGGCAACGGAAAAACTTTTGGTGTGGAACAAGCTTGTGCTCAGCTTGGTAGGGAACTAATTCGTGTCAATATCACGATTGAAACTGATGCTGATGATTTGATTGGTGGTTTTCGTCTTGTAGATGGTGAAACTGTATGGCACAATGGTCCTGTGATTGAGGCACTTCAACGTGGTGCTATTCTATTGCTGGATGAGATTGACCTTGCTTCCAATAAGATTTTGTGTCTTCAATCTATTCTAGAAGGTAAGGGTATTTTCTTGAAGAAGATTGGTAAGTTCGTAAAACCTTCTGCTGGTTTCAATATCTTTGCAACTGCAAATACCAAGGGTAAGGGTAGTGATGATGGACGTTTCATCGGTACAAATGTGTTGAATGAAGCATTTCTAGAACGTTTTCCTGTGACCTTTGAGCAAGAATATCCTTCTCTGACTGTAGAGAAGAAAATTTTGACAAATGTAGCACAATCACTTAGTATTCCTATGGTGAAGGAACACGAAGATTTCATCAATCACCTATGTACTTGGTCTGAAATTATTCGTAAGACCTTTGTAGATGGTGGAATTGATGAAGTAATCAGCACTCGTCGTTTGGTTCACGTTCTTCGTGCATATTCTATCTTCGGTAAGAAGGAGAAGGCAATCAAGGTATGTCTCAATCGTTTTGATGATGAGACCAAGACTACCTTTGTTGAACTTTACGATAAGATTGATGCAGAGTTTGTGAATAATTCTGATAAATCAGAAGGGGAGTAATCCTCCCCCCTTTATTTTTTATAGGAGAACTTTGTGGAAATTGAAGAAATTATAGTAGACGAAAAAACTGGAGAAGTTACCATAACCGCATTGATTGAAGATAAAGTTTTGATTCGGTCTCAAACTTGGTATGAACCTCCTGAATATGGACCAGCTCGGTGTACTACATCTTTTTATAAAGAAGATATAGATTTTGACCTGAATGAAAGGGAAGAACTTGAAAATTATCTTGAGAATGTTGAATGGGAAATTATAGATATAAGTGACGACTATTACGGTTAAGAAATGAGTTCTTATTATCTTTGGTTCATATCATTTGCGATTATCTTTTATATAATGCTTGTAGATAAGAATGTTGCAGAATACATACTTCTTATCTTCAAGATTATTCAGGTAAACTTTGAAAGATCACTGTGGATGATTCGGTTTCATCCATTCTGGATAAGAAATCCCATAGGTAAGTGGTGGGCAATGAGAAAGTATGAGAAGATGATAAAGGAGATGACTAAACAGACACCTGAATAACTGGCACACTGACCCCTTTGCAGGGGTCTTTTTTATGCTATAATACACTCATATAAAACACCTTCGCAATGTCTTACAACGCAACTATCAAGTTTTCCTACATCAACGACACCGAAACATCTTACAACAAGTATTTTCCTGAAACCGTAGATAAGCAGACGATTACTATTGAAGCACCTGCACAAGACTTGACTACTCATCAGTATTTTGAACTTTTCAAGAGTTTTCTTCGTGCTGTTGGATTTGATGAGTATGGCATTATGGATGCTGCTTGTCGTGTTGCATTTAATGATTGCAACAGGGAAGATGATATGAAAAAGTTGATGGGAGAATATGAACTGCAAGATAAGCAATTTTATAGTGTTGATGATTATCATGCTCTTTTAAAAGAAGTTGAAGAACTGAAAGAAAAACTTGCAAGGGTTCTTCCAGAGCAATATGTTGAAGAATATGTTGATCCAGATTATCCAAAGGATGATGGAACATCTTGGAATAAACCTTGGAATGATTTAGTTCCTGGTTCTCCTGAGGCATATGCTAATTCGTGCAAGTGCCCAATTTTAGATAATCAGGAGATGCCTGATGACAAAAAATGGGTAAATGCCGATTGTCCTCTACACGGCACAGGAAAAAAGACACCTGAAGAAGAATATAAATTAAAACTTGAAGAAATGCCTTCCAGTATTAAAATTACAAGTGCTATTTTTCTCAATCTTCCACATCATCCAGAAAATTGCAATCATCCAGAAACTGGAAGACAACATTTCTATTCTGGACTTGCCTATGAAACTAATCAGTTACAAAAATGTGCTTCTGCCGTAATTCAAGAACTTATTAATGAGTTTGCTAATGATGATGTGATAAAAGTAGAAGACCTTTTGAAACTTATTGAAGAACTGGCACAATGACTTCCCAAAGTTCCACAGAATACCTTATAATACTCCTATACGCAATTCCCGAATAGCAAATGAAAATCCCTATGAAAGAATTCTTTAAGATGGTTGCGAAAACTATTGCGGAACCTAATACTACAATCACAGAACAAGATAAACGAAAAGCAATTCGTGTATTTCTTTATCTTGATGAATTTATGATGGAGAATGTGCCCGAGTATTGTGGTGATACAGAGTTAGGTGAGATTGACTTTGGTGCTTATGCTGCGGGTATTCTTGATGAACTGGAGGGAAAATGAAAATTAAAAGTGTTTCTAAACCACATATCATTTATTATGTGGAAACTGATGCCCCAGATTTTCCAGAATATAGAACTAATGGAACTGGAACACATTGGGAAAATGCTATGGGTGAAAGTTGGGAACAAGTTTATAATGACGAAGAACTTAAAAAATTGTTTGAAGAATTTATGGAGGGTAAAAAATGAGTGGTGGGCATTTTACTGACTGTGGTTACGATTATTACAAGGTATCTCAGTTTGCTGATGAACTGGAGGCATTGCCCAATGACTGACTTCCCGAATCTCAAGATTTCTCAGAAACAAATTGTGTGTCCTAAACACGGCACCCACAATCAGATCATCAGCAGCACCGTCGAAGGACACGAAGGCCACTGGTGCATGTTGTGCTGGCTTGAAAGCCTTGGTCCCTCACTTCCCACTGTTGATCAACCCAATGACTGAACTTTCCCCTGCGGCTCAGTCCGTGCTGGATGCAGCAACAGTTCCCACTGGAGACTTCTGCCTAGAGAATGTTAATGAAATTGCCGCTGCCGCCCTTCGCGCTGCTGCAGATATAGTCGATGATCGTGAAGCGTCCCGGCAACTTGATGCTATTGCCTACGAACTGGAGGCACAATGAACTTTCCAGTGTTTCTAAACAAATGGGTAATCGGATTTTCTCCGATTAAGCACACAAATCTGTGGTATTGGTATCGTCTCATCAATCATTCTGGTTTTAGAATGGATGATAATATAAGGTATCGTGACTTCTGGACAAATCTGAATATGGGATGGTATAATATGACTCATACTTATGAAATGAAAAAGAAGTGGGGATGAAAATGAAACTCTTTGATTACCGATACCGTGATGATTATGGAAAGGACTACTATTTCTTCTTTCTAAAAACCAAGACATACACAGCACTTCAAATGTCTTTTAGCACCTGCGAGTATCCTGGTTGGCCTCACCTACAGATTACATTGGGGAGTGGCAGGCTCTTTGGTATGTTTGCCTATGCTTGGAAGTTTGGATTTGATATAGACTTATTCTCACATACTTGGAGGTGGGAGGGATGAAAGAATGGTTTGAAGATGCTTGGTGGTCTTGGAAATGCTGTATTCATTCCAGATTTGATTATAATGATAGAATTGATGTTGCAGCATTTTGGGAAGAACTCAACTATGGATGGTATCAAATGGAAAGTGATTATACTATGTCTCAACCAGGATTTGACCCTTATAATTTGATGAGTAGAAGTAATTATTATCCTTATGGAGTTTTCAAATGACTTACAAACTCAACCCAGAAGCAAAAGCATTCTCATATACTCGTGAAAATTTGTTTGAATGTATTACCAAAATCGTAGCACATCCTCATAATACCATCACAGAACACGACCAATCCCGTGCTATTGCCATTATGTTAGTGTTTGAGGACTACGTTGCTAATTTCACTCATAGAGATGATGATGGAGAATACTATATTCCAGAGTGTGATGAATTGGACTTTCAAGATTTTGTAATTCAAAAACTTGGACTTGAGTATTATCATTATGTTGATGTTGATGAGGTATTGAAATGACTGAACAACCAAAACTGTTTGGAATGTGCGAAGAGCAACTAAATGCTTATCTAAAAGCAATGTCACAACCAAATCTTAATGATATGAGTGTGGAAGAACTGAAAGAGTATCTAAAAACTCAATCAAAACCACAAAGTTCTTATCAACCAGAAACAAAAAAGAAACCAGAAGAACCACCTCAATATTTTTACGACATTTCTACAAATCTTTTTATAGGATAATGACTGATTATCAAAGAATATCTACATTATTTGTTGGTGCTTTTATAGGTGTCGCACTTAGCATTCTTGGATTTTATGTATATAAGGTTTCACCAAATCCACCTATTTCAACAAATGCTGAAAATCACAGAAACTTTGAAATAGTGGATACTTATTCTTATGAGAATAGAACTTGTTATGTGATTAGATATACCACTCCCTCAACGAGTTGGGAGTATTTCCTTGATTGTAGATGGTGAAGAAAGATGACTTATGAAGTTCAAACTTGGGATGACGCAGACAACACTGTGTATTATGAAACCGTAAAGAATGCTATTGATTATGAGAGTGCTCGTGATATAATTGTAGAGAAGTATCCAAATCGTAAAGTAATTGCTGTGATTAGAAAATGACTGAACTACTAAATCGTAAAACACCTTGGGATGATTGAAATGAGAATTGAAATCACTTACACACCACATCCAACAAAAGGATATACTGCTACTATCTGGGATGGTCCTGATGGAATAGATGAAGATAGTTTTGTTTGTAGATCTCTTGGAGAATGTTTTGAGCAGATTGTAATGTGGAGAACATTAAATGCTTTGAATTATAGGGAAGCAACTGAAAATGACTGAACTTAATCCTGATACAAATGGAATAAAAAAATATTCTTCCAATGACCCAGAATATAGGGCACTTGTGGAAAGAATGGAAAGAGAAAAGAAGGAAGAAGAAGAAAGGCTGAAGAACTCAAAAGATGCCTTCTTTGTTTATTATGTGATTGATTATTTTGCAACTGGTGAAGGTAGAACCATTTTTCTTTTCATAGAAAGAAACTATGGTGATAGAGAAAGAATTCTTGAGAGTATCAAGGAAGATGTTGGTTCATTCTATTTCTGTGGAATAGAAGAGTTCAGTGAAGAAAGGTTCTTGAATGATTATTCAAATCTCCTTTCTGATAATATCAAGAGAATGATTGAGAAGAAGGATGTGCCGTTTATGTCTTTCAGTCAAATGTATCACTTCAACTATTCGTAAGATTATGCCTATTTTCCCTGATTGCTATGATGAATGGTCTCTCGTAAAGTATGTTTATGATGGAGACCATAAGACTTATTTTGATATACTCTTTGAGGGCACAGAAGAAGAGTGTCGTCAGTATGCTTACGATAACTATACTGATAAAGAACAAGGTGATATGTGCCTGATGGATTGGGAAGCAAGGGAGTGGGATGTATAGGACACTTGACGAACTGGCACAAGGACTTCCCAAATCCCCACCAGATGCCCTATAATACTCTCATAACCACAAAGGAATTATGTTCTCCATCAAATTATCAGACTGTGATGTATGGGCAGGTAAAAGGGACATCTCTTATTTTGTAATGGATGATTCTTATTTTACCCTTACGAAAAAAGACATAAACATCGTATTGAACTTTGGAGTTACTTCAAAACGGAAAAGAGTATTTTCATCTACTGACCAAATACGTCGTTCTCTCCGTAGTTGCAAGAAGGAAACAGTAAGTAATTCTGTTGTTTTATCACCCAAATTTAAGTGTGAAGTTTTGACGCAGGGGAATTCTTTGGGGAAGTTTAGTAACTATGTTGTTGTTGATTTGACAAACGATAATGAATATTCTCTTGATGATGTTCTAAATGGTCTTGTCTGAGGACACTTGAATGGGATTGTATGATACATCTTGGGAAAATGACGAGGGAGATAAAATTACCCTTATAGAGTTATTAAACTCAACAGAAAATATTCCAGTTTTAACAATATCTGTAAATAAATTAAAAAAATATTTACTAACTTGGAATGGGAATAATGAAGAATTGGAAAAAATTGAAAAATCTGATTTACAATACCCAATATTAATATTTGTTGAAGATGATGGTTCTTATATTACAATAATAGACGGACATCATAGAGTACATAAAGCAATTAAAAATAAGTTAGAGACAATTAAAGCAAAACTAATACCAATTAACTCACTTCCAAAAAATATGAGAAAGGTGTTTGGTGATATGGAAACAAACTTAAAAGACACTTTAAGAACTGGCACAAGAGCACTCCAATCCCCCTGTGGATGCCCTATAATACTCTCATAGACACAGACACCTGATGAAACTCTTCCAATACGATAAAAAAGTTTGGGGTTATGAAACCTCTCATACTTGGCAGTTTGGTATTGTCAAGAATACTTCACTGCTTTGGGTGAATTATGAAACTCCTGGTGGTATAGTTCATTCTGCTGGTGGTATTAACGTCTTGTTTTCTTTCTTCGGTAGTTCTCTTTTTGGTGTAAACCTTCAACAACAAACATTTAATTTTGGATTTCATTTTTTTACTGAATACTTTGAGGGATGGGGTGAAGAATGACTTGTCATATTTCGTGTTATAATAATAAAACCAGAGAACTGGAACACTTTGTAGTTCCTGAACCAGTTTTTGTTTATATTCGTCAGTTAGAATGTGAAATCAATTATGGTCGGGGTGGTGTTCAAAAACTTTATCCTTTTAGATTTGGTGGAAAGTTTGATGTGGAAGATTGGAAGGTAGAAAAATGACTAACAATTTACCAGAACCTGATGATGCTCCGTGGCTCAATCTATCACAAGAAGAAGTGAATGATTTGAGAAAATCAAAGAAAGAATTAACAGAGTATGGTAGGGAGAAAATCCGAGCACTTGCAAAAAAGGGTATTTTGAAGTATGATGATGCACTACGGAAACTTGCAGAATGACTGAACAAAACATCTATCTATCAAAAACACTAAAAGACCTTGAAAATATTTTGGTTTATTATAAATCCAATATGAGACAAACTGAAAAAACTATTTCACTTATTGAAGAAGCAATTGAGGTAAAAAAACATTATGACTGAACAACAACCTCTTGATATTATTGAAATCGGTGGTGTAAAATATCAACGAATAGAAGAACGGGTTCCCTTCCAGAAAGGTTATGAAGAAGCACAGAAAGATTATAAGGTAGGAGAGTTTCAACCAATTCTACAAGAACCAGAAGATAGTGAATGGAAATCTGTTGCTCTTCGTTTTGGTAGAAAACTTCCAGTAATTCTTCCATATTCTTATGATGAACTTTCTCCTGATGCTTGGTTTAGGTGGGCAGTATTTACTTATGATGAGTATAAATGCTATGGGGGCAAAATGACTAAAATGAAAACCAAAGCACAAGAAGTTCTCTATGCTTATATGGATGTGGAGAAATATAAATCTCAAAAACTCTGCAATATGGTAAGAGATAAACTTGGATATTCTATTGATTGTTGTGATGAGATTGTGGATTTGGTAGAGAAATGGTTGCCGAAAGAACAATCAGCAGAAGGAAGTCAAAATGTAAATACTGAATTGCTTGTAGATGGTTTCAACGATTGTGTGCGTAAAATGAAGGAGATGTTGCGATGACTATTAGAGCAGAAAAAATCGTGAATGCTACTCTTGAACTTACTCTCCGTCCTCAAAGTGAAGACAGAAAAAAAGTTGTTGCCTGTGTTCTTCGTGAGGTAGTTGATTTACTCCAATACTATCAGTTTTGTGAAGAAGAAGGTGTAGAAGATATGGTACTTGATGCTCGTGCTATACTTGATGTTGCCGATGAGGTAGAAGCACTTCAAGAACTGGAACAATGACTTCCCAAAACCCCTCAATCCCTGTTATACTTACAAAGTAATCAACAAATCAAATGTCTCCAAAAATTTCTATTGGTAAAGAAAAAGCAATTGAACTTTCTCTTACCGAATGGTGGAAAGAAAAGTCCTATCGTGAAATTGCAGAGTTTCAACTATTCACTACCGAACTTAGTTGCCCCTTTGTTGTATTTCACGAGGCAGTTGAGAAATCACTTGGTCGTCCAGTTTTCACTCACGAATTTGGACTGAATTATGATGGAATTTGTAAAGAGTTTCTGGGTGAATGAACCTACGAATGATTACCCTGATTACTAATGGAGAATCCAAATGACTGACAATAAAATTTATGTTGCTCTACTGATTTTTGTTCTTGTTCTCTGCACTTTTGCGGGAATAGAGGAAGTAGGCACACGACAACAAAAAATGATTAACTATCAACGAGCACTTACTATCACAACTGAGTGTAGAGTTCAGACAAAACTAAATCCTGATGAGATTTGTGGTAAAATTCCTACTTGGGAGCAATACAAATGATTAACTCAACCCCCATATTAGCAACTGATACTGAAAATATCAAAATGAACTGGTGGCAGTATTTGTTTGGACACTGCTGGATGACAGGATGGCAGAGTATTCGTTCTAACTTTCGTATGTGGCAGGATTTGATGTCAGGAAACTGTGAGGTTTATGCACTACCCAGAACAGCAGAAGACCCAGAAGCAGAATGTATTGATTGGTTCTGGGCTTCACTGAATGAGGATGATGTTTATCCCAAAGAGTTTCTTGAATACCTGATGCAGATGTCGCACGATGTAATGACAGGGAAGGTGGAAACTGTTCCACTTGATGATGATTTCTTTGATAGATTGAAAGACCTTACTGATGATGTGGAGTTGGATGATTAGAAAACCTGGATTTGAAGAGGCATCAAGAATGTTTCCTGGATGGAGTCCATCTATAATGAGGAGAATGTTAGAAACTCCAGAAAAATGGGATGATAGAGACATTGCTAATATAAAAGAGTATATGAGGATTACCAATGAATATAAATAAAAATCCAGAGTTTCCTTACTCATTATTTCCATTTCGTTTGGAACATATGGAAGGAAAAGAATTGAAGGATAAGAAGACTTGCTACTTTGATAGTGAAGTCAATATGAAAAAATATATCACTCGTAGTAATCTAAAAAAATCAGAATATCAATTTTATGTTAAAGAAGGATGTGGAAAATCTGGTGTAATGCCCTTGGCGAAAAAGCGTCAAACCACGACAAGGAAGCAGACAAAATCGCAATCGTCAGAACCATCATCTTCTTGACGTATTTGATTACCAACTTATTCATTTGTGCAGGAGTAGTAAGACATTGGAATGACACACCCAACACTAGACCCAACAACTCCGTGGTACAATCATCTAAGCTATTGTGAAACTACAAGAAGTTTGGGAATTGAATATTCACTTAATAAGTTTATACGTTATAATAACTATTACAAATCAGTATTAGAGGAGAAAAGTAATGACAAGAACTCACAGAAATCTTGAAGGAATGCATAGGGGTGCGCTTAGATTTCCACACACAACAAAGGAAATCAGACAACTTGATGCGATTGTAAATGACCCAGAACTGAAAGATTACCCAGTATCAGGTCTAAATCATATGAAGTCACGGGAACACAATCTACCAACACGTTGGGATGACCTAGTAGTATCTGGATATGAGCAAATGGATTATAAGTAATGATATACAAAAAAACCATAGAAGAACGACTTTCTATCTTAGAAGAAGAAAATATAGCAAATACTAATGAAATCTATCGTCTTGCAAATATTATAGATTTTTTAGAAAGAAGAATTAAACAACTTGAAGACCTTGTGGTGGGAGACGGTAAATAAACTGGCACAAGGGCAATGCTTTTGTCTAAAAATTATGCTATAATATACACACACTGAAATCAAAAACCTTATAATGTAAAATATGGAAAATCAAAAAGATTCGTTATCAATCACTGAAAATTCTGATGGCACATTCCTGATAGAATGGGATAAGAACGACCAGAAGTGGAACTGGTTGAATGGTAAGACATCAGAAGAAATTTCTGCTATGATGACAGAAGCAATCCAACTCGCACTGAAGGAAAATGACTGATTATAAAAAATATTCACTAAAACAACTTGAGAACTTTCTGTACGACGCAATGGGTGCCGCAGAAGCATCACCACAAGAAATCTATGATGTGATTAAAGGTGTTGTTGAGGACAACTATTATACCTATAAACAGCAGACAGCAAATGCTTATGAACTTCTTGCATTGCTGAATGGTAATGGTAAGGGACATATCAAGGCGTATGATGATTGTATGCGTCCTTGGGGTCATAGTGATATGGAAGCACTTAGATATACGGAAGAAGAAATGAATGCAATGTGTGATGCTGCCAAAGCAAAAGATAAAGTCAAGAAGTGGGTTCTGCCGGTTGAAGTCAGTGATGACTTGGAAGATTATGTTGTTACTTTTCCCGATGATTTATTGGAAGCAGCAAATCTAAAAGAAGGCGATCAAATTGAATGGCACGATCAAGGTGATGGTTCTTATCTACTCAAAAAGAAGGAGACAAAATGATCAAAGTATCTTACCAGTATCCTGGGCATCCACAGACAAATCTGTTTGTGTTTCTGAAGACACAAGAACAAGTTGATGCCTTCAAGCAAAAGTATTCAAATTATATCTTTGTGTAATGGAGTTTCTAATACACTTACTGAAATGTGGAAACTTTATTGATTGTCACGCTCGTGAATTGACAAAATCACAAAGACCCACTACAATGTTGTGTAGATATTTCATAGAAAATCGTGTTAAACTTCCAGATTATTGTCTGGAACCCCCTGTACTTTATGATGACGCACCCTAATGTCACTCTCTCAATCTGTTACTGAAAGTTTACAAGAAGCAGAATCTCATATGAGAAATGCACTTGCATTTGCAGCTCGTCAAGAATCCCCTTATGTTTCTTGTGTGATTGCAGATATGATTTCCAAGTTAGATCAACTTATTCAAACTGATAAGTTTCTGGATAAGGTTGAAGATATGATGAAAAAATATGAAGGAGGGGAAAATCCTTATGGAAAATGAAATGAGCACTGGAGAACTGATTGATAGTTCTAAGTTTCAAGAAGAACTATCAAAGAAGAATACTCTGCTAGAAAGTCTCAACTCACCAGAAATGATAAAGATGCGAGAAGAACTTGCACAAGCACATAAAGATAGTATTGATAAGTCTGTTGGATGGTATTACAATCTATCAGAAGAGGATAAGTATAAGGCAGTAGAAGCACTTTGCCATATTATATGTAAGGCAGAGCGTGAAGGAACTTCTCATCGGGGACTTCAATCTACTCTTGGTTTATATCCACAGGCATTTTGGATTGATGATTTGATGACCGTACATAATGCACTCTACACAGAGTTTCAAGAAAGAGAATCAAAAGAATGGAAACAAGATGTAGAAAACCTTAAGAATTCTTCATTATTATAGATATTGTGTTAGAATGCTAACACATCATCAAGGAACTATGACAATCTCCAGAACAAGCACAGAAGAACTCACAACAGAAGAATGGAATGAACTAAATGCACTTCGTGAGGCAATCACAGAATATCCACAATCAGTACATCCAGAAAAACAAGCAAGATTTACTCAATTATTTGTAAAATCATTAGAAGGAAAGGCAGATAAGGCTTTGGTATAAATATACCAGGGTCTTTTTTCTTTTATGAAAACATTTCAAGAGTTTATTTCTGAAGCATCTAAAATATATCCAAGTTCTGTAAATCAGGTTGCTGTACGCGAGAAAGAAAAGAATAGAAGAACAGCTAGGGATGATATGTATTCACCACCAATGCGCACTCATGCCTCGGCACCAGCACCTGGTGGACCTGAACCTAGAAGAACTCCAGAGAGTAGGGCAGCAGCAGAAAGAGAAAGAAATCTACCAAATTCAACAAAACTACAAAGAACTAAAGAAGATATAGCACGTCAAGCAGAACTAGAAAATCAAGCACTTCATAATATTACGGGTAATACTCCTCCACCTACCGAAGGAGAATCATCAGAAGATACAAATGAAAAACTTAGAAAAGAAAGAATACGCCGATATGGTTCTCTAAATCCTATGAGACATAAGGATGAACCAGAAAAATATGCTCACGAGTTGCCACAACAAATACCAGCACGAAAACCACCTTCATCAACACCAAGACCAGCACCAGCAGCACCAAGAAAAGTTAACAGAACTCCACCTGATGCTCCTATCAAAAAAGGTTGATTGAAAATGATAAACGAAGCAAGAAAGAGAGATCATTTAGCAAATGCTGTTTTGGCATTATCATTTGCTGCGAATGCTGCACAATCCAAAGAACATTTAGTTCAAAGTGGTAAGATTGAATCTACTGGTATGGCAGCTATGTCCAGGACTATGGAAACTAGACGTAAAGCTAATAAAAATCTAGATAGTCCAAGAGTATCTGAACCAGCAAGAAATCGTAAGAAGAAAACTTTTGAAGAGTTTGTTACTGAAGCATATTTGATTGAAAAAACTTTTTCAAGTAGAGCAGAACTTGAAACACATTATGGAGGAGTTCCAGCAGGGATGGTTGCTAATAATGCAGCAAGTAGTGAAAATCCAAAATGGAGACTTGTAACAGCAGCAAATAGAAAAGCACAAGCACAAAGAAGAGCAGATGCTATCAAATCATTAAACACAGACGATGAACGTGAGGCAGCAAAACGCAAATCGCAACGTGCAACAAGAAGAGGATATGAAGCACATCATATTACTCCAATACATCATTCTGCTAAACTCAAATCATCTATGAGTGATGCGGAGTGGGAACAAAGAAAAGCAGAAGATGCTAAAGATGGAATATATCACGGACATCATCCCAAAAATATAATGCACACAAAAGGAAAAAATACTCCTGAGAATGCTCCTGGTGTTCCTCATAGAGCAGGTGGAGCACACGAAATTGAAGGTAAAGTAAAAGATATTGTAACTAATTCAAAAATTAGTTATAGAGATTTACTTGCCGCAGCAATTAAAAAGAAAAGGCAAGCAGCAAGAAAAAATAAATAATCAAAAAAGATATATGAAAACCTTTCAAGAGTTTATTTTAGAATGTTATGAAATTTCTGAAGGAAGTGCAATCGCAGGGAGACTTGCTGATTTAGCACAAAGCAAAGTAAATAAATTATTTCAAGGAAATAGGCAGTGGGATCCAAATAGAGCAAAAATACAAACATTAACAAGAATTGCTGATCTTGCTCGTGCAAGAAGTCTTGATAAACCAGAACCAAAGTATGCGGGAATGACTCTACCACCACCTGGAGGTGGAGGAAAACCTGCTGATTTACCTCCAAGAAGGCCAATTAATAGCAGAGGTGGTTCTGGATTGGATACTGACCCAGAAAGAGATAGAGGAAATAAAGATCAAAGACTTTTAGATTTTGTTAATGTTAAAAGAGATAGTCCAAATATGAATCCTAAAGAACAAGAACAAAGAAATAAAATCAGAGAAATAGAATCAAATAAAAAAAGAAGAAATAAATAATCAAAAAATACAGGTATGTATAAATAACTAAAAAGTAGTTGTAAGATGAACTCACAAGACTTCCGCAATCTTCAAGAATCATATATGGCAGTATATGATAATGGTATTAGAGAAAAATTTGAATTTAAGTCTTGGGTAAATAATCTTCTTGAAGAAGGATATGACCTGAGTGATTATACTTGGGATGAGTTGTATGAGCACTATAATCAACTTGATGAAGGTAAACTTCCATTAGATAAACAAAGAAGAACTAAAATTGGCAATCAAATTGGAAAAAGGCTTCAAAGTTCTGGATCAGAAATTATTGGTTCTGGAAGTGCATTTATGCCAAAAGGTATTCGTAATAACTTAAGACAAAGTGCTGCAAAAAAAGTTGGGGAAGTGAAAAAAATGATGGGTGCATTGAAATCAGCACAAAAAGAATCTTATGACCTCTACGACATCATTCTCTCACATCTTTTAGATGAAGGTTATGCTGATACTCAAGAACAAGCAGAAGTTATTATGGTGAATATGAGTGAAGATTGGAGAGATAGTATTTGTGAAGGGTATGTTCCTCTTCGTACATCAGATGATCGTTATGATGATGAAGGTTTCCCAACAACAACTAGAAGTTGGTCTAACAAAATGACAGATGCTAGAATTAGGGTTGGAAAAGTAAATGATAGATCAAGAAAAAATAGTGGTGACCCAATTAAAAATTTAACCCAAGGAGTTTCTGCTAAAAAAAGACTTGATGCTATGAAAGAAGTTGATGATGAACCAGAAAGTGTAAGAGCAAACAGAAGTCAAGAAAAAGCAGCAGCAAATAGACAACTTGGGGCAAATAGAAGAAGTCTTCAAACATCTTTGGATAGAGAACATCTCACCAAAAGTTTGAAGTCTAGTTAAAGACCACTTCCCAAACTGGCACAAGACCCCTCCCAAGGGGTCTTTTTTTGTGCTATAATTACAGAGTAATCAAAGCACACACTATGGAAGTTCTTGAAATCACAAACTCTTCTGCTATTTCAAAGATTTCATTCAATGATGAAACCAGTGAAGTGGGTATTGCTTACACTTACAAACCCGAAACTTTTTATCTCTTCAAGTGTGATGAGATAGAAGTTGTAAAGGATAAAGTTCAAACTGCTGAGAGTATCGGCAAACTCATTTCACAACTCAAAAAAGAAGGGACTTTACAATCTGTCTAACTTCTGTTATAAATAAACACATACACAACAACAAACAATGACCTGCCCCTGTTCACAACTCAAGAGTGATTATCGTCCGATGAACCATAAATGGTTTATTGGAGAGACCCTCTTGTTTGTAAATATGGTAAGTCAAAGTTAGAAGACATAACCATAAAAACAAACAAGAGGGATAGAAACCAAAAGTTTCTTCCCTCTTTTTTTATGCCTTTTATGCCTTGTGCCAGTTGTGCGAGTGTCCCTAATGTTCCCCACAGACCTCAAATCGTGGTATTCTAAGGGAGTGGTGAGGGAAGCAGTCCTCTTGAACCTTGAAAATTTAAACCTTTTATGGGACATTAACTCAGTCCGGTCAGAGTATCCGACTTTTAATCGGTTAGTCCTGGGTTCAAATCCCAGATGTCCCACTTGACCTAGAAAGTCATTAAACTTATCTATTGGGAGAAAGGCTACTATTAGATATGTGTGGCGGCAGTCTGTAAAACTGTTACATAAGAACCGTTGGGGGTGCAATTCCCTCTTCTCCCACCTTGACCCTATGATGAAGTGGTTATCATACTTCTCTGTCTAAGAAGAATCACGAGTTCGAATCTCGTTAGGGTCGTTGCTGATTTGCGCTGGAAAGATAAACCAGAATGCCGTCAGCATTATGCTCCATTCGTCTAGTGGTTAGGACATCTGGTTTTCATCCAGGCAACAGCAGTTCAATTCTGCTATGGAGTATTTGGGAACTTAGCTCATCTGGTAGAGCAAAGGTTTGAAGAACCTTGTGTGGGTGGTTCAAGTCCACCAGTTCCCACCTTAGGAATATAGCTCAATGGTTAGAGCAATCGGTTGATAACCGATAGATTCCAGTTCAAATCTGGGTATTCCTATTGTTGCCTTCGGGCAACATAAAACCCTTATGGGTTGCTTCAAGACAACATTGGAAGTGTGGCAGAGAGGCTTATTGCAGAATCCTGCTAAGATTCCGTATCAAGTAATTGATACCGTTGGTTCAAATCCAACCACTTCCGTTGTTTCAACTACCGAGTAATCCTCGGTAGTTTAATATGTGTCTGTCGCCAAGTGGTAAGGCAAGAGTCTGCAAAACTTTTATCGTCAGTTCGATTCTGACTAGACACTTTTAATCCCGTTGATTTCCACGGGATTAAGTTAATCCTGCCCGATTGATGGAATTGGTATACATACTTGTATTTCGATTCTCTGTGCCCTACCAAGAATTGTAATACTTATTTTCTATAAATATATTATGTATACTAATTTTAGGGATTAATATGAGAAAAGATATTATTGATAGAAGACAAGAAATTTTAAATTGGATTGACGAAAATCAGTCTAAGTCTTTTATGTGTAGAGAGTTGAAATGTAAACCTGAAACTTTAGAGAGTTATTTGAAAAAGTTTGGAATTACATATAATGGAAATAAAGGATTAAAGGGCAAAAAAATAAATACAAAATATGTTCAAGCTTTGGACTATATCAAAGGTTCATTTGTTTCTGCACACAAATTAAAATTAAAAATGATTCGTGATGGTATGAAAGAACATAAATGTGAATTGTGTAATATTACTGAATGGATGGGACAAAAGGTTCCAATAGAACTTGACCATATTGACGGTAATCATTACAATAATGAATTAAGCAATCTTAGAATTGTTTGTCCAAATTGTCACGCACAAACGGACACCAATTCTGGGAAAAATAATAAAAAGCCCCGGTGACGTAATTGGTAACCGTGTTTGCCTTAGAAGCAAAATTCTGGGAGTTCGAGTCTCCCCTGGGGCATTGGATTTTATATCCAAACTTGTCGGATTAGTGTAATTGGTAGCACGATGGTCTCCAAAACCATTAGTGAAAGTTCAAATCTTTCATCCTTCGCCTTACCTTCTTAGCTCAACTGGATAGAGCAAATTCCTACGAAGAATGAGGTTGCAAGTTCGAATCTTGCAGAAGGTGTTGACTATCTTCTATAGATAGTCTATACTTGATACATGGAAGTGTGGTCGAGTCAGGTTTATGGCAGACGCCTTGAAAGCGTCCGAGGTTAATAGCCTCCGTGGGTTCAAATCCTACCACTTCCGCCAGGGAGCATAACTCAGTGGCAGAGTATCTGCTTTACACGCAGAGAGTCCTTGGTTCAAATCCAAGTGTTCCCATTAGCAATCATAAGGTTGCTAAAAAATAACCGGGATTAGCGCAGCTTGGTAGCGCATCTGCTTTGGGAGCAGAGGGTCGCAGGTTCGAATCCTGCATCTCGGATTGAAGATAATAAATATCTTCAAGTATTAAACTCTATGTTTTATGTCACTTATTTCACAACAAGACCGAGAACTTGCTATTGAAGCATTAGATTTCTACCTTTTCAATAAAGGTAATGATTTCACTGAAACAAAGAGAGCAGAAGTCAATGCTCTTCTTAATTGGATTAAATTAGAAAAAACTAAAAATGAACATTAAACTCTGGTATTGTGAGTGTATGAAGCAATGGCGTTGGACATTGACTGATGATTCCAATTTAATCATCAAGCAAGAGTCAGGACAACAACCAGATTTGCGTGTTGCTATGAATGATGTAGCAACTACTGTAGAGTATATTCTAGAACATAGAGTTTAAACTTTTTCATTCCGAGTAGCCCGCAAGGTGCGGGAGCAAACTGTTAATTTGTTATAGGTCAGTTCGATTCTGACACTCGGAGTTGAAGTCATAAGACTTCATTCAACGCAGACGAGTGTAAAGGTAGCACAATAGGCTCATAACCTATGGGACGGAGTTCAATTCTTCGGTCTGCCACCAAATAAGGGGGATTAGCTCAGTTGGTAGTAGCGCATCCTTTGCAAGGATGAAGTCATCGGTTCGAGTCCGATATCTTCCATTGTCCAAGAGGATAAAAATTCTAATGTTTCGGACGGGGTTTCAATTACCCCCATCTCCATTACTTGGGGATGCTAGGTTTCGACGGGGCATAAAGGTTTTATCTGTTGACGGGACAAGAAAACAAACGCAAACAACATTGTTGCATTTTCGAGGACTTCTGCACCTTCTTTGGTGTAGAACTCTGACGAATTAAAAATACAGAGGGTTTTATACCCTCTTTTTTTGTGCCTTGTGCCACTTGAAGAACTGGTACAAGGACTCTACGAATCTGATTTGAGTGTGCTATGATTACGGAGTAATAAAAAAATTTTATGCGACCTAATCTTGAAAAAGTTGTAAATCTTTTTCAACCAGATTCTGATGGTTATTCTAATTGGATAACTATTGATGATGTAATAAATGCGGGTTTATCTTGGTCAAATAATGGAAATGTTCGCAGAGGTATAGCATTTGGTGTTAATGAATACAATTGGGAATTTAAAAGAATTAATAATCGTCATAATGGAACTATTTTAGAAATGAGACTTACTGGATATAATAATAGTATTATTTTTAATCAACGTATTCGCAAAGACATTGTTGATGAACTTCGCAAACAAACTAAATCCAATTTTTCTTCAGATTGTATTATTCCTCTTGTAGAGAAAGACAAAGAAATAGACCATCGTTGGGGTAGAAAGGATTCTCCTAAATACGAATATATTAGTAATATTGTTAAACAATCTATTGATGATTTTCAACTTCTTTCGCATAGTCATAATCAATATAAAAGAGAACAATGTGTAAAATGTAAAGATACTAATCTTCGGTATTCTCCACCAAATAATCAATCATTTAAAATTGGATGCAAAGAATGGAATTTTGAGATAGGATGTGAAGGATGTCCACTTGCTCAACCAGAACTTTATCGGTAAATCTATGTATTTAGATAGTGCAAAATTGATGTATTCGTCTGGAAATAATGATGAATGTTATACTCCAAAATATGGTGTAACTCCTATTTTGGAGTTTATTCCTGATGATGTAGTTGTCTGGTGTCCTTTCGATACTGAAGAGAGTCAGTTTGTAAAACAAATTTCTAAAAAGAATAAAGTAGTTTATTCTCACATTAGTTTGGGGCAAGATTTCTTTAATTATGAACCATTTCATTGGGATGTAATTGTATCCAATCCACCATTCACAAATAAACGCAAATATTTTGAAAAAGCATTGTCTTTTAATAAACCATTTGCATTGATTATGACTAACACTTGGTTGAATGATAGTGCCCCAAAACAATTATTTAAAAATAAAGATTTGCAGTTATTGATGTTTGATAAGAGAATGAAATTTACAAGTCCAGATGGCAGAGCAAATGATAAAATTACTTTTTCGAGTAGTTATTATTGTTGGAATTTTCTTCCAAAACAAATCATAATGAGGCAATTATTAATAGATACTGTGCCACTTACCGAACTGGCACACAACACCTCCAATGCCCTTGCAGACCTGCTATAATTACGGAGTAATCAAACAAAGAAAATGAGCACTCGTTCTCGCATCGGTATTGAACTTTCTGATGGTTCTATTCTGTCTGCTTATCACCATTGGGATGGATATACTTCTTGGTTAGGTCGTATTCTACAAACTCATTACAATTCATATAAGAAAGCATCAGAATTGATTGATGGTGGTGATATGAGTACTTGTTGGAATGAGAATAACGAACCTGAGTATTATTCTGCTCGTGGTGAAGATTGTCCTCCTCGTTTGGATAATGATATGGATGAGTTTTTCACTGATGGTGAAGAATACTCTTACATCTTTCGTAATGGCAACTGGTATGCTTATGATATGCACCAGTTTGAGGATAAGGTAGCACCTGAACCTGTTGAAATCCCTTCTGGAGCACTTGCAGCATAATGACTAAAAACAAAAGAAAGTTTGTGAATGTTGAACCTATTTCTTCCAAAGCAAAGAATAGGTTCGCAAACATTATGGATAAACTACATGCTTGTGTAGTAGAACAAGAAAAGGACAATATGTTTTTTCTTGCTTCTATCAATAAGTGTTATTTCTTTTGGTTACCTAAAGATGGCAATGAGCACTGGAAGATTGTAAATGTAAAGTGACCACTTTTTGAACTGGCACACTGACCCCCGCAAGGGGGTTTTTTAGTGCTATACTACTAGAGTAGTCAAAAAAACGCTTCAAATGTTTGAGAAAACTATTTCTGTTCAATTGACAAATCAGGAACTATTTGATATTCGTATTGCCCTGATGGATTATCGTTCCAAATGGTTTGACTTGTATCACAAAGGTTTGCAAGGTGAAATGCCTCAAAACTTTGATGTAAAAGGTGCTGAATTAGTTTATCAGGGTATATTGAAACTTCAAGAACGTATTATCTATTTTACTGAGAACTTCAATGACTGAGGATTTTGTGAGACTAACGATTGATGAGATGGAAGTGCTAATGCAATCACTTCAATTGATTGATACTGAAGATGAGGATTTGATAGATAAATTCACAGGTGTATCACTTCCGGCATTGTATAATAAACTTTACAGTTCTATTGAGCAAATCAAAACACAATGACACAAACACAAATTCAATGTATGATTGATGATATTGAAGATGTTTTGAAGAAAGGTGAGATTTCACTTAAGAATAAGGATTTAGGCTATCCTTATGTTGCTGGTTATTATGGTAGTGTATTGCAAACTTTGTCCTTTATGTTGAAGCAGGAACTCAAATGATTTATGCTTATGGTGAGATTGAACGTATCTATAAGGAACTCAAAGAAGTTATAGAACGTGAAAACAAACTTCACGAAATGGATATGACCATTATGACACAACATTTGGATTTGTTGGAGGATGAAGTAATTCCTCTATTGGAAGAAATAGTATATTTTGACCCTTCACCTTGACTTTTAATTAAAACTAATTTATAATCTTGAGGTAACTTAAAAAGGTAAATGACTCAAAAGTATTTGTATGTAGTTGATCACTTTTGCAACTTTCCCCGCTCAGAATATGGTGGATTGTGGAATGTAATTGCAGAAAATGATGATGAATGTTTTGATTTAATTCTAGAATATGATAATGAATTTAATAAAGAATTTTATGTAAATCTTCGTCAAAAAGTGGTAAATGCACAAAAGTTCTCTCTTCTTGAAGATGAAGAATCACGTATTGTAGAATCATTTACAACATAAATAGTCAAAAAACTAATAGAGATGAAATCATTCTCAGAATTTAATTTAGATGCTTTGTATGCTTCTATACAAGAACAAATACAACTTAGTAATGAGGATGTGGCCAGTTTAGAACGAGATTTATATTTGTTAGATAAGAAAAGGTCTGCTGAAAGAAAACTAAAAGATAGAAGAAGAACAGCAACACAAAGACAAATAGAACTTCAACGTAAAAATAAAGAAAGAGTTCAAAAATATCGTAATCAAGAAATGTAATCCCTTGTGCCAGTTGTGGAACTGGCACAGTCAACGAGCACAGACCCTTAAAGGGTGCTATACTTACAGAGTAAGACACAAAAACAGATGACCATTCGGTTCACTTGCGACATTCAAACAAAACAAACTGTTTATGCGATTGTTAGCAAAGATGGAACTTGTAAATATCTGACTACTTCTATTACTGATGCAATCAAACTCGTACAAAAATGATGCCTGATTTCTATTCTTTCTCTGGTGATGGTGTTACATATCTGGGAGCAGTTGGTATTGTTTCCAGTTTTGTGATTCTTTATACTGCTTTTCGGAGGTATTACAATTCTCCTCTTCGCAAATAAATATTGACACCAATGCATTTTTTTGATACAATCAAAGAGTAATCTGTAAATCTATGAAATTTACTAAATCAATTCAAGAATACGAACAAGACCTCAAAGAAGCAAAGAAGAAGTATGAGAAACTTCTCAAGCAAATGAAGAAAGCAAGGTCTGAGTATCATTATTACAATCTCTCAGATGAAGCAGAAGTTTTGTATGAAGATATTGCTGAACTTCAAATGACGATTACTGATTTACGAAAGCAAAAGAAACTTGCTGAAGCTATTTGAAATGACTGACCTTTATTCTGAAATTCTTGAATTTGAAAAAATGAAAAACATTGACCGTGACCAGTTGATTTCTGATTATGCTCAACATATGCTAGATGGAATGGATAACAAAACAATGGAATGTTTTGTTTATGATACTCTAGTGGAAAATCTTACTGATTATACTGATGAAGAACTTCTCACAGAGGTTACAGATTACTACCCAGAATTGCTTGAGGATGCTGATACCGTGTGACACTTGTGCTTCTGGCACATAACACTCCCAAACCCCTTCAATCCGTGCTATAATTACTTCGTAATCAATCAAAAACCGATGCTGACTCTTGATTCTGCTAGTGTTTATCAAAAGGATTATCAAATTCTTGATATGATTTGTATGTCTTTTATGGAACATTACAACTTTATGTTGGGTCTTCCATTCAATACTGAAGTTGATAACTTTTTCTTTCAAGAAGAATTTGACCAATACAAACTGTACGATTGTTGATGTCTTGTGCCAGTAATCCTTCTGGCACATAACACTTCCCAAAGCACCTTTTTTCTGCTATACTTGTAGCATACAAGTTCATGAGGTCTCAAATGTCTGTTGATGAATTGGTACGTCACGATGATTATGAGTTTTTCGCATCTTATCTGGGTGTGGATTATGATGATTATGTAGAATTGATTGGTGACTTTGAACTCTCTGAAGATGAGATTGAAATTGAATATGCCTTGAGCGTATAGTTTCAATTAGGAATGGGTTTGCCTATGGGTTGGAAACCAGATTATCGCAATCCAACCGACAAAGTTACCCACTTATTTCCCTTGCTTTTATTATTATGTCTGCTAACCTGATTGCTCTTGCTGCTGAACTCGTTGATACCAACCCTGCTGGTGCTCAACTGATTGTAAATATCACTAACGCAGAAACTGGTGCTGAACTCGTAGAGGCACTTGATAATTATGATTCTGTGGTTCTGGAAAATGTAACCGAACCTGTTGCTGTCTGATATATAATGGGAAGAACTTATTAGTTCTTCCTTTTTTATGGGCACATAGTTAAATGGACATAACCCGATTCTTCTAAAATTGTGTTCCTGGTTCGATTCCAGGTGTGCCTGTTAATAATCCTTGTGCCACTAATCCTTCTGGCACATAACATCCCCAAAACAATCCTGGATGTGCTATGATTACAAAGTAATCAACCAAAGACAACTGATGTATCTTGTTTTTCAATCCGTCACTGATGAGAATGATAACATTCAAATCACTAATCTTTATGAAGTGCGTGATGAGAATGTAGCACAAGATGAAGTTGATCGTAATAATCGCAATCTACAACTTGCAGGTATTCCTTCTTCCGTATCTTGCTATTTTTACCAATGAAAGTTCCAAATTGGCAACACAATTCAAATAAAAACAAGAAAACCAAAGGAACTTGTAAGGGTCAACTCCGAGCAAGAAAACAAGCACTTCAATCACTCAAATCTAAACTGAACTTCAAATGACCTTCACTGATTTCAAACAAATGCAACCCACTGCAACTGCACAATCAAAAAGTGTTTTGGATTATGTAGAACTCCTTTGTCAAGTTCTTCGCACTAACTATCAAGATTATGCGATTGGATCTCACCGTAAGAGTATAGAAAATGGTCAGAATGCAGAATATCATAAACAAAGAATTGATGAGTTATGTGAAGGTGAAGGTGTAGATGAGTTTGTCTATGAGAAAGGTAGAAAGTATGCAAAGATATTGCATATTACTAATCCAGGTGGGGTGAAATCAGTTCATATGTTTGTAGATATGAAAACTGGTGATTGTTACAAACCAGCATCATACAAAGCACCTGCAAAGGGCATTCGTTACAATCTCTTGGATGATAAATCAAGAGAAGAAATGCTGGGTAGGGCAGACTGGAGTGGGGGTTATTTGTACAAGTAATGCAACCATTTCATTCAGGTCTAAATGTTTATTATCACGAACAGTTTGGAACAATACGATTTGTTTGTTCTGAATATGTTACTGTTTGCATCAAACAAGGTGAGGATAGATTGAATGATATTTGCATTCTTGTATATCCTCATCAGTACAAGGATATAAAGTTAGAAAAGCAGTCACAAAAATGATACCTTGTGCCACAAGTACAAGTGGCACAATAAAAGAGCACAGACCTCAAAATGTGCTATATTGGTATGGTGGTTGGGAGACCACACAAATCTTTTATTTTTAATAACAATGAATTCTGCTAACTTTCCTCCTGTGGATGATGCAATTAAGTTTCTTTCTAATGTTGATTACAAGAAACTGATTTCACAGGTTGTAACTTTTATTGCAACTGTCTGTGCTATTGTTGTAGGTGTTGTGAGTTATATTTCTTTTAGTGTTCAGTATTGGTATGAAGATGGTGGTAAGCAAAAGATTGTAAATGCTTATGAGTTTGTGAAGACTAATGCTAATCGTGTGATTGATTTTGTTAATACTGAATACATTAAGTAAGTGATACGGTGTGCCAGTAATCCTTCTGGCACATAACATCCCCAAACGACCCTTTCCCGTGCTATGATTACGGAGTAATCGAAACCAAAGAACGGATGAAGTTTACCAAAGCACAATCTGTTATTCTTGATGAAATTGGAAACACGAACTCTGTGAATAACTACTCACAACGGATGAGAGCAATTCAACCTTTGCTTGATGCTAATATCATTCAACGCACTGTAATTTTTGATAATTACAATCTTTCAACTGGTTATCACTGGGAACTGGTTTAACTTTATACTAAACACACATCAATCAACCCGACACCTCTCATGTCCTTCACCCAATTTGTTTCCACTACTACTCTGACTGTGGTGGATGATTTCAATTTGCTATCTTATCTGGATGCACTCTCTGAGCGTTGCGTGAAAGAAGAAAACTTCCTGTTTGAAGAGTATGGTGAAATTGATGGTAAGGTTGACATAGAGTTCGGTGAGTATGTTCGTCAAGTCGGCAGCAACATTCTGATTGAATGTGACACTGAAGAATCTAATGGTAACAGTGAAGTCTATGATTGGTTGATTGACCAATTCCTGCCTGTTATGACTTCGGAGTTTGCTGAAATTAAATCCGCATCGGTTGATAGTCGTTCTGGTGTGGATGTGAACGTAGAATTTTACACTAAGGATAGAAAGTGTATCAGCACTGATGACATCAGAAACATTCTGAAACAGTATATCAAGATGTCTGCTTGACCACTTTCTGAACTGGCACATAACATCCCCAAACGACCCTTTCCCGTGCTATGATTACGGAGTAATCAACCAAAACAGATGAAGTTCACCCAAACACAAATGACCGAACAATCCTACTCTTTCCGTGGTATATTCACGGACAAAAACTACTCTACTCGTCTTGGTTGTATAGCAGTTTCTGCTCAAGATGCTTGGAATACGATTACAGAACAAAATCCCACTTTTCTTATACAAAACTGGGGATTTGAGGGTCAAGTTGACTGAAACTACTTTATCTCCCTATCCACAAACCAACTCAAACACAAATGACTAAATCTCTTCAACAAACTTACAATGGTTGGGCAAACTACCCAACTTGGAATGTTGCTTTATGGATAGGAAATGACGAGGGTTTATATAATCGTGCCCGTCGTTATGATAGTTTCACAAAGTTTGTGAGTTCTATGCCTTACGGTTATGAAACTCCTGATGGTGTTTCTTTTGATTCTATGGCACTTGACCATCAAGAACTTAATGATTTCTTTGCTGAACTGTTTAACTAAAATGAACGAAATCTATTCCTACACTACTTCTCGTTGGGATTGGCAGGATGGTAATGTAAATCAAATGTGGATTCAAGAGATTGAAGAAGCACCTGATGTTTATAGGTACGTTGCTGTTGCTTACAATCCTCGTAAGGATACAAGTATGGTGATGTCTAATCCTCGTGGGTATCTTGATACTTTACATTGGGTTCAAAAGTTCTGTAATTCTTTCTCCATTCTTCCTCAATATCAATGACCCGCACACTTCAACAACTCAAACAGAGCGTAGAAAAACTGATTGAGCAGCAAGGAGCAGACGCATCTTGTGCTGCTTACATCTTCACTAAAGAGGACGTATTCGTGATGAATGATGATGGTGAAGAGGTCTATTTTGATGAGGAAATCACCGACCAAGTTCTTGATGACTTGGATGGAACTGATTACCTTATAGAAAAAGCATTTGATTGTATCACTGATTACATTGGTGATTACATTAAGGAGAGTGTAAAGTGACACTCACTGACTGGAATGAATTGTATCGCAGAACCTATGATGCATACACTTATTCCTCATTTTGTAATGAACAAGTAAGAGAGACATTAGGCACATTACTTGATAATCTAATTGACACCAAACCAAAAGAAACAAAATGACACACTTCACTGTTTATCAATCTCGCATCAAAGATAATGGTGCTGAAGAAGTTACTAATCTTTATGAGTATGAAGATGAAGACCAAGCACAAGATGAAGTAACTCGCATCAATCGTAATCTACAACTTGCTGGTGTTCCTTCTACTGTTTCTTATGCTTATTATGAAGTAGAACAACTTCAGTTTACAGATAAGCAACTTGATTCTATAAAAGAGATGGTAGAAAGTTATAGGTCACATCAACTGGACCTTTATGATAATCCTCCATCTGTTACTTTGTTTACAAAAACTCAACGTGAGTTGTTTCAAATTTTAGGTATTGCCTGCGAATGACTTATTTTCTGATTTATCTTATGCTTCTAATTGGAGCACTTATCTTCAACTACATTCTCAACTATTATAACTAAAATGAATGATGACGTTCTTGATTTGTTTTGTGAGCATCCTGATTGTGAGGATGCTACTGTTGAGGAGCTTGCTGCATCTTTTGAAGTAACTGTTGATTGTTATTTCAACCCAGTGGAAACGGTGTAGGTTATGTTCCTATCAGTGGTTATTGAGAAGGACACTCCCTGAACTGGCACAAGGACTTCCCAAATCCCCACCAGATGCCCTATAATAGTCTCATAAGCAAAGGAACTCCAAATGTTTGATGCCTACACTGATTATCCTTTTAAGGAACTTGGTGATACTGCTAATGAGGAAGCACCCATTCGCAAATGCACCATTCTAACTTGGGACAGAAACAAGTATTGTGATGTTCTTGTTTATTTTGTAGATGGTGATGGTGATTTGCGAGGACATATTAACAGCATCAAACAATTCTATCTTTACAAAAATGAAGCAAGGATTGATGATGGGGAGCAATTTGGTGATGATGAACTCAAAACTCTTTCTTGGACTTACCGATGACTGACGAACAACAAGAAATTATAGACGCATTTATGAGTGACTTTACTGTAAATACTTATGGTGTTGCTCCTCAACCTACTCTTGAACCTATTGCATTCTAATGATGTTTAATTCTACACTTGATTTGTTCTGCGAACATGAAGATGCAGAGTATGCTGATGAGTTTGCGATGGAACTAGAAGAACTCGCCTCAAAATATGAGGTGACTTGCGACTATATTATCCAAGAGTTTATTCTTGACTAATAAATAATGATGCCTTAAGTTACTGCAATCTCTAAAGGTGGGAAAAGGAGTAAAAATACTCCTTTTCTTCTATAAATACTAATGCAGTAACTAAAGAGCAGATATGAAAGGAGTAATTTATTGCTACCATTGCATTCCCACAGGAAAAAAATACATAGGACAAACAATCCAAGAAGAAATTAGAAAATACAGACATTCAATTGATAGTAAGAGATTATATTGCAAATTTTATAATGCTGTTAATAAGTATGGGTGGGAAAACTTCATTTATGGTGTAATTGATGAGTATGACTTGGAATTATTAAATGAAAGGGAAATATATTATATTAATGTATATGACACATATAAGAGTGGATATAATATGACATTGGGTGGAGATGGGAGAAAAAAATATGATATTTGTTTCAAAACCATAGAAGAATATTACAAATTTTATAGACAAAACAATGTGGAAAGATTAAAGATATATGATGCAGAATATTACCAAAACAATAAAGAGAAAAAAAGTGAATATGGGAAAAATAATAGAGAAAGGAGGAAGGAATATATGCGGGAGTATCAAAAGAAATGGAGGGAAAATAATATAGAAAAAGCAAGGGAATTTTCTAAAAAATCTTATCACAACAAAAAGCAAAAAAATTAGATGGAGTTTATGTAATAAATATATGTAACACATAGTTTTATGCTGGAGTTAGCGTAGAGGTCGAACGCACCGCACTTGTAATGCGGAACTGAAAAGTCATCGCAGGTTCAAATCCTGTCTCCAGCTTTATTCTTATTATCAATGTGACAGTTGTAGCACTGTCCATAATGTTTCCCACCAGCACCTGATGGGTGCTATAATGTACTTTCAGTCATTCATCTTATGCAACTTCTTGATTATCAACAACGTGCTTTGAGTGAGATTTCAAAGCACTCAAAGGGTAAGGTGTTGATGCCTACTGGCGGTGGTAAAACTGTAGTGATGATGCAAGATGCAAAGAACCGAATTGCTGCGTCTGATGTTCCTCTGACGATTGTTGTTGTTGCTCCTCGCATTCTGCTTGCTAATCAACTCTCTGATGAGTTTGAGCAGTATCTAAAGAGCGAAGAGATTTGTATTGCTCACGTACATA
>Ga0209596_1000343_pt1 | contig 43316 bp, 34 predicted proteins | sample M_130807_MF_Meta_FD_187314 | JGI IMG/M metagenome (GOLD analysis project Ga0209596, IMG submission 187314) | Freshwater microbial communities from Lake Montjoie, Canada to study carbon cycling - M_130807_MF_MetaG (SPAdes) (version 2) | ecosystem: Environmental > Aquatic > Freshwater > Lake...
CCACCTTGACTTCTTTGACTTCCCACGGCTCTTGGAGCCCAAGGATCACCCGGTAAAATTCGCGTTCGTTCATCCTTCCACTCTCTCAAACCCTCGATCCGTTTCCCACTCGATTCCCGGAAGACCCATTTTCTCGTTCTTGGGCACTCAACTTATTCCATAAGCCATCGTTGTCTCGAACTATTTTGAAGTCCACCTCCTCGAAAGCGACCAATTCTGGCTCTGGGAGTTTCGCTTCCATCTTCATCTCTTTCGTATTTACGTTGATCTCCACAGTGCTCTTACTCGAGAGATTATAGCCTGCTTTGGCGAGGAATTTACCCCAGATCGAAAATTCTTTCGTGCTACCTGCCCATGTCGTCGTGTAATTATAGTCGATTGCGAGTTCTTGGGAAAACAGCGCCACTTCAACCGTTGGTTGAGTTTCACCCAAGACGATTCGCTGATCAATGGTCACTTGCGGCCGCAGCTGTTCGACAAGGATTTTTCCGAGTTCCTTAACAGTTCGACCGTGAGACGGGAAAATTTCACTGACCTCCTTAATTCCGTCGGAGACAGTCTGACAGATCGTCTTCAGCCTCTCCGTCTTCGCTCTTTCAGCGAGTTCTGACTCTGCAGCTTTCACCTCCGCCTCTTTTGTTTTTTCGCGCTGTCCATCTGCGTCGTGAAACTTCCTCCAAACAAACGCCCCGATCACGATGATGATGGCGATGCCAATCGCTGCAAGACGGGACGTTTTCATGGGAGACGGTGTGGTTTTATCCAATTGCTTCAAAGGGACTTTATTTCTTTCCAGAACATCGCGCAAGACCAAATCAGCGTCCCATACGCAGGAAGATTGGGGGACTGTTTTATTTGAAAGTCTTTGCCGGCCATCACGCCGCCGGCAATTCATTCCTTCGGCGGGTGATGCCCGCCAGCGTACGAAGCCACTCATTCACCGCTGCCGCGCTGGGGAATGCCTTCGCCACGTCCGGCTCCAGCAGCACCACATTCGTGCCCTGCGCGGAACGGCGCGCGTATTTGCCGCGCACGCCGCCGGCGAAGTCGTAATTCTCCCGCATCGCGGGAACGGCTGTCTTGCTGGTTGCCTTCTTCATGGTTTTTTCTTTCCCGGCGGCTCGCCCGCCGGGCGCTGATGATGCGCAGAGTTTCAGCACGTTTCCCCATGCACGACAACCAGCAATTTTCCGCTCACGTCACCACGGGCGTGATTCAAAGTGCGTCCGGTGCAAACTCAGGCCAAGGGCCTGAAACAAGCCAGCCCAGGGCAAGCGACGCAGGAGCGCCGCCCTGGGATCGCCCGTTCCAAGACCACAAGCCCCAACGGGGCGCGACAACTTCCCGGATGTGGCGCGCATTGTTCCGCCCCGTTGGGGCTCGGTTCATTTTTTTCTGGACCCAGGGCGGCGCTCGTTCCTCGCTTGCCCTGGGCTGGCTTGTCGCGGGCCTTTGGCCCTCAATTACTGGCCAGCGCAGCGAAGGTGCCAGCGAGTTGAAACGATGGAGAAATTTGACTCGTCAGCGCGAGGTTCCGGCGCACTGTTCCCCGCATGAACCCCTCGCGTCTTTTTGCGCTCTTCCTGTGTCTGATCGCGTCCGCCTTCGCCGCGGAGTTGCAGCCGGTGGACATGACTCCGAAGCTGGAAAACCTGAACAAGCAAATCGCGGCCAACGCTGAAGATTCGCAGGCTTACGCGAACCGCGGCTACACGCTGGCGCTGCTCGGGCGGAAGGAGGAGGCGCGCGCGGACATCCGGAAATCGGTGGCGCTCAAGGACACCGGGCCGATGCACAACCGTGCGGGCTGGGCGTATTTCAATCTCGGCGATTACGCCGAGGCGGTGCGCGAATTCGAGGTGGCGGTGAAGATGAGCGGCTTCAAATCGCACTACGACTACTACTCGCTCGTGCTCGGCTACTGGGGCACCGGCAGGACGAAGGAGGCGATGGAAAACTACCAGCTCGCCGTGGAGCGCGACCCGCGGTTCGGCGAATACAAGACGCTCGCCGAGCGCACCGCCGAGTGGACGCCACTGGAACGCCGCGCGATCCACGAGATTTACGTGCTGTGGAGCAAGGCTTGGAAGCCGTGAGGGCGGCGGTGCGAATTGCGGCTTAGCGAAAGCAAACTGCCTGCTCCATGCGTCTGCTCACCACTGCGGTCATCTTTGCAATCGTGCTCTGCATTCCGTTTGCAATGTGGGGCGGGGAGTTCATGACGTGGTTCACCGGGGATGCGGCGATTGCGTGGATTCGCGGGTGGGGTGCGTGGGGCTGGCTCGCGGTAGTCGGGTTGCTCGTGTCGGATTTGTTTCTGCCGATTCCTGCCACGCCGGTGATGTCCGCCGCGGGCTATCTGTATGGCGCGCTCGTGGGCGGAATGATCAGTGCGGCGGGTTCGTTTGCCGCGGGGATGGCGGGCTACGGGCTTTGCCGGACGTTTGGCCGCGGGGTCGCCGTGCGTCTCGCCGGCGAGGCCGAGATCACGCGGCACGAGACGCTCTTCCAACGCAGCGGGCCGTGGCTGGTCGCGGCTTCCCGCTGGCTTCCGCTTTTGCCGGAAGTCATCACATGCCTCGCGGGGCTGACGCGGATGCCGGTGCGCACCTTTGTCGTGTCGCTGGCGTGCGGCGCGGTGCCGATGGGATTTGTCTATGCCGCGATCGGGGCCGCCGGTCAGGACCGTCCGAAGATGGCGCTCGGCCTGAGCGTGATCATCCCTCCCCTGCTCTGGCTCGCTGTGAGCCCTTGGTTGCTACGCGCGGGAAGCACAGACACGGCGCGAACGGAATGATGAAATGCTCCGGGCTCTTCGCGTGAAAAAATCGCGTTCGTGAGGAACTTTCCGGGGATAGGAAAGTGACTTCATTCCATCCCCCCAATGCACCGGGCGAACTGAAATGCAGTCCATGACTTTGCGCGATACCGGCCAAAGCCGCGGACTACTTTTCCTGCCGCGCCAGCTTTTCGGCCATCTGTGCGACGAGCTTTTCGAGGTCGCGGATTCGGCGCAGCGCGTCGGGGAGCTGCTGCATGGCGATGAACTGGCGCTTCATCTCTTTGTCGGGCTGGGCGGGGATGCCGAGGACGGTGCCCTTTGGCGGAATGTCGCGCATGACGCCGGACTTTGCGCCGATGGTGGCCTGCGGGCCGATCTTGAGGTGACCGGCGATGCCGCTCTGCGATGCGACGACGGAGTAGTCGCCGAGGTGCGTGCTGCCGGCGAAACCAACCTGGCCCATGATGAGGCAGTGGCGGCCGATGGTGACGTTGTGCGCGATGTGGACGAGGTTGTCTATTTTCGTCCCCGCGCCGATGACGGTGCTGCCGAGCGCGCCGCGATCGATCGCGGCGTTTGCACCGATCTCGACGTCGTCGCCGATGGTGACATTGCCGACTTGCATGACCTTGCGGTGGATGCCCGCATCGAAGACGTAGCCGTAGCCGTCGGAACCGATCGTGGTGCCCGCGTGGATGGTCACGCGGTCGCCGAGTTGCGTGCGTTCGCAGAGGACGACGTTTGGAAAAATGCGCGCATCTGCGCCGATGCGGGAGCCGGAGAGGATGTGGTTGCCGCCCATGAGCACGGAGCGCGCGCCGATGGCGACGCCCTCGCCGACGACGCAGTGCGGGCCGATGTGCGCGCTGGGATCGATCTGCGCGGTGTCGGCGATGCGGGCGCTTGCATCAATGCCCGGCATGAAGTGCTGCGCGGGATGGAAAAGCGGGAGCACTTTTGCAAATGCGATGCGCGGATTCGCGACGCGGATGACGGTCTTGCGCGCGGATGTGAATGGCGCGGGCGCAAGAATGGCCGCGGCGTCGCCCTGCTCGGCGGCGAGGAACTGCGGCTCCTTTTCCGCGAAGGTGAGGTCGCCCGCGCGCGCGGCGGCGGCGGCGGCGAGACCGGTGATGATGATAGTGGCATCACCGAGGACTTCGCCCTGGACGATGGTTGCGATTTCGGCGGCGGTGTGGGGCATGGGGGCGTGTGGGTGGTTGCGGAAAATGGCAGGTCTTAATCCTAATCTTGATCTTAATCTCACTCCCTTGTGCATCCTTCGTCTGACGGGTGTCGAATTAAGATTAAGATTAGGATCAGGAGGAAGATGCCGCCGGTGTGGCCGGGGCCATGTGGCTCACACCGACCATTCGCTGCGCGTCCACGTCCCACACTTTCAGCCGCAGGCAGCGGAGGATTTCGAGCGGATGCAGCGAGGTCTTTTTCGGCGATTGCAGCTCGGGGATTTTGTCGAGCACTTCGGGCAGGCGGTAGAACGGGATGCGCGCGTTCAGGTGGTGGATGTGGTGGTAGCCGATGTTCGCGGTGAACCATCCCATGATGGATCCGGTTTCCATGTAGCTCGACGATTCCAGCGCGGCAGTATTGTAGGTCCAGCCGGCCCGCTCGGCGAAGCGCACGCCGGGGAAATTGTGCTGCGCGTAGAAAAGATACGAGCCGATCGCATAGGCGATGAAGCACGGGAGCGTCTGCGTGAGCAGCAGCGCCTGCCATCCCCAGAACCATGTGAGCGCAGCGCCAATGGCGATGTGGACGAGCAGCGCCACAAGGCTGTCGCGGTGCTCCTTCGGGTCATTGAGGAAAGGCCCGATGCACATTCCGAAAATGAAGATGAACACGTATCCGAAGAGGATCGTGAGCGGGTGTCGCATGAAGAGATATTTGAAACGCACCGACGCGGACGATTTTTCAAACGCAGCCTTCGTCATGATCGGGAACGATCCGATGTGCGAGCCGCGGAGCTGCGAGTTGTGGCTGTGGTGGTGGTTGTGCGAGCTGCGCCAGATGCTGCTCGGGCTGAGCGAGAGGATGCCAAAGACGCGCATGAACACCTCCGCCACGCGCGAGCGCGGCAGGATCGCGTGGTGCTGCTGGTCGTGGTAGATGACGAAGAAACGCAGCAGCAAAAGTCCGGAGAGGACGCTGCACGCGATTCTTCCCGCGGCGTTCACATTCCAGTGCGTGCCCGCGAGCGCGGCGAGCAGGAGTAGCGCGGTGGAGAGGACGTGCCACCAGCTTTTCAGCGAGGAATCTTTCGCGAAGGGTTTGGTGGCAAGGATTAGATCCGGGCCGGTTCTCGGTTCCGAGTTCAAAGTCGCGGACGGTAATGCGGAACCCCGGCTTGTCCACGGAAACGTCCAGCGGAAAATCAGCGCGGGACAAAATTCCCCAGTCGATCAGCACCGCAGACACTCAGGTGACCGCGGGATTTTCCACCACAGCTTCCCAGCATCGACGCAGTGATCGGATTGATCGAACGTGCCCTGAAGAACATGTATGCGGAACGCGCGCGGCTCGAAGAATTCTTGGCACCGAGGGCGTAACTCCAACGAAAAGGGCCAAGGGGCACGCGAGGGGACAAGCCCACGATGGACATCCCCATTCCCCGTCCCGTAGCCTCCGCCCATGACCCGACACGATGGACGCACGCCTTCCCAACTCCGCCCCGTCACCTTCACGCCCGGCTTTGCGCCGAATGCGACGGGCTCGGTGCTGGTGAGCACGGGGGAGACGCGCGTGATTTGCTCGGCCATGATCGAGGAGGCCGTGCCGCGCTGGATGAAGGAACAGCAGGTGTCCGGCGGCTGGGTCACGGCGGAATATTCCATGCTGCCGTATTCCACCCTCCAGCGGAAGCAGCGCGACAGCTCGCGCGGAAAGGTGGACGGGCGCGCGACGGAAATCCAGCGGCTCATCGGCCGTTCCCTACGCGCGGCTCTGGACCTCGACAAGCTCGGGCAGCGGACGATGTGGATTGATTGCGACGTGCTCTCGGCAGACGGCGGGACGCGCACGGCGAGCATCACCGGCGCCAGCGTGGCCGCCGCGCTCGCGTGCCGGAAGCTGATGGCCGAGGGGAAAATCAAGCAATGGCCCATCAAGCAGCTCGTGACGGCGGTGAGCGTGGGCATCGTGAATGGCGTGGCGCTGCTGGATCTCAACTACGTGGAGGACAAGGACGCCGCCGTGGACCTGAACGTGGTGATGACGGAAGGCGGGCACTTTGTGGAAGTGCAGGGCAGCGGCGAGGAGAGCACCTTTTCCGAAGCGGAGCTCAACACGATGCTGAGCCTGGCGCGCGGGGGGATTGAGGAACTGGTGACGAAGCAGCGGGCGGTGATCGGGTGAGAACGTGAGCACGGATGCGCTCAGCTCATCCAGCGGCACTTCATGAAAATCACCTTCACCCCTGCACTGCGATGGCCGCTGTTGCTCGCGGCATTTTTGCTTTTCGTGGGCGTGTGCCTGTTTCCTGTCAGCAGCAAGCTCACGCGGATCAGCGGGCTCGCATTGTTCGTTCTCGTTTGGCTCGGGCTGCTTCCGATCGGCTGGAAAAATCGCGCCTTCCGTTTCATCGGCCTCGCCATCTCGGCACTGGTGGTGATTTTCCTGCTCATGCCAACGAGGAGCGGACGTGATGTGGCGGCGCTCCGCGGCGAATATGTCGCAGGGCTGCAACGCTACGAGGGAACGCATTATTTTTGGGGCGGCGAGAGTCCGGTGGGCATTGACTGCTCGGGCCTCATCCGCCGCGGGCTTATTGATTCGCTCTTCGTGCGCGGTGTCCGCACGCTCGATGCTGGCCTCGTGCGCCACGCGCTGTGGCTCTGGTGGAACGACTGCACCGCGCGCGAACTCGGCGAGGGCCACGGCATGACCGCGGCGCTCCTCGAAACGCCCAGCATCAACGCACTCGATCCTGCGAAAATTTTGCCCGGCGACATCGCTGTCACCGCGGGTGGCCTGCATATCATGGCATACCTCGGAGAAAACCGCTGGATCGAGGCGGATCCGATGGTGCAGCGCGTGCTCACGGTCACCGTACCTTCCTACAACGTGTGGTTCGGCCAGCCGATGAAGGTCGTGCGTTGGAATATCTTCGCGCATTAGGCCAAGCCCATGACTGCTCGCTTCGGGTGCCGTGGCAAGGGGCTGGGCCGCTCAATTATGACAATTACAGCAGGACCCCTGAATTATAGGGCCGTGGCACCTGCGATGCTGCAAGTGAAGAAGTCCCGGCTGCCGAATTGGCAAGCGGGATCATATCCATCAATAATAACAAAACAGAAATCATCATACCATGTTTCGTAAACTGAACACCAAACACGCGGGCTTCACGCTCGTGGAAATCATGATCGTTGTCGCGATCATCGCACTGCTGGCGGCGATTGCCGTCCCGAACTTCCTGCGTTCGCGCAAGCGCACGCAGGCCACCCACGTCCTCGAGGACCTGCGCATCCTTGACGCGGCCGTTGATCAATATGCGATCGAAAACGGCAGGGCCGTCAACTTCAACCCGGACTTTGCCGACCTTCAGAAATACATGAAGTCCGACACGCGTCTCTACGCGAGCGGCAACACGGACATCCTCGGCAATTCGTTTGGCACCTTCACGGTGGACGCGACGCCGAAGGTTCCCGCTGCGACATTCACGGCCCTGTCCGACGTCGCCCCGGTCTCGTTCTGGTCGCCATACAAGTAGGTCTCGGATCGCCCCGACAGCGGGGAATGAGACTTGAAAAAAATCACCGCAGGCGCCTGCCCGGCCAGTGAGCCGTGGGGTGCCTGCGGTTTCTTTTTCCGGGACCAGAAGACGAGGCATGGACGGACCGGTGCCGCCGAATGCCGGATGCCCGCCGTGCAGGATCGGGGATTTGCGGGCCAAAAGCCTTGACGCCTCTCGCGTGCGGCGGCTTCACTCCGCGCGGTCAATCCCCCAGCAGCGCCCTCATTTCCTTCATGCCTAAAAAAGATCGCATCAACGTCGCCATCGTCGGCCTTGGTTTCGGAGCGGAGTTCATCCCGCTCTACCAGCGGCATCCGAATGCGTGCATGTATGCGATTTGCCAGCGCGACCCGAAGAAGCTGAACGCCGTCGGCGATGCCTTCGACGTGGCGGTGCGCTACACGGATTTCAAGGAGCTGCTGAAGGACCCGAAGGTGGACGCGGTGCATATCAATTCACCGATCCCGGACCACGGCTGGATGAGCGTCGCGGCACTGAAGGCGGGCAAGCACGTGAGCTGCACGGTGCCGATGGCGACGAGCATCGCGGATTGCAAGAAGATCGTGGATCTCGTGAAGCAGACCGGTCTGAAATACACGATGGCCGAGACGGTGGTGTATGCGCGCGAGTATCTTTTCATGAAGGAGCTGCTCGACAGCGGGAATCTCGGGAAGCTGCAGTTTGTGCAGGCGAGCCATCAGCAAGACATGGACGGCTGGCCGAACTACTGGCCCGGCCTCCCGCCGATGTGGTACGCGACACACTGCGTGGGCCCGATGTCCGCGCTCGTCGGCGCGCCTGCGGAATACGTCTCGTGCTTCGGCAGCGGGACGATTCGGAAAGAGCTGATCAAATGCTACGGCTCGCCTTTCGCCGTCGAGACAGCGCATGTGAAATACAAGGGCAGTGACGTGACTGCGCGGATCATCCGCAGCCTGTTCGACGTGGCCCGACAGTATCGCGAGAGCATTGATGTTTACGGCAGCAAGGCGTCCATCGAGTGGCCGCTCATCGAGCACGAGCCGCTCGTGATGCACACCGCGAAGCTCCCCGAGCCGAAGATCCCTTCGCTCATCAAGACGCCCGATTTTGCGACGCGTCTGCCGAAGGCGCTCCAGCCCTTCACCACCGGCGGCGTGTATGGTGGCAAGGGCAAAAAGGGACATCTCTCTTTCACCCAGGGCGCAGGCCACGGTGGCTCGCACCCGCACCTCGCGAATGAATTCGTGATGTCACTCGTCGAGAACCGCGATCCGTTTCCCAATGCGAAGCAGTCCGCGAACTGGACCTGCGTCGGCCTCTGCGCCCACGAGAGCGCGCTCAAGGGCGGCACCATCGTGAAGCTCCCGAAGTGGACGCTCTGATTTTCCAAACTCCGAATCCCCACCCACCAACCCAACTAAATCCACATGTCAGCATCATCTGAAGGTTCAACACCCAACGCCAAACGGCTCCTGTTCGCAGGATTCATGGCCATCCTCGCAGCCGGCATCGGCTTCGCACTGCGCAACGGTCTCACCGGAGAATGGAAAACCCTCTTTCGCTTCACAGACGGCCAGGTCGGCCTCATCGGCGGCGCAGGCTTTTCGGGTTTCTGTTTTGGCATCATTTTTGGCGGCATCGTGGTGGACAAAATTGGCTACGGAAAACTCGTGACGGCCGCATTCGCACTCCATGTGCTGTCCGCCATAGTCACGCTGTCTCCTGCTCCGAATGTCAGCCAGGCGACCGCGTTCAATCTGCTCTTCTGCGGCTCCTTCATTTTCGCGTTGGCAAATGGCACTCTCGAAGCCGTCGCGAATCCGCTGATTGCGACCGTCTTCCCAAAAAACCGCACCCACTATCTGAACATTCTTCACGCGAGCTGGCCTGCTGGAATGATTCTCGGCGCACTCGTCACACTTTTTCTGGGCGACGCTCTCCCATGGAAGGCAAAACTCGGGCTGTATCTCATCCCCACCGCAATTTACGGATTCTTGTTCTTCGGGCAGAAGTTCCCAAAGTCCGAAGCTTCCTCCAAGGGGCTTTCGCTTGGCCAGATGATGAAGGACGTCGGCATCATGGGTGCCAGCATCGTTGGCATTCTGCTCTTCCTGTTCTTCCGTGATTCGCTGGGCGGCATCCTCGGCGGCATTACGGAAAGCAAATTCTTTGCATCCCAAACTTGGGTCATCATCTCGGCCTGCGTCGGCATCGGCTTTGTGGCCTGGGTGGCAGTCATCACCCAATTTGCGGTCGGGCACTGGATGATGTTCATGCTCTTCATCGCCCACGCGATCATCGGTTCGCTGGAGCTTGGCACTGACTCTTGGATCGAGAACATCAACGGCAGCATCCTGACGGAGAAACAGGGCACGATCCTCTTCATCTTCGCATCCGCGATGATGTTTACGCTGCGTTTCTGCAGCCACTGGATCGAATCGAACCTCAAGCTCTCCCCTGTTGCGATTCTGTTCACCTGCTCGGTATTTGCAGTCGTCGGCCTGCTTTCCTGCTCAGCGGTTACCACGCTCGGTTTCGCATTCGGCGCAGTGCTGCTCTACAGTATCGGCAAGACCTTCTTCTGGCCGACGATGCTTGCTGTCGTCGGAGATCGTTTCCCACGCTCAGGCGCGGTCGCCATGTCCATCATGGGCGGAATCGGCATGCTCTCCGTCGGGCAGATTGGCGGCCCCGGTCTCGGCTATGCCAAGGATCGCTTCGCGGCGGAACACCTGGAGGCGAAGGGCCAGAAAGCAGTGCTGGAGGCAAACAAGGCGGAAAAGCCTTCGGGCCTGCTCGGGCTCTTCAAGGAAGTCTCGGCTCTCGACGGTGGCAAGATGCAGGCAGCGAGGGCACTGGCTGAAAAGGAAAAGCACGACAACACCCCGCCTGAGAAATCCGCGCTCACCGCAGATCAAAAGGCGATGGTCGAAGCAAATATCGCAGGCAGCCGCAAGACCCTCAAAGCCGATGCCGTCCTGCCAGTTGGGATGGGTGTCATCTACCTTTTGCTGATTCTCTTCTTTAAGTCACAGGGCGGCTATCGTCCTCTGAAGCTTGAAGAGCAGCAGTAACTCGTCCGGCATTCAAATTCACACACGGGGTGCGGCGAAAGCCGCACCCCGTTTTGTTTTGCCGCCGACGGCAGCGTCGGGATGATTCTCCGTTCCAACATTCCGACGAGCAGCAGATCAGCCCGCCTCCTTCCGTCTGCAGCTACGGCGATTCCTGCCTCCCCTCGGCAGCGCTCGGACTGCGCGCTGCGGCCCCGTACCTTCCCAGCAAACAAAAAGCCCCGGCCGCTTTCGCAGCCGGGGCTCTTTTAAAGAATCGAACGCAGGATTAGTTCGCCGAAGCGACGGCGTCCACGTTGATGCGGCGGCCGCCCTTGTCGAAGCGCACCTTGCCGTCCACCAGCGCCCAGATCGTGTAGTCGCGGCCGAGGCCGACGTTCTTGCCCGGCTGGAACTTCGTCCCGCGCTGACGCACGATGATGTTGCCGGCGACGACGACTTCGCTGCCAAATTTTTTCACGCCGAGCCGCTTACTGACGCTATCGCGGCCGTTCTTGACGCTTCCTTGACCTTTCTTATGAGCCATAAAATTGAGTGGTGATTGTGTGGTGTTGAAAACTTAACAGGCGGCTTAGCCGTTGATGCCGGTGACCTTCACCTTCGTGAGGCGCTGGCGGTGGCCGACCGTGCGGTGGTAGCCCTTGCGGCGCTTGTAGCGGTAGGCGAGGAGCTTTTCGCCCTTCTCCTGCGCGAGGATTTCGCCGGTGACGGAGACACCCTTCACGTCGCCGCCGACCTTGATGCCAGCGCCTTCGCCGGTGAGGAGCACCTCGTTGAAAGTGACGGATGCGCCGACTTCGCCTTCGAGTTTTTCGATCGTGAGCGTGTCGCCTTTTGCGACCCGGTACTGTTTACCGCCGGTTTTGATGACTGCGTAGGACATGGCTTGTTTTTCTTGGAAAATGGGCGCGGAAACTGGCACCGAGGCCTTGCGATGGCAAGGGATAATATCGACGGCGGCACATTCTTTTTCATCATCACAATCCCCGTCAGCCGTCTCGCCGCTTGCGCCGCTCCCGCGGGAGGCTCAGCTTTTCCGCACCATGAAAACTCCCTCGCTCCCCTCCCCCTGCCCCGATTGCGAAACTCCGCGCATCATCGTCGTCCACGAACCGCTCCCGCAGATTGAGCGGCGCGCATTTTTGAAAAAAACCATCGGCGCGCTCGCAGCCACCGCCATCGCGCCGCTCGCGCACGCAGCGAAGGGCGGCAAGAGCGAGACGCTGGTGCAGCAGTTTGCCAAGACGCTCACCGAGGCGCAGCGCGCGAAGGTCTGGTTCCCGTTCGACGACCGCAAGCGCACGCTCGTGGACAACAACTGGCACATCGTGGACGAGAAAGTCGGCGCGTTTTTCACGAAGGATCAGCAGGCGATGATCCGCGAGATTTTCCTCGGGCTGCACTCGCCCGAGTATGCGGAGAAAGTGATGCAGCAGGTCGTGCACGACAGCGGCAAGGCGGGATTCGAGGATTCGAGCATCGCGCTCTTCGGCGAACCGGAGTCGGGCAAATTTGAATTCGTGCTCACGGGCCGCCACTGCACGCGTCGCTGCGACGGCGACAGCGTGGAGGGTGCGGCCTTCGGCGGGCCGATTTTCTACGGGCACGCCGCCGGCAGCTTCAATGAAACGGCGGAACACCCCGGCAACGCCTACTGGTATCAGGCGAAGCGCGCCAACGCCGCCTTCCAGATGCTCGACGGCAAGCAGCGCGAGAAGGCGCTCCTCGACCGCGGACGCGAGGAGACCGGCAACAGCACCGTGAAACTCCAGGGCAAGGGCGCAAACATCGAGGGCCTCGCCGTCGCCGACATAACGAAGGATCAGCGCGAAGGCGTGCGCGGCGTGCTTAGCGACTTGCTCGCGCCTTTCCGCAAGGAGGACGCCGACGAGGCGCTGAAATACGTGGACGCCGCCGGCTTCGACAACGTCCACATGGCCTTCTACAAGGCCGGCGACATCGGCAAGGACGGCGTGTGGGACGTATGGCAACTCGAAGGCCCGAACATGGTCTGGTATTTCCGAGGCGCCCCGCACGTCCACGTGTGGGTGAACATCGCGGCGGGCGCGTAGCGCGTATTCGTCTCACGCGTTTGAAAAATGGGGCGTATTTGAAAAACCGGAACGCGGATTTTTCCAACTGAAAATAGCCCGGCGACTCATCGCTGGGATCCGTCGCGCGTGAGGGGGAAGTCCCGTCAGGGATGGCAGAACGATTCTTTCGTCCCTTGCGGAACTTTGCCTCGTCAACAACCGACAACCCAGCGCTGAAGCACTGGGCTATTTTCAACGGCTCTCCAGTAATGGTGCGCTGAACATCGCCTCACACCGCGAGCTTGCTGAGCGCCGGCGGCAACGCCTCCGCACCGAAAATCACTTCCCCGAGCAGCGGCACGTCGAGCAATTCGCCCAGCACACTGGCGTTCGTCAACACTGCCGCATCGTCATCCGCGGGCGATTGCACTTGGTTCAAAAGCACGCCCACGCAACGCAACCCGCGTGCTTGGATCGCCGCGACGGTGAGCAGCGTGTGATTAATCACCCCGAGCCGGTTCGCCGCCACGACGAGCACCGGCAGCGCGAATTCCGCCGCGAGATCCGCCATCAAAAAATTCCGCGCCACCGGCACGAGCCACCCGCCTGCGCCCTCGACGATCACCGCCGCATGCGCCGCGCGCAGTTGCGTAAATTTTTCGCGCACGAGCGCGACATCCACCGTGCGCCCCTCGATCATCGCCGCCGTGTAAGGCGCCACCGGCGGACGCAGCCACACGGGGTTCACATCATTCAGCGCCACCGCGCCGCCCGACGCCTCCGCGAGCAATTCCGCATCCTCGCGCCCGCCGCAACAGATCGGCTTGAAGCCCACCGCATCCACACTCGCCGCGCGCAACGCCCGCACAAGCATCGCCGCCACGCGAGTCTTGCCCACGCCCGTGTCCGTGCCGGTGATGAAGATTCCGGCCACGGCGCTATTCTACCGTCACGCTTTTTGCCAAGTTCCGCGGCTTGTCCACGTCGCAGCCGAGGGCGACGGCGGTGTGGTAGGCGAGGAGTTGCAGCGGGATCGATGTGAGGATCGGCGAGAGGTAGTCGGGGCAGTGCGGGATGCCGATGAAGTCATCGGCGACGCGCTGCAGCTTCGTGCAGCCCTCGGTGCCGATGGCGATGATGGGGCCCTTCCGCGCGCGCACTTCCTCGATGTTGCTGATGTTTTTCTCCAGCACGCTGTCCTCCGGCGCGATGACGACGGTCGGAACCTCGGGCGTGATGAGCGCGATGATGCCGTGCTTCAGCTCCGCGCTCGGGTGGCCGCTCGCGTGAATGTAGCTGATCTCTTTCATCTTCAGCGCGCCTTCGAGTGCGGCGGGGTAGTTGAACTGCCGGCCGAGGAACATCATCGCCGTGGCCTTCGCGTATTTCTGCGCGATGGCCTTGATGTGATCGTCCTGTTTCAAAATCGCGCGCACTTTGTCGGGCAGCGCCTCGAGCTCATCAATGATCCGCAGACCCGTGGTCGTGCTCATCGTGCGGATGCGCCCGAGCATCAGCGCGATGAGCGTGAGGATGGTGACCTGCGATGTGAACGACTTCGTCGCCGCTACGCCAATCTCCGGCCCGGCGTGCATGTACACGCCGCCGTCGCTCTCGCGTGCGACGGTGCTTGCAACGTTGTTGCAGATGCCGAGTGCGCGCAGGCCCTTACGCTTCGCCTCACGCAGCGCGGCGAGAGTGTCGGCGGTCTCGCCGCTCTGGCTCATGCAAAAGACGAGCGTGTTCTTCGGCAGAGGAAGGTTCCGGTAGCGGAACTCGCTCGCAAACTCGACCTCGACGGGCACGTGCGCGAGCGCCTCGATGATGTATTCGCCGCACATCGCCGCGTGCGCCGCGGTGCCGCAGCCGGTGATGATGATGCGGTCAATGTCGCGCAGTTCGCCGGGCGTCATGCCGAGGCCGCCGAGTTTCACGGTCGCCTCCTCGCGGCAAAGGCGTCCGCGCATCGCGTCGCGGATCGTCTCGGGTTGCTCGAAGATTTCCTTCAGCATGTAGTGCGGGTATTTGCCCTTGCTCACGTCCTCGGCACTGAACTCGACCTTCGTAACCTCAAACCCGCTCGCACCGCCGAGCAGGCTGCTGATTTCAAATTGATCGCGTTCGATCACCGCGATGTCGAAGTCCTTCAAATAGACCGCCTCGCGTGTGTGCGCGACGATCGCACTCACGTCGCTCGCAAAAAAATTCTCGCCCTTGCCGACGCCGAGCACGAGCGGGCTGCCGCGCCGCGCGCCGGCGATCACATCGGGCGCATCCGCGTGCATGAGCACGATGCCGTAGGTGCCGACCACTCCCCTCAACGCCTCGCGCAGCGCCTCGACGAGCCGTGCCTTTCCGTGCGGTGTCTTGAGCGCGTCGTAGTGTTTGCCGATGAGATGCGCGAGCACCTCGGTGTCGGTCTGCCCGGTAAAAACGTGGCCTTCGCTGATGAGCTGATCGCGCAACGTGGCGTAGTTCTCGATCACGCCGTTATGGCAGATCGCGAGGCGTCCGCTCTTGTCGAGATGCGGGTGCGCGTTCTCATCCGTCACACCGCCGTGCGTGGCCCATCGCGTGTGCGAGATGCCGGAATCTCCGGCGAGCGGAGAATCCTTCAGCAGCGCGGCGAGATTCGCGATGCGCCCGGTGCGCTTGCGCGTTCCGATCTTTCCGCCCGCGAGCGTCGCGACTCCGGCGCTGTCATAGCCCCGGTATTCGAGACGACGGAGACCGTCCAGGAGGACTGGGACTGCTGGATTATTGCCGATGTAGCCGACGATGCCGCACATGAGATAATGAGATTCGAGAGTGGTTTCGCGAGTGAGGCGCGCAGTAACGCAGACGACTGCGGACGCGGCAAACCGCTTTGATGCAAGGGCACACGGCACGAAATCACATCGCGCCCGGATGCAAAGCCTGAAATCATTTCCCACGATGCCCCGCGCACCGAAGAGCAACGACCCGATCGCCGTCACGCGGCAGAGCCTCATCGCGCGCCTGAACGACTGGGGCGACCAGCGGAAGTGGCAGGAATTTTTCGAGACCTACTGGCACCTCATCCACAGCGTCGCGATGCGCGCGGGCCTGCGGGACGACGAGGCGCAGGAAGTCGTGCAGGAGACGTGCATCGCGGTGGCGAAAAATGTCGCCGGCTACGACAGCAAGGCGGGCTCATTCAAGTCGTGGCTGCTGCAAATGGCGCGCTGGCGCATCACCGACCAGTTCCGCAAGCGCGACAAACGCCGCGCGGTGCGCACCGACGACGACACGCGCTCGACGGCGACGCTGGATCGGCTGCCCGGCTCGGGCGCGGCGGCATTCACCGAAATGTGGGAGGAGGAATGGCAGCGCCACATCCTTGGCGCGGCGCTCGCGCGCGTGAAGCGGCGCGTGAAGGCGAAGCATTACCAGATCTTCGACTGCGTCGTGACGAAGGAGTGGACCGCGACGAAGACCGCAAAGGAACTCGGCGTGAACATCGCGCAAGTGTACCTCGTGAAGCACCGGCTGAAAGGGATGCTGAGAAAGGAACTCAAGGAGATTGAGCGGTGAGGTTGCGTCGGTAGCCGGGGCTTTCCAGCCCCGGCAATTTTCAGGAGGACGAGTGCCGGGGCTGGAAAGCCCCGGCTACAGAAATCGCGCGCTACAGCGCCTTCACGACCACCCACGTCGTCACCACCTGCCCAGACTCGGAATCACGAGCCGTGAGTTCGTGGCGTCCCTCGACTGCCACCGCAAACGTCCGCCCGGCCTGCTCGCGAAACGACAGCGTGCGGCTCTCCCAGATCAGCCGGCTCCCGCCGCTCGCGACGAGCGGCACGAGCGACGATGACGGCACATCCGGATCCACGAGGAAGGTCGAGCCCGGCTGCGGTGAGACGAGGTGCAGCCGGCCTGCGTCGGCGAGCACCACACGGTCGCGCAGTTGGTTGTCCGCCGTCGCCGTCCACTCGGTGTACTCCTCGCCGAGCTTCACGCGGCCCGCAGAGTCGTAGTCGTCAGCGCGCTCCGGCGGCGGCGGATTTTGTGCGGCAAAATTTTCCACCACGGCATCCGCACGCGCCAAGCTGGGCGCGCGGCCCGTGAGCGGATGCACGGCGCGCTCGACGATCCCCGGCGGACGCTCGAACCACGTCGTGCCGAAGCGCCGGTGCAGATGGTCCATCACGTCGTGCATGATCGGCGCAGCGCCCGTGACGCCTGACACCTCGCGCATCGGCGAGCCGTTGAAATTTCCGACCCACACCGCAACGGTGAATTCCGGCGTGTAGCCCACCGCCCAGTTGTCGCGGAAATCCGTGCTCGTCCCCGTCTTGCACGCGACGGGAAAATTGAAACGCAGCGCAGAGTTCGCGCCGAAGGACGGCATGCGTGCGGCGTTGTCGGAGAGCATGTCTGCGATGAGCCAGCAAAGATCGCGCTGCACCGCTGGACGCTGGACGTTGGAAGTCGGACGTTGGACGTTGGGCCGCAGGCTGACCGTCCGCCATTCGCCCATGCGCGCGAGCGTGGCGTAAAGGTTTGCGAGTTCCAGCAGACTCACCTCGGCGTTTCCGATTGTGAGGCCGAGGCCGTATTCATCCGGCGGTTTCGGCAGCGTCGTGACGCCCCACGCTTGCAGGCGCTTTTGCAAAATGGCCGCGCCGCCGAGCGACTGCAGCACCTTCACTGCGGGGATATTGAGCGAGCACGCAAGCGCCTCGCGGTAGCGCACGGGGCCCTGGCAGTGGCGGTGGTAATTTTCCGGACGATACGGCCCGGTCGGCGTCGGGAATTCCGTCGGCACATCGGCCACGACGGTCGCGGGCGTGTCGCCGCGTTCGAGCGCGAGCAGGTAGGTGATCGGCTTGATCGTCGAGCCTGCCGAGCGCGGCTGCGTCGCGCCGTTCACCATGCCGCTGCCGGGTGCGAAATAATTCTCCGAGCCCACGAGCGCGAGCACCTCGCCCGTGCGGTTGTCGAGCACGACCGCAGCAGCTTCGCGCACATTTTCCGCGCGCAGACTCGCGAGCCGTTCCTTCACGCTGCGCTCGACGAAACGATTCAGATCCAAGTCGAGCGTGGTGCGCACCTCACCCTGTAGCCGCCGACGGAAGGAGGCGGGCACTTCTGCCCGCATCTTCTCTTCCCCGTTGCTCTCAAAGTCAGAGGTCATCCTGAACGCAGCGTCGGCGGGCGAAGCGGCGGGCCGACGCGGAGTGAAGGGCCCCGTGGCATGGAAGCCAGACTCCCGGGCGTCAGCAGTGCTTTCACGGGATGCTTCGACTCCGTTCCGTCCACCGCCTTCGCCGGCGACGGAACTCCGCTCAGCATGACCGTGATTTTGAGCGATGAGTGACATGTCCGCATCGCGCAACACCAGGTCCACAAAATGGGGCGCATTGAAAACGCGCCGCGCCTTTTCATACCGAAGCGGCTCGGCGACCGCGCGCTCGCATTCCTCCTCCGTGAGCCATCCAGATTCGCGCATCCGCCGCAGCACCGTCTCCTGCCTGCGTTTCGCAGCGGCGGGATTTGCGTGCGGATTCAGCCGCGTCGGATTCCACGGCAGCCCCGCGAGCAGCGCGGCTTCGGCATTGCTCAGATCCGCGAGCGGCTTTCCCAAATAATGGTTCGCCGCCTCCGCGATGCCGAAGTTGAGGTTCCCGAAATCGAGCCGGTTCAGATACGCAGCGAGGATTTCCTCCTTCGTCCAAATCTGCTCCAGCCGCATCGCCGTCGCCATCTCGATAAACTTCGTCCGCAGCGTGCGCGGGCGCGGCACCGAGAGCTTGATGACCTGCTGCGAGATCGTGGACGCGCCCGAAGTCTTGCGCCCCGCGCGCACGCCCGACACCGCCGCGCGGCCCGCCGCGAGCCAGTCCACGCCGGAGTGGGAAAAGAAGCGCTTGTCCTCCGCCGCGAGCATCGCGTGGATCACGTTCTGCGGGATCTCCTCATACTTCACCTCGCGCCGGAACCGCTCGCCCACGCGCGTCTCGCGCAGCGGCTTCCCGCTGCGATCCGTGAACTCCACGCTCACCGGCGGCGTGCGCAGCAGCGCCTCGGGCACGGGCACGAACTTCAGCCCGACCCACGCAGCGAGAAAAAGCGCGAGCAGCGTGAACGCGGTGCGCTTCAGCCATCGCACCCATCGCCGAGTTTTTTGCGGAGGCTTCACAGACAATGTCACGCACCGGCATGATACCGGACGCTTCAATTCATTTCAGCGCGCTGCCTTTCACCACGAGCGATGCGCTCAGGCCGAAGCGCTCGGGGTGATACATCTCATCGATCTTCGCGGGCGGCGCGGTCGCGCTGCCGGTGGCGCGCACGCGGGCGAGGTAGCGGATCTGATGTTTGCCGGGCCACATCGCGTTGTGGAAAAACAGCGCGCGGTCGTCACGCAGCTCGGTGAAGTCCGATGCGAACACATTCGACAGCGCCTGCCCGGCCATCGCCTGTGACTTGAACTCGGGATTCACCGCCTCGAAGACCGCGGGCAACGGGTCATCAATCACAATGTAGCTCGACCGGCCCGGCGCAGTGATGTCGAGCGTCACGAGCACACGGTCGCCGATGCGCGCCTCGTCGAGCGGCGACAGCGAGCCATCGTCGTTGATGCGCTGGTAGCTGCGATTGATCGTGTAGCCGCGATCCTTGCGCTCCGCGACGAGCGTCCTCGGCTGCGACTCGACTTTCACATGCGTGAAGATGCGGCCCTTGCCGGGATTGCGCAGCGTGATCGCCTTCGCCGCGTCGAAGGAAAACTCCTGCTCAAAAAACGCACCCTTCGCCGCGAGGCGGAAGTCTGCGGGCGCACCGCCGGAAACGAGTGCGCCCTTCACTTCCTTGCGATCCGTTTCGGTGCGCCGGATGTATTCCGCGAGGCCGAGCACCGCCCATGCGTTGCCCTGCGTGGTCATCCAGTGGCCGTCGGTGCGTGCGTCAAAAATCGCGGTCGCGATGGCATCCGCCGCGCTGGATTTCGCCGACAGCTTAGACCACGCGAGCAGGCGGACGCCCTGCGCGCGAGCGACGGAGCCGAACCAGAAATCCTCCTCCACCGCCTTGTCCTGCATCTTGAGCAGCGTGTCGGCCATCTTTGCGCCGCCCTTCGTTTCGAGCGCAGCCAGCGCGAGCAGCGCGCGGCTTTCCTGCGTGAGCACGTCACGCTTTTTGAAAAGCGCCTCATGATATGCCGCCTCGGCCCGGCCCGCGAGCGCGAGCGTGTAGCATGCGAGCGCACGCGGCGAGAGCTGCCATTTTTCATTTGTGTCCGCAGCGCCGCGCAACTCCTTGCTGAGATAATCAAGCACGCGCTTCAGCGAATCCTCGTCCACTTCGATGCCCGCCTTCTTCGCCATCACAAGCCCGAGCGCGCCGTACGCGCTGCCCCAGAAATCCGCGGTGTGTCCGCCGGGCCAATACGCGAGCCCGCCGTTTGATGTCTGCATCGTGAAGATCCGCGCCACACCCTTTTCCAACACCGCCTGGAACTCCGCATCCGTGCGCTTCAGCTCCGGCAGCACGTCGCGGAAATCACGCAGCCCGAGCCACGGCAGCATCGAGGAAGTCGTCTGCTCCACGCAGCCGTACGGATAGTGCAGCAGCTCGTTCACGCTCTCGCGCAGCTCGAAGATTCGAGAATTTGCGAGGCTCACGCGCACGATGCCCTTGCCCTGCATGAGCGCCGGGTCGAATCCCGCGAGCACATTCGTCTCCGCGGCATCCACGCGCTTCTGCTTCACCTCGTGCAGCAGCGGCGCGGGGAAAGTGATCTTCAGCCGCGATTCCACCGCGTCGCGGAACTTCGCGCCGCCGCCGGTGAACTCCGCAGTCCACACCCACTTCGCATCGCCCGTCTCGCGAATCTCGACCGGGAAATCCACCGCGATCGATCCCTTCGCCGGCAGGCTCACCGTGCGCTCACTCTCAGCCGCAGTCGCGGTCGCATCGAGTTTCACGCTCACTTTCACTTCACCCGCCTGCTCGGTCGTGTTGTGGACCACAGCACGCAGCACCATCGTGTCGCCGACATTTGCAAAGCGCGGCATCGCGGGTTCGAGCATCACCGGCTTGTTGATCTCGAAAGCGCCCTCCGCATTTCCGAACTGATCGCGCTTCGTCTGCACGACGGCCATGATGCGGTAGCGCGTGAGCCCGTCGGGCACGACGAAACCCGCATGCACCTTGCCCTCCGCATCGCTGCGCAGCGACGCGGCCCAATATGCGGTGCCGAGAAAATTCCGCCGCACACCGCCGTCGCCGCCCTTCCCGAATCCGCCGACGAGGTAGCCCTTGTTTTCAAACAGCCCCTCCGCAATCGCATCCGATCCTTCGCGCAGCAGCTTCTCGATCGTGAGACCAGTCGTCACATCGAGCCGCAGCAGCTTGCTGAAAAATGTGAGCGGGTCCGGCGTGTTGAAGCCCGTGAGACTCAGCACGCCCTCGTCCGCAGCCCACAGCGTGACGTCGGCATTCGCGACCGGCTTGCCGTCCACGTCGCGCACCTCGGCCGTAACCTCCGCCTGTTCGCCGGGCTGATACGCTGCGCGCGACGGCTTCACGTTCACGTAAAGTTTTGCATCAGGCCGAGCGATGCGCACCTGCGTGTAGCCGATGCGATACTCGGGCATCTTGAATTTCTTCGTGCTGTCCTGCGAGCCGCGCAGCACGACCACGGAGACGAACACATTCGGCGCATCGCCCTCCTCGATCGGCACGCGGATCGCGGGCGCATTGCCTTCGAGCTTCGTGAAAAAGTAACGCTTCACGTTCTCGCGCTCGACCGTCACGAGCGCCGGGCCGTTGATTGGCGTCTTCACCAAAATGATCGCCTCTTGTCCGCCGCGATACTCGGGCTTGTCCGCGACGAGTTCGATCTGGAAGCGGTTGCGGTAATTCCACGTGAGCTGCTCCTTGCCATACACGCTCACGGTCGTCGTGGTGATCACATCGTGCCCCGCGGCGTCGCGCGCGACGGCGGTGACGAGATACAGGCCCGGCTTATCGAGCGTGAGCGACGTGTCCTTTTTCTCCGGCTCGGCGAGCAGCCACTTGCCGCCATTCTGCACGAGCTTCGCCGACTTCACCTGCGCCTGCCCGATGAGCTGCACGATCGGCTCGCTGCGGAAATTTTCCGCCTCATCCGCGTCCTCCACGCGGTTCGTCTGCCACTCGATGCGCGTGAGCTTCACCGTCGCCTCGACGACGTCGGGCGTCGGCGTGCCGTCCGTGCGCACGGCGATGACCTGCAGCGGCAGCGCCTCGCCTTCACGCACGACTTCGGGCATGTGCCGGATGCCGAGGTAAAAGTCCGAGCTGTGCGCGAGGAACTCCGTGCGCTCCGCGACGGTCTGCTGGTTGATGTCCGTGATTTCCGTGAGGAAGCGCACGCGGCGCGGCTGCGGCATGCGCGAATTCTGCGGCACGTTGAACGCCACTTTCACCGCACCATCCGCGCCGACATCCGCACGGCCTTGCGCCGAGAAGCGCGGCTCGCCACCGAGTTTCTGCTGGAGCCGCCAGTCGAAAATCGCCTCGGTGAAAACAAAATCCTCGAAGCCAGTCGGCGCGAAATGCTCATCCATCGCGCGCACCGACCACGAGAGCTGCGCTTTCGAGAGCGACTTGCCCATGTAGTATTTCGCGGTCACCGGCAGCTCGATGGGCGCGCCGAGCATCGGGGTCTGCGGCGGCGTGACTTTCACCTCGAACGCATTCGGCGAATACTCCTGCACCGACCAGCCGCACATGATGTCGCTCCAGTCCTCGTCCTGATTTCCCGCAAAGAAAAGCTGCGCGGAAAATCCCCCGACGGTGTCCTTCGGCAACTTGATGTCCGTGTCGAACGCGCCGGTGTCCGACAGCGTCACCTTGCGTTCGATGAGCACGCGGCCCTTCGGCCCCTTCACCTTCAGCGTCGCGGCCATGCCCGCGGCCATGTGCGACTCGCCCGGCGTGTAGCTGCGCACGATGCCCTTCACGTGCGCAGTCTCGCCCGGACGATACACCGGCCGGTCGCTGAACAAAAATCCGCGCCGCTTGCCGCCCTCCACAAACTCATCCGCACGGATGTCCTCCTCCTCGCCGAAGACATTGATCCGGAAGCGACCAAACTCCAGTTCACCACGCTCGGAGTCGAAGCGCATCAGGTGCTGGTCTTCACCCTTGGAAACGAGCAGCCACTTCGCGGCCACGGCATTTTCGTCCTGCTTCGGCATGCGCACGGTGCCGTCGGCAGCAGTCTTCTTTTCCAAAATCTTCGCGCCGTCCTCGCCGAGCAGGCGCACCGTCGCACCGCTGACCGGCTCCGCCGTCGTGAGCGAGAAGACATGCAGGAAGCTGTCCGCGCCGGCTTTCCACACCACGCCGAGATCGGTCACCTGCACGAGCGCCTGCGTGCCCACGCGCTTCACGTTCGGCGCGGGTTTGTTCGGCTGCTCGGCGGTGAGGAAAACCGCGCCCGTCTTTCCGGGGCCGAGGATTTCATCCCAGTTCAGGTTCGTCACGTTGCGCGTGTCCACCGCCGCATCCGGCGCGAAATCCTTCTGCCACACGACGGTGCCGGGCACGGTCTTCTCGTCCACCTTTTGGTAAAACTCGTCGTCCTTCTGATCATCCTTCGTGTACTTCGCATACGCGTCGAACGCCGCGATCACGCTGTCCGCCGGGACGCGCTTCGCGGTCACGTGCATCTTCGCGACGTTCACGCTCATGAGCCCGAACTGCCGCGACCCCGCGCGCTGCTGCTGCGCCGCGAAGCCCTGAAAATACAGCCGCGACGCGACGGGCGCGAAGCTCGCCTTGCGCACCGCCGCTTCCGCGAGCGTGAACGGCGCCGCCGACGGCGTGCCCGCTGCGACCGTGATCGTGTAGTCCTTCCCGAGCGCAAAATCGCCGGTGATGAGCAGCGAATTGTTGTCGCTGAAAAGATTGTCGCCCCACGCGATTTTCAGTTTCTCCGGCGAGGGCTCCACGCTCACAAATTTCGCCGCATCCTTGCGCACCGCCTTGCCGAGCGGCTTGCTGAATAACAGCGTCACGCGCTTCCCCGACACCGGGAGATTTTCCACGGTCGCATGATCCAGCGTGAACGGCTTCACGTCGCCGATTTTCACCAGATGCGCGCCACCGAGCTTCAGCATGCCATCCGCCGAAGGCACACCCTGCGACACGATGAGCTGCCAGCCTTTGCCCGGCATGAGCGGCTTTGCGGGCGTCACAAAAATCGCGTTCTTCAGCACCGGCACGGCCTTCGGTGCGGGCTGCTCTTCCTCGTCGTCACCGTCCTTCGGCGCGTTCGGTTTTACAGGTCCGCCCGCGAGATGTTCGCGCACCTGCGCCTCCCATGTGAGCACGCTGCGATCATCGCTTTGGTAGGGAGGAAAATATCCGTCGTCCTTCCCCGGACGCCGCACGATCGCATCCACGCTGTGCTTTTCCGCGTCCACAAATTTCACCTGCGCCGCGAGCGCCGCCGGGTCCACATCGGCGCTGAAAAGGAGCATCAGGCGCGGCTGCGCGGACGCATCTGCCGCGTCGAAGTAGTCCATCATGTTCACGCCCTTCACACGGAACCCCGGCGTGCTGAACGAATCCTTCACCGTGCCGCGGAAAACTTTTCCATCCGCCGTCTTCAGCCCGTTCGCTAGCGACACCACAAAAGTCATCGCCATCGTCGGTGGCGCACTCGGCTGGAAGACACCGCTCTGCGTCGAGACCCAGCGCCATTTCCCCGTGATGCCCGGCTGGATCACGAGCGGCGATTCCACATCCTTCCCCACAGCCGCCTCCGCGACCATGGGCTCCGCAAAGCGAAGCTCAAATGCGGACGATGGCTTGAGTACGTGATTTTCCAGCGTGTCCACGAGAAGCGTGACAGGCGCATCCTTCGTCGCGGCGAAGAGCGTGAGGGAAGACAGGAGGAGGAGGAGCGGGGAGAGTTTCATGGCGTCGGTGAAGTTAACGTTTCGTGACGGGGGTTTCTTTCAAGCGAATGCGTGGAATTGCGAGCACCGTGTTTTGCCCGCGGAAGGATGCGCGCAGCCCGGTGCCAACCGGAACAAATCACCCTGTCCGTGTTTTTTCTCGCCTCACCGCGGGCAACCTCGCCAGCGTCGCATATGCCGAAAAAGAGCGCAAAACTGACCGCCGAAAAAATTCCTGACGACACTTGGCGCGCGCTGTACGAGGCGGCGGATGCGCTCGGGGAATTGCAGCTTTGGCAGCTCATGGGCGATGCGGAGCTGCTCGGCGTGGATGATCCGCACACCGGCGAGCCGGTCCTCGGCGCAGTGATGGGCCGCTTGGGCGAAGTATTCGGCATTGCCATTCATCACGGACCCGCGGGGCTGCGCTGGATACTGGAGCTGGCCACCAGTGATGAGCCGGAACTCGACATGGACGCCTTCCTTGCCGTCGCAGTTCTCAAGGTCGAATTCGTGAAAAAGGCGGAGCTGCCGGCGGAGGACAAGCGGCGCGTGAAGGCGCTCGGCTTCACTCCCCGCGGCGGGATGCGCGCACGATGGCCGCTTTTCGAAAGCAAAAGACCTGATCACATGCCAGGGCCGATCCACGCGGAGGACGCGCGCCTCCTGCTTCACGCGCTGCCGCGGCTCACCGCGCTCGGCGCGGCGGTCATGCCGATTCTGGAAAAGGACGATCCGGTTCCCGCGGACGGATTCGCATTCTGGCCCGCAGGCAAAACGCCCGATGAGCCGCTGCGCACCGAGGACATCGAGTGGCGCCATGTGACGATGCCGTCGGAACCGGCTCCGGCCATTTTTTCCGCGGATGAAAAAGCCATCGCGCAACTCGCCGCGCTGCCGAAACACCCCGGGCTGGTGATCGAGCTGGATGCCTTTGCCGGCACCGCCACCATCGCGGCGGATACCGGGCTGCAAACCATGAAAGCCGCACTCGCCGCCGAGAGCCGATCCGGCTCCATCGTCGGGCTGGAACTCGGGGTGACGCCTGCCGACACATTGGAAAACATTGCAGGCCGCGCGCTCATGGCCGGGATCAAAGCACTCGGAATTTGTCCCGGCACCGTCCAAGTGACGAAGCGCAACCTGCTTTCCGCGCTCGCGCCGTTCGCGGCAAAGCTCGGCATCCGGATCGTCCACTGCCACGAGCTGCCCGCCATCGAGGAGGCGCGCGCCGCGATGCCGCCGCATTTCGGACTGGGCCGCTGATTCGGGCACCCGGCGGCGCATTTGATCCATCGCGCGCGGGCCGCGCGGTAATGCGCATGCCAATTGACGCGCGTCCGCCCCATCCACCAGTTGACGCCCCCGCCCCTGCTCTGCACCGTCGCGCCAGCGTCCCGCTGCGGACGCTCAGCGCACACCACATGACCGCGACCGACACCCTAGCCCGCCTGCACGCCGCAATCCCCGCGGCGGGACTCTTCGCGGAAAAGGACTGGCTGCTCTCGCCGGAGCCGTTGCGGCTCGACGCGGCATTCATCGAGGAACTCGGAAAGCTCGGCCACCGCCTCACGATCTTCCAGCGCGCGCAGAATGAACTCTACCACCGCAGCGTGAACGGCAAGGCACCCGCGTGGATCGCGGACTACCTCGATCGCGGAAAGCCGCCGGAGCTGATCGAGTTCGCGCGCCGCAAGCAGTTCCGCAACGACGTGCCGCAAGTCATCCGCCCCGATCTGCTGCTCACCGCCGACGGCTTCGCAATCACCGAGCTGGACAGCGTCCCCGGCGGCATCGGCCTCACCGCGTGGCTGGGAAAAATCTACGCCGAACTCGGCTTCGACATCGTGGGCGGAGCCGACGGAATGCCCGCCGGTTTCCGCAGCGTGCTCGGCGAAAATGCGGACATCCTCGTCTCCGAAGAATCCGCAACCTACCGCCCCGAGATGCAGTGGCTCGCCGACCGCGCGAACGAACCCGGCGCGCAATGGCGCGTGCAGCGCGCGGAGGACTTCAATCGGGAATCCAAAATCGAGAATCCAAAATCCCTCTACCGTTTCTTCGAGCTGTTCGACCTCCCAAACATCGCCGCCGCGCAGACCATCCTGAACGCGGTCGCAGACGGCACGCGCATCACGCCGCCCATCAAACCGTGGCTCGAAGAAAAAATGTGGCTCGCACTTTTCTGGTCGCGCCCGCTCCGCGAATTCTGGCGTCGCGAACTCTCCGAGCGCAATTTTCTCATCCTGCAAAAGCACATCCCGCAATCCTGGGTGCTCGACCCCGCACCGCTTCCGCACCACGCCGTGCTGCCGTGGCTGAACATCTCGTCGTGGGACGAGCTGAAGACGTTTTCGCAAAAGGAGCGCGACTTCGTGCTGAAGGTCAGCGGCTTCTCGCCCGAGGCGTGGGGCAGCCGCGGAGTCACCGTCGCCGCCGATGTCCCGCAGACCGAGTGGGCCGCCGCCATTGATCGCGCCCTCGCCGACTTTCCGCATCACCCGCAAGTCCTCATGCGCTTCGCCCACTCGCGCATCGTCGAGCATCCGTATTTCGATCCCGCGAACGGCGAGATCCGCACGATGCGCGGCCGCGTGCGCCTGTGCCCTTACTACTTCGTCGCCGGCGGCGAGACGAAACTCGGCGGCATCCTCGCCACGATCGTCCCCGCGGACAAAAAGCTGATCCACGGAATGCGCGACGCGATCCTTGTGCCGGTCGCGGCATCCGCCTCTGCGCCATAAATGGGCTGGCAGGCTTCGCTAATCCCCCTCCGCGATGAACTGCACGAGATCGCGGATCGCGCGCTTGCTGAGCACCTGACCGAATGCGGGCGGCATCGGGCTCGGCACCGCTTTGGCGACGGGCGTCCGATGAACGACGCCCGTGAGGCCCGCCCGCAATTTCCTCCAAAAGCGGCGTCGCGCCCGTCGCTTCCCGCCGCAATCCAGGGCGCCGCCCGCATCATTCCGCGCAGTGTGGCCCGCAATCACGGCTTGCGGATCAGCCACACCTTCACGGCCTGTGTGAGCGTCATGTAGCAGGGCGGTGCAGGCCGCAATGCGGCATTGCGATGAAGACTGGAGCCGGTGCCTGCGGTTCGATTTCACTTACGTCACGGTTCGTTCCTTGGCATCGCCGCATCATGCGCTACGAAGTGGCACACGCACCGGTGGCCGCTGGAAAAAAGTCCGCTTCACCGCGAGCCGCCGCAATCCATCACTCTTTCACACCATGACCGGCCATCTCATCGAACCCGCCATCAAGGCGCTCATCGAATCGCGCAATTTCACCGCGCTGCACGACCTCTTCGTGGAATGGACACCTCCCGAGATCGCCGACTGCATCGTGGATTTTCCCCACGAGGAACAGGCCATCGTCTTCCGCATGTTGCCGCAGACGAAGGCGGCGGATGTGCTCGAATATCTGGATCACGACGCACAAGTCATCGTGCTCAAGGCGATGGGCAGCGAAGCCGCTGCGAAGATTCTGAACGACATGTCGGACGACGACCGCACGCGTTTCCTCGAGGAGTTGCCGCCTGCCGCCGTCACCCAAACGCTCGCCCTGCTCACACCCGAGGAACGCAGGCACGCGCAGACACTGCTCAACTATCCCGAGCGCAGCACCGGTCGCCTCATGACCTCCCATTTCGTCGCCGTCCGCGACGATTGGACGGTGCTGCAAGTCTTCGATCACGTTCGCAAACACGGCAAGGATTCCGAGACGCTAAACGTGATCTACGTCGTGGATGATGGCGGAAAATTGATCGACGACCTGCGCATCCGCGAACTGCTCCTGCGCCCCTTCAACACAAAAATCGCGGACATCCGCGACACGCGTTTCGTCGCACTCCGCGCGGCCGATCCCGCAGCCGAGGCCGCGCCCGTTTTCAGAAAATACGACCGCTCCGCACTCCCCGTCGTGGATTCGGATGGCCGCCTCATCGGCATCGTCACCATTGATGACGTGCTCGACGTCATCGAGGAGGAGACCACGCGCGAGGTGCAAAAGATCGGCGGCTTGGAAGCGCTCGACGAACCCTACACGACGATCTCGCTGCGCCGGATGATCAAGAAACGCGCGACCTGGCTCATCGTCCTTTTCCTCGGCGAAATGCTCACCGCCACCGCGATGCAGGGCTACAACAGCGAGATCGAAAAGGCCGCAGTGCTCGCCATGTTCCTCCCGCTCATCATCTCCAGCGGCGGCAATTCAGGCTCACAGGCCACCACGCTCATCATCCGCGCGATGGCCGTCGGCGAGGTGGGGCTGCGCGACTGGTGGAAAGTGCTGCGCCGCGAAATCGGCTCCGGCGCGTGGCTCGGGATCATCCTCGGCGTGATCGGCTTTGTCCGCATCCTGCTCTGGCAGTCGCTGCACCTCTACGACTACGGCGCGCACTTTTTCCGCATCGCGCTCGCCGTCGGTTTCGCGCTCATCGGCGTCGTGCTGTGGGGTTCCGTCGCCGGCTCCATGCTGCCATTCCTCTTACGTCGCTGCGGGCTGGATCCGGCCACCTCCTCCGCGCCGTTCGTGGCCACGCTCGTGGATGTCACCGGCCTGCTCATCTACTTCAATGTCGCGCTCGTCGTCCTGCGCGGAACAGTGCTGTGAAGCCTTACCCCGCCGTCACCGGCACGAGCGTCATCGTGTCGTTGCCGAAGATGTCCACCACCTTCACGGCGACGGTGTAGCGACCGGCCTTTGGGTAGGTGTGGCTGCCGCTTTTCAGTTCCAGTTCCCGGCTCTGCCGCGTGCGGAAGCTCTGCCATTCGTTCTCGAAGATGTAGGCGCCGGTCCAGCGTTCCTCGAAGTCCACGAACTCGCCTGCGTCCGCCTTCACCACTCCGGGCAGTTCGCCTTCCACGCCCATGCGGATCGGCACCTTGATGATCTCCTTCCGGTTCTCGTAGTCGAAATCCACGGCCCAATAATCCACCCAGTCGGTCCATTGCTTCGTGAGCACGTCGCGGGTTTCGATGCCGTGCTTGTCCTTGCTGATCTTGATGAGCTTGCCCTGCTCGCACACGACTTCGCTCTTGCCGGCTTTCAGGTCCGCCGCAATCGCATCGGCGATGCCCTGCGAGTAATAGACGGAGAAATCCGTCAGCTCGACGGCGATGGCGAGCGGATGCTTCTTGTCGAAGCGCGGCGTGACCTCGATGTAGGCCACGTCGGCGAAACGCACCTGGCCTTTTTCCACGGCGCGCTTGTCGAAGACTTCCGGCGGGATGGTCTTGGGCGCGAGGTCAATGCCCTTCTGCTTCGCCTCGTCCAGCACGGCGGGGAAGAGGCCCATCTCGAACTCGAACGCCAGCACGTCCACGCGCGACGCCCCGCGCTTGCGGCATTCCGTGATGACTTCCTCCACGAACAGCCGCCCCACGGGCAGGTTGATCGGGCCGACGACCACGAGCCGTCCGCCGGTCTTACCGTGGAAGAAGTGCTCCGTCGTGGCATGGGCATCCTGCCCATGTCTGCCGCTCATGGGCGAGACGCCCAAGCCACTTTGCAACGGCTCGGCGCGGTAGGCTTTCAGGATCAGCTCGCGGAACTCCTGTTCCTTGCGGGCGAGGGCCTGCTCCTTCTTTTTGCCGGTGAGCCGCCCGGCCACGTTGAGATAGGCCTGGCGCTCGTAGCGGCCAAGGTTGAGCACCTCGAAAGCGCGGAAGGGTTTTCCATTGGCCTTCAACTCGCGCTGCACCTGGATGAGCCGCTTGCGCGTGGTGTGGATGCCGAACTTGCCGAGGTCGGTGGTGATCCACTTGCGCCCGAGCTTTTCGGCCACCGCCGCCGTCGTGCCGCTGCCGCCGAAGAAATCGGCCACGAGGTCGCCGGGATTGCTGCTCGCATTGACGATGCGTTCGAGCAGGGCTTCGGGTTTTTGGGTTGGGTAATCAAGTCTCTCCTTGGCGACTTGGTTTACTGGGTTGATGTCGTCCCAAATATCGCCAATTCGTGTTCCGTCACCTTGGTCGAAATATCGTTTCACGTATGGCTTCCCAGTCTTAGAAAACACAATCAAGCCTTGCGTCAGTCCGTCGGTTATTCGCTCTTGTGACCATATCCAATGCTTGCCTGGTGGTGGCGCTATTACTCTACCTCCAAAGTCTCTCGCTTCACCTGCCCCTGATTGAGTGAAGTCGGCTAGGTTGTAACGCCGACCCGTCTCAGGCTCTGTGTGTCGGTAATGCGTGTCCAGTAAGTCAGGGTCTTTTGGAACATGCTGGGGATTGAAGACATCGGTTTCTCCTCGCGAGAAGATAAAGATGCTGTCCTTGAGGTTAGAGAAGTGTGAGCTTTGCGATTTAGCTGAGTTTAGCTTTTTCCAAGCTATCTCGGCAATGAAGCGACCGAACACTTCGTCCAGCACTAGCCTGATAAGGCTGCTTACCCGCCAATCGCAATGCACGTAGATGCTGCCGTCGCTGTGCATCAAATCGCGCATGAGGATGAGGCGTTCGTAAATCATGGCGATGAAGGAATCCGCGCCGCGCCCCCAGGTGTCGCGGTAGGCGATTTGTTCGAGGAGGTTCGGCTCTTTGTGGAAGGTCTCGCCGCCAATCTCGATGTCCATGCTGAAGTCCGCGCCCACGTCGAAGGGCGGGTCAATGTAGATGAGCTTGAGGCCGCCGGCGTCCTCGATCTGGCGGCGGAGCGCGCCGCTCTTGAGGGAGGCGAGGATGAGCTTGTTGTCGCCCCATATGAGTTTGTTGGTCCAGCCCTTGACCTGCCGCCCGCCGGTGTCGAGGCCGAGTTCCTCGTCGTCGCGCTTTTCCTTCCGGGGCTCGTCAATGTGTTCGAGGGTCTGGAAAGGGAGAATGGCGGTGCAGACTTCGCGGGACTTGCCGTTCCAGACGAGCTCGACCTCGCGTTTGTCGGCGAAGAGGAGGAAGCGGTATTTCTCCGGGAGCGGTTTGCCCTGCTCGATGAGCTTGATGAGCAGGCTCTTCTCGGCGTCGGTGAGGTCGTAGTGTTCGGTGGATGAGCGGGACATTGCTGAAAATTTCTGTTAGCGAAGGGAGCGGGGCGTGCTTTTAGGGTGTAGCGACCAGTGCGGTTCGGACCTTATCCGTTCCCGCGGCTTATGCCCCTGGCCGCTCCTTTTTTTGCTGGGATTCGAGACGGAAACAATCGCCCTACAATCAACGGTCGCCCGGCAATCCCAAAGGGATTGAGCATCAAAGCCCAGGGTTGCGAGGAACGAGCTACCCTGGGGAGGCGGAAAGTGCAGCCAACCCCAACGGGGTTGCGCCTAGCCCCCGCAAACAGCCAAGCCGCAACCCCATTGGGGTTGGCGACACTCGTCGGACACTTTCCCAAGGTAGGCGCGAGGACGCGCCAACCTTGGGCTTTGGGCCGGAATCCCGTTGGGATTGCCGCAGCGGACAGGCGTGAATGTTGGTGATGTTCAATCCCAGACATAGCGTTCGTCCCATTCCTGTTGATGCCTGCGGAGCAGTTCCCGAAGCTCATCCTGAAAACTGACCTTGCGGTGATGGGCTTCCTGATTCGCGATGTATCGCTTCACCTGTTCAAGGTTCGATTGGCTTACCGAAAAATCCGCATACCCGCCCTGCCATTCAAAATCCGCGTAGTCGTGCCCCTGCTCTTTCAGCCAGCCATTCGAGACGCGCTTCAATTCCTTCACCCAGTCGGCCTGAGTGATGGTGCGAGCAAAACGACAAAGCAAATGCACATGGTCTTCCACGCCGCCGATGAGGATGGGAGGGCAATCGAGTTTCTTGGATATGCCGCCGAGATACCCATGCAAGGAATCGCGCACCGTCTTGTCGCGCAAGAATGGCCGGCGCTCTTTCGTGGAGAACACGAGATGGAGATAAACGATGGAAAGGGATTGGGGCATGATCAGGCCTTGTATTCCACGAAGCTCGTGGTGAGCGCCGCAAAGGTCTTCGGCTTGTGCTTCTCGTAGCCGGTCTCGTCCACGAAAACGAAGCCGTATTGCTGGCCGTTCTCCTCGGCGGCCGTGGCATCGGCGCACCATTGGCCGAGCCGGGCCATCTTCTGCGGGAGATCGAGTTCCTCGCGGCCCTTGGTTTCCACGATCCAGATTCTCCGGTCCGTCGTGCGGACGATGAAGTCGGGCGTGTAGTTCGACAGGTCGCCATTGGCCTTCACGTAGTCGAGCTTGAAGCCGACCGCGAGGTAGTTCTTGGCAAAGGCCTGCACGTCGGCGGCGTCTTCGAGGAACGCGGCGAAGCGGAGTTCAAAGGCGCCAGAGTTCGGCTCGCCGACGATGCGGTTGAAGATACATTTCTCGGCGGGGAGATGCTGACGCCACTCGGTGCGGAAGGGGCGCATTTCTTTCAGGCGAATGCGATCCTCGATGTGCGTCGTGCCGGTCTCCTGCACGGTCAGTGCATTGATGGCGACCTTGAACGCGTCGTAGAGGATTTTTCCCGCGTCTGGCTCGGAGAGATTGCGGAGCACGACGGGGTCTTCGAGATTCACCGGCGAAGGGCTGAAGAGGTAGTCGCGCATGAAGTCGCGGACCTTCGGGTAAAGCACCTCGTAGCCGCCGACGAGCCGGAGGTCCTTGAGCAACTGGCGCGCGAAGAACGCGACGACGGAGCGGTAGTCCGCCGTGCCGACACCATCGAGCCGGATGGTGTGATGCACCGCGGCGTCGAGCATCTGCTTGAAGATGATCTCACGCGTCTCCTCCTCGGTGAATGGTTTCAGCACGAGGGTCTGGTTGCCAAGCTTCGCAGGATCGAGGGCGTCGAGATTCTTGAATTCGCGCTGGTAGCGGCGCGTGAGCTTGGGGAGCGGGATGTCGAGTTCGTCGAGGTTCTTTTCCTCGCTCTCCGTGTCCACTTCCACGATCAGCGAGTCGTGCCGGGTAGTGCCGCCGCCCATCGGCACATGCTCAAAGGTGACACCCTCGCTCTTGATGGATTCCACGAATTCCATGAACGCAGGCGTGCCCATGACGGAGACAGTCTCTCGCACCACGTCGTTGCCGAAATACATCCGGCGCAGGCCGCGCCCGAGCGTCTGCTCCGGGAGGATGTTCGACTTTGCGGCGTAGGCACGCAGGCCGCAGATCACGGTGACATTGCGCACATCCCAGCCTTCCTTGAGCATGAGCACGGAAACGATGGCCTTGTAGGGCGACTTGAGCGTGTCAATCGCGTTGGCCTCCTTGCGGAGGAGTTCCAGTTCCTCCTTGTTCTTGCCCGATGCGGCTTCGGAGATTTCGCCGTTGTTCTTCGTGTGAATGACGAGCACCGCGCCCTGCAACTCGGGGCAAATCTTTTGCAGATATTCGCCCACCTCGTCGCAGTTGCGCGTGTCGTCCACCATCACGAACAGCACGGCCTTTTTTCCCAGCGACTTGTGCTCCGTCGCGCTCTTCTTCCATTCCTCGACGCCGAGGCGGAGGTAGTCGTCGTATTTCTCCGTGAAGATGGCGCTCTTCTTTTCCACGAGCTTCGTCTGGCTCGGAATGTCGGGCAGGATGGGATGCTTGACGACGTTCTGATGGATGGCCTCGACGAGCGGATAGTCGGAAACCGTCTGGACGAAGATCGCGCCGTTGTCGTGGCGCGGTGTGGCGGTCACGTCCACCTGCAACGCAAGCCGTCCATCGCGCTGGAGCATCTTGTGATGGATGTCCTGGATGTTTTTGAACCACGCCATGCGCGGGTCGTGGATGTGGTGGGCCTCGTCGTTGAACACGGCCAGTTCTTCGATCTCGCGGATGATCTCGCCGAGGTCCGTCTTGCTATCGGTGGTCTTCCCCGCGGGCTTTGCGCCAAAGGCATCCGCGAGGAAGTAATCACGCAAATCGTCGTCTTCGAGCGAAGGGTCGGTGACCTCGCCGAGGAAGACGCGGTGGATGTTTGTGAGGAAAAGGTTTCCCGTCTCGCGGACGACGCGCACGTCATCCTGAATGTGCAGCGTGAGTTGGAAGTCGTCCCGCCAGTTCCGCCCCTCGCTGCCGTTTGGAGGCAGGATGGGATCGTTGAAGAAAATCTTCAGCCCGTCGAAGTCCGCGCGCAGGCGGTCGAGCACGATGATGTTTGGCGCGATGACGAGGAAGTTGCGCGAAAGCGCCGAGTCCGCCTCGTAAAGCTTGTGGAAGAAACACCACGCGATGAGCAGCGAGAGGACTTTCGTCTTGCCCGCGCCCGGCGGACCTCATGGAGCCAGATGATCGTCTCCACCGCCTCGCGCTGGGCGAAATAGTAGCGGAAGGTGGAAAGCGAACCGTCCGCATTCTCGATCAGGTGGTCGCTCTCGAACCAGTGATGCAGCAGCGCAAGCGATGTCGCCGATGCACCGGCGTATCCCGCGTTGCGCCACGCGTGGACTTCCTTTCGGACCTTTGCCACGAGAGGCGGCAGCAGCTTCTCATAGGCCGTGCTGCGCATCTCCTCGGCAGCGGGAAACCATCGCTGCTCAGGTATCAGCGGAGCATAAGGCGACGCGGGAAACTGGGGGTGGAGTGCCATTTGGTTTTACGATTGGGCCACGAGGTGGATGGACGTGTCCTTTAGGCTCTTCACCGGGGCTTTCCATATCTCATCGCGCATCACGTAGCGAAGCGTGCATCGAATGGCACGCGGGAAATGCAAGGAAAGGCCCGGGGTGTGGCGAGGCGATTTTTGGCGCACTTTCCCGCGTGAAAAAAATGTGGAATACGTGGCTTTCGGCCGTGGCGGGATTTCCGGGGCCGGGCATTTTGCGGGCACGGAAGCCCCCCTTCTCCAACTCTCCGGCGACAACATCCGTCGGGTGCGGAAGGGGCTTCGCCTGAGGCATGAGAAGTTCAACGGGCTGATCACTGTGTTGCGGCGGCAGGCGGAGCGCCGTCCGTGGACGGCGCTCCAGTCCCGCATGCTTGCCAGCGCGCGCCTGTTCAGCGAAAGTCGGCCATGGCCAATGCACTCATCATCGGGACCGGCGGAGTGGGCTCCGTCGTCGGGCAGAAGCTGCACGGCTATGCGGCGTTCGACCGCATCTTCCTCGGCGATGTGGACACGACCTATGCGCAACGCCTGCACGAGCGGACGAAGAAGAGCCGGTTCGAGGTGGTGCCGATCAATGCGATGGATTCCGCGGGGCTCGCCTCATTTTTGCAGGAGAAAAAGATCGCGGTGACGCTGAATGCCGCGACGTGGCAGGTGAACCACAGCGTGCTCGATGCGTGCGCGCAGGCGGGCTCGCATTACCTCGACATGGCGGCGGACATCTATTCGCCGCCCGGCGTGAAGCGCCCGGCGAAGAACAGCTACGAGGCGGAGATCGAGAAGTTCGACGTGCGCTTCCGCGAAAAGAACCTGCTCGGCCTGCTCTGCATGGGCTGCGATCCCGGCGCGGTGAATGTCTTCGCGCGCTGGGCGATGGACCGGCTCGACACCGCGGAGAGCATCCGCGTGCTCGATGCGGACAATGCGGACGTGAAGGGCTACCGCTTCGCCGTGCTGTTCTCGCCGGAGACGCTTTTCGAGGAACTCGGCGCGGTGCCGTATTTCATAAAGGACGCGCGCGTGGTGTCCGGCAAGCCGCTGGAAACGGAGATGGAGTGGCACCGTTTCCCGCCGCCGCTCGGGCTGATGAAGACGTACGCGGTCGCGCACGAGGAGGGCGTTTCGCTCGGACTCTACAAGCCGTTTGTGGACAAGGGCGTCCGCTATTCCGTCTTCAAATACACGCTGAGCGACAAGGTCGTGCAGCTCGCGAAGAGCCTCGCGCTGCTCGAACTCGACTCGTGGAAAAAGGTGAAGGTGGACGGCGTCGAGGTGAGCCCGGTGCGCGTGGCGTGCGCGAATCTCCCGAAGCCCGCAACGCTCGGTGCGACCGCGGACGGCTACTCCTGCGTAGGCACCGAGGTGCTCGGCATGAAGGACGGCAAGCGCGTGGAGTACTTCATCTACACGATGGACAGCCACCATGAGACTTACGAGCGCTACGGCTATTCGCTCACAGTCGTGCAGACGGGCATCCCGCCCGCGCTCGCCGCGCGGCTCATCGTGGAGGGCGCGATCCCCGAACGCGGCGTGATGATGCCCGAGGCGCTCGCGCCGGATGCGCTGATGGACAATTTCTCGAAGGAAGGACTGAAAATCTTCGTGGAAAAACGCGAGGTCTTTGAAAAATAGGCCATGCAGACACGGCTTTTCATCGGCGGAAAATGGATCGGGACGGCGGCGACACTGCCGGTGCGGAATCCCTTTACGGGCGAGGAAATCGCGCGCGTATCGCTCGGCGACGCACACGCGATTGACTCCGCGATCGCCGCGGCGCACGCGGCCTTTTCGCGGACACGCGGCGTGCCCGCACACGAACGCGCATCGCTGCTTGCACGCATCGCGCAGGCAATCGAGATGCGGCGCGAAGAGTTTGCGGAGATGATCGTCGCCGAGAGCGGAAAGCCGATCACGCTCGCGGAGGGCGAGGTCGCACGCGCGGTCTGCACATTCGCGACCGCCGCCGAGGAGGCGCGGCGCTGGAGCGGCGCGGGCGAGGTGCTGCCGCTCGACGCGATGCCCGCGGGCGCGGGGCACACGGGATTTTCGCGGCGCTTTCCGATCGGCGTGATCAGCGCGATCACGCCGTTTAATTTTCCCCTGAACCTCGTCGCGCACAAAGTCGCGCCCTGCCTCGCGACGGGAAACACGATGGTGGTGAAGCCCGCGGCGAAGACTCCGCTCACCGCGCTACTCCTCGCGGAAGCGCTCGCTGCAGCGGGTGTGCCCGCGGGGCAGATGAACTTCGTCGTCTGCACGAATGAGGATGCCGCGCGCCTCGTGACGGACGATCGCGTGGCCATGGTGAGTTTCACCGGCAGCCCCGATGTCGGCTGGCGGCTGAAGACGCTCGCGGAAAAAAAGCGCGTGTGCCTCGAACTTGGCGGCAACGCAGGCGTGATCGTCCACGACGACGCCGACCTCGCCGCCGCAGTGCCGATGATTGCCGCAGGCGCGTTCGGCAACGCGGGCCAGTCGTGCATCAGCGTGCAGCGGATTTTCGTGCAGGAGAAAATATACGACGAATTGCGCACGCGCCTCATCGCGCACATTCGCGAAAAAGTGAAGACAGGCGATCCGCGCGATCGCGGCACAGTCGTCGGCCCGATGATCACCGCCGAGGCGCTGGCAAAGACCCGCGCGCTGATCGCCAGCGCCGTCGCCGCAGGAGGCCGCATCGCGCTCGGCGGCGAGACACACGGATTCTGTCTGGAAGCCACAGTGCTCGAAGACGTGCCGCCCTCGCATGAGGCCTGTCGCGAGGAACTGTTCGCGCCGGTCGTCACGCTGCACAGCTACGATACTTTTGAAAATGCGCTACGCCTCGTGAACGACAGCCGCTTCGGATTGCAGACCGGCATTTTCACGAACGACCTCCGCCGCGCGCTCCGCGCATTCGATACGCTCGATGTCGGCGGCGTGCTCATCAACCAGGTGCCGACGTGGCGCGTGGAAAACATGCCGTACGGCGGCGTGAAGGACAGCGGCTTCGGACGCGAGGGCATCCGCTACGCGATGGAGGAGATGAGCGAGATCAAGACGCTGATCCTCCGGCACCCGTGACGCGGCGCTGAATGCTGAATGCTGGACGTTGGCTGTTCCGCTCTCCCTTGATGCATCGTCTCTTTCAAAGAGCATGACAGGCTCCAAAACACGGAGCCCGTCCGGCGTGTGCTACGGTAGATCATCGCGCAGCATCCCCGACTGGTCGGGCCGGCGAGATTCGAACTCGCGACCTCTTGAACCCCATTCAAGCGTTCTACCAAGCTGAACTACGGCCCGACGTCAGAGGGCGCGGAAGCTGCGCGGTGCCCGGGTGCTTGGCAAGCGGGATTTGCGCGCTACGGTCGCGCCCATGCCGAAATTTCTCCTGATGCTTCTGCTCATCGCCGCCGCCGCGCCCGCGCAGAATGCGGTGCCCGCGCAGGATGCCGACGAGTGGTCGCCGTTCCGCAAGACGGGACTTTTCGACGGGAAGTCCGCGCTGTGGATCGCGCCGAACATGGCAAAGGAGACGGTCGGCGAATTTTCCTCGCGGCTCCTCGATGGCACGCGGCAGGGCGATGCGAAGGCGATGGCGACGCTCGGGCGGATCTTCTACGTGCGCGGTGACACGGAGCGCGCGGGCGAGTGGCTCGGCAAGGCCGCGGACGCAGGGCACGCCGGCGCGCAGTTCGATCTCGGCGCGATGGTTGCGCAGGGAGTCGGGCGTGCGCCCGATCTCGTGGAGGCTTACAAATGGTTCTGGCTTGCGACGTGGGAACACGTGCCGGGCGCGGATGCCCTCTTGCTGGAGGTTTCAAAAAAGCTCACCGGCGCGCAGGTGGTGGAGGGCGTGCGGCGTGCGGCGAAATTTCAGGATTCGCACAAGGGCGCGGCGGCGCGGTAGGCGCGAGTCGGGAAAGTGCCCAGTACTCAGTGCTCAGTGCTCAGTGCTCAGAAACGGTGAGCGAAAACTGAACGCTGAGCACTGAGCACTGAGCACTCGCTTCCCTTCGCCCCTCGGCGACACATCCCCTCCTCAGCGCTTCCGCAGCATGTCCTCGATCTGCGCGCGCTTCCGCCATGTCCATGCCGCGAGGATCATCGCCGAGGCGAATAGCATGAGCAGTCCGCCGAGCGACGACCACCACACGGCTGCGAGCATCGGGTGTTTTTCGAGCGCGAGCGTCGCCTTCAGCGGGCCGGTGATCGTGTGTCCGCCGTGCCGTGTCGCGATGAAGCCCGCGATGCCGGCGACGATTGAGACGAGTGCCATCAGCCCGATCAGGCCGGGGATAACGCAGTGGAAAAATGAGGTCTTCAGCGCGGGACGCGGGCCGACATTTGCGGCGAACCCGAGCGCGACCCCGGCGATCGTCGAGGGGATGAGCAGATCGAGCGTGCCCCAGATCGCACCGAGCGCGAGCGCGGGCCAGTGCTCGAACGACGGCGGACGCCCGAGCGTGAACGCCTCCGGGCACAGCGCCGCGGAGATGCTTCCGACGACGGCGCCGTATCCGCACAGGGATGCAATGCACAGCAGCACGAGCTTCGCGATTTCCATGGCGCGCACATTTTCGCAGCGGCGCGGCGGTGTCGAGCAATCGCATCGTGCGGATGTCGGCGGGTTTTCTTAATCTTAATCTTACTTCCGCATCCGTGAATCCCGCGCCGACAGAGGGATTACGATTACGATTAGGATTCAGAGTAAGAGGGCGATGACACGATCCGCCGGTTGAAATCTTTCGCGATTCCTGTTCCCCTCGCTCCCATGCCGCCACCCGCGCCCATTTCCCCCGACGAAGCCACGCGACTCTCACACGAGGTGATCCGCCGCGCAAAATTTCCGATGCTCTCCACGGTGGACGAGGCGGGGCAGCCGCGTGTGCGGCCCGTGTCGCCGGTGCGCGTGGATGGCTTCACGATCTACGTCGCGAATCTGCGCAGCTACGGCAAGACGCGCGAACTCGCCGCGAATCCGCGCTGCGAACTGTGCTACCTCGACGAACACCACGACCAGGTGCGCATCACAGGCACGGCGTACATTGAAAAGGACGCCGCCGTGCTGCACGCGATCTGGGAGGGGAATCCGCTGCTGCGCCGTTACCTCGGCACGCCGGAGAATCCCGAACTGATCATCTACCGCGTCGAGCCGGTGCGTGTTCGCTTCATGCGCGAGTGGGCGCTGGAATACACCGAGGTGCCGCCGCATCCTGCGTAACATCCGGGGATTTCCGGGCTTGCATAGGGGAAGCAAAGGTCCTAGCAAAACGAGATTATGGCTACATTGACGAAACGTGAGATCGTTCTGAACATCAGCAACGAAACCGGGCTCGTGCAGCATGAGGTGTTCGATGTCGTCCAGAAGACGCTCGACCAGATCATTCAGGCACTGGCCAAGGGCGACAACGTCGAGTTGCGAAACTTCGGCGTGTTCGAGGTCAAGCTCACCAAGCCGCGTGTCGGGCGGAACCCAAACGTGCCGGGCAGCAGCTTCGCGATTCCCGCGAGGGCGACGGTGCGGTTTAAGTCCGGTAAAATCATGAAGCAGCGCGTGAGCCAGCTCACCGCGCAGCTCAAGGCCGGCACGGAGAGCAAGACGTAGCGGACACAGCGGCCCGGGAAATAGCGGGCGAGCTTCCCATCCTCGCGCGTACGGGCGTGGCGAAATGAGGGACAGGCTCGTGCGGTGCAGCTTCCGAATGGTGCCTCACCAACCCGCCGCGTGTCCGATTTTCGCCCGGCGGATGCGAAAGTTCGGCTTGTCATCGCCCGCGAACCGGGCATCCTCGGCACCCTTTTTCCAAGGCGGAACCTCCATGCAACACCTGCTTTCACTCGAAGCCACCAGCCGCGACGACATCCTCACAGTGCTCGATCTCGCCGTGAAGATGAAGTCCACGCGCGGCCGGCACGAGGCTCATCCGCTGCGGCACCAGTGCTGGGCGCTCATGTTTTCCAAGTCGTCCACGCGCACCCGCGTGAGCTTCGAGGTCGGCATCCGCGAACTCGGCGGCGATGTGATTTTTCTCGCAGCCGACGACATCCAGCTCGGCCGCGGCGAGCCGATCGAGGACACCGCGCGCGTCATCGGGCGCATGTGCCATGGTGCGGTCATCCGCACGTTCGGGCAGGACGAGGTGGAAAATTTCGCGAAGTTCAGCCGCATCCCGACGATCAACGCGCTCACCGACGGAGAGCATCCGTGCCAGATCCTCGCGGACCTGCAGACGGTCGCGGAGAAGCTCGGCACATTTTCCGGCAAGGTGATCACCTTCATCGGCGACGGCGCGTGCAACGTCCCGCTCTCGTGGCTGTGGGCCGCGTCGAAGCTCGACTTCGAGCTGCGCATCGCCGCGCCCGCGCACTACCAGCCCGATCCCGCAATCGTCGCGCGCGCATTTCCCCCTGGCAAAATCGGCGGCGGAAAGCTCGTGATCACCGACGATCTGAAAGCCGCCGCGCGCGGCGCGGATGTGCTCTACACCGACGTGTGGGTGAGCATGGGCAAGGAGGAGGAATCCGAATACCGCATCGCGCAGCTCGCGTCGTATCAGATTGACGCAGCGCTCGTTAAGCTCGCGAAGCCCGGCGCGCTCGTCATGCACTGCCTGCCCGCGTATCGCGGCAAGGAGATCACCGCCGAGGTTTTTGAGGCGCACGCGGACACGATTTTCACGCAGGCCGAAAACCGCCTGCACGCGCAGAAAGCAATCCTCTCGCTGCTCGTCGCGCCGCGCGCCCCAAAATAGCGGCGAGTTCAAACGCGCGGTTGCGAATCAACCACGGGCTCAGGCAAATCCCTCTTGCCAGCCATGTCTAAATTTCTAATCTGCGCCGCCTTTCGCGTTCCCCTCCCTGTAAAACATCTATGGCATTGACACTGGCTACCCTCATCGAAAACGGCATCCCAATCTCGCTCGCCTGCGCGGCGCTCGGCCTGATCTTCGCACTCTGGCTGATCAAATCGCTCCTCTCGATTTCATCCGGCACGGAAAAAATGCAGTTCATCGCGAATGCCATCGAGCAGGGCGCGAAGGCGTACCTCAGCCGACAGCTTGTCTCGATTTCCGTGATCGGCATCGCGATCGCCGCGCTGCTGTTTTGGAAAAAAGACGTGCCGACTGCGATCGGTTTCATCGTAGGTGCCGTGTGCTCGCTCGCTGCCGGATTCATCGGGATGCGCATCGCGGTGAAGGCCAATGTCCGCACCGCGGAAGGCGCGCGCACCAGCGCGAAGAAGGCATTGCAGGCGGCATTCAGCGGCGGTGCAGTCACGGGCCTGCTCGTCGTCGCGCTCGCGCTGCTCTCGACCGGTGGCTTCTACCTCATCGTGGAAAAGCTGATGCCCGGCAAGGCGGTCGCGAGCCTCATCGGCCTCGCGCTCGGCGCATCGCTCATCTCGGTCTTCGCGCGGCTCGGCGGCGGCATCTACACGAAGGCCGCGGATGTCGGCGCGGACCTCGTGGGCAAAGTGGAGCACGATCTTGCGGAGGACGATCCGCGCAATCCCGCGACCATCGCGGACAACGTCGGCGACAACGTGGGCGACTGCGCGGGAATGGCCGCGGATGTTTTTGAAACATACGCCGTGTCGCTCATCGGCGCGGTGCTCGTCGGCGCGCTCACCGCGGCGACTGGCGCGAGTGCGGCGGCGGTCGTGTATCCGTTTCTCCTCGGCGGAGTCTCGATCATCACGAGCATCATCGGCGTGCTTTTTGTGAACAGCTACGGAGGCAAGGCCGGCCCCGCACTCATGGGCGGCGTGCTCGTCAGCAGCGTGATTTCGGCGGCGGCGTTTTATCCGCTCACGAATTGGATTTTCCCCGCGGGCCTCGCGATGAAAGAAGGCGCGGCGCTGACCACGCAGGGCATTTTCCTCGCGAGCATCGTGGGCCTCGTAATGACGGGCGTCTCCGTGCTCATCACCAATTACTACACAAGCACCGCCTACGGGCCGGTGCGGAAAATCGCCAAGTCCTCCGAGACCGGCCACGGCACGAACGTCATCGCCGGCCTCGCCATCGGCCAGCAGGCCACCGCGCCGATGGTGCTTTGCATCGGTGCTGCTATTTGGGGCGCCCACGCATTTGCCGGGCTCTACGGCATCGCCATCGCAGTCATGGCCATGCTCTCGATGGCCGGCATCATCATCTCGCTCGATGCGTTCGGGCCCATCACTGACAACGCAGGCGGCATCGCCGTGATGAGCGGCCTCCCGCCCGAAGTGCGCAAGACGACGGACGAACTCGACGCCGTCGGCAACACGATGAAGGCCGTGACGAAAGGCTACGCGATC
>Ga0209596_1000344_pt1 | contig 43303 bp, 37 predicted proteins | sample M_130807_MF_Meta_FD_187314 | JGI IMG/M metagenome (GOLD analysis project Ga0209596, IMG submission 187314) | Freshwater microbial communities from Lake Montjoie, Canada to study carbon cycling - M_130807_MF_MetaG (SPAdes) (version 2) | ecosystem: Environmental > Aquatic > Freshwater > Lake...
AGTCGAAACAAACTTTCGCTTATCACCCCAAAATTAGGTAGATTGGCGAAGGTTTGTTTCGCATTATGTATATTTCAAATTTATTTCTTTTTTTCTTACAAATCATCAAATGGGCTTTTTATTTGTTGATGTGCATACAGCCAATCTTCTCAATGCATTTTGAATGTAAAAAATGATAGGGCATATTTTCATGACCGCATAAAAGTAAATGGTAAACTTAGTTTTATCCCCAGATAAGCATTCCTTATTTTAGGTGATCAGGTTAACATCAATTGTCAAGCCAAAAATGCAAATTGGATCTACGGTTCTTAAAAAATTCAAAATAATTTAACTAGTTAAACTCCTAAACACATCTTCTAAACTGCTGCTAGCTTGGCTTTGTAAATTTTGAATAGTTAAGTTTTTATCAATAGCTAATTTAAGAAGTTGTTTTTTAACACCATCGCTATTATTAGTTGAAAGTTGATAGGTGAATGGTGAACCTGTGGTTACTGATGTTACATCTTGTAGTTTTTGCAACCACTCCATATTTATATCTTCAGTAAAGCCTACTGTTATATTTTGGGTAGATGTGTTGCCTTTTTGCAAATTACTTAAGGTATCATCTGCAACTATATTACCTTTATTTATAATAATTACTCTATCGCAAATAGCCTCAACTTCTTGCATGATGTGAGAGGAGAAAAGTACAGTTTTGTTTTGTCCTAAACGTTTTATTACTTCACGTATTTCTATAATTTGGTTAGGGTCAAGTCCGCTAGTTGGTTCATCTAAAATTAACACTTCTGGGTTATGAAATAATGCTGCAGCCAAGCCTAAACGTTGTTTATAACCTTTACTAAGTTGGCTAATTTTTTTATTGGCTTCTAGCGTTAAACCAACTGTATTTATTATTTCTTCTATTTTTTGTTTACTCGTTTCAATGTTGTGTATGCTGCCTAAAAATGCAAGGTATTCTCTTACATACATATCAACATAAAGCGGATTAGCCTCTGGCAAATAACCAATTTTACTCTTTGTTTCGTTGTTATTAATATGTACAGTTATGCCACAAACTTGTGCTGTACCACCATTGGCTTGTAGGTAGCCAGTAATCATTTTCATGGTGGTGCTTTTACCTGCACCATTAGGGCCTAAAAAGCCAACTATTTCGCCTTTATTAATAGAAAATGAAATATTGTTTACTACTTTTTGTGCTCCGTAGTTTTTAGAAAGATTAGTAACTGTTATTGACATATAAATATTTGCTAAAACAAATGTAAAATAAAACGCTGGTTTTTAAACCAGCGTTTTTATGTATTACGAAGTTTTATCGCCCTCGTTATTTGGCTTTTGTTGTTGCCGCTGTTGTTCATTATTTCTATTTTGCGGTGGTCGCTGTGGTCTGTTTTGTTGGTTTGGGTTTGGCCACTGTTGATTTTGATTACCTCTATTTTGATTACTTCCACCTTGCTGAGTATTGCCCTGTTGACTATTACCTTGTTGTCTGTTGTTACCCTGTCTATTATTACCTTGTTGTCCTTCTTGCCTTTCATTATCTCTGCGTTTGCGGCTAGTTTTTTCTAAACTCTTTAAGCTAATTTGCCCAACCACATCGGCATAAACAGGTTCAATATCTTTAGGTTTGTTGCTAGTTACATCTGCAGGTTCTAAATCTTCTGGCCGTATGCCTTGTTTATTTAATTCTTTTATTTTTTTTACACGTTCAATAGTAAGTGGGTATTGTTTATTACTATCTGGCATGGTGTACCACATTAAATTTCTAAAAATATCTTTCTTTACTAAAAAGGCACGGCTTTTAGCCATTTCAATAACATCGGCATTTTCAGGAAAAAATTGAAGTGCATCCATGTACGTATCTAACTCGTAATTTAAGCAACATTTTAAGCGGCCACACTGCCCACTTAATTTGGTTTGGTTTATACTTAAATTTTGGTATCGGGCCGCATTTGTATTTACACTTTTAAAATCGGTTAGCCAACTGCTGCAACAAAGCTCTCTACCGCAACTGCCTATTCCGCCTACTTTTCCTGCCTCTTGCCTTGCACCAATTTGCCTCATTTCTACCTTTACTTTAAATTCCCCAGCGTATAATTTTATAAGTTCTCTAAAATCTACCCTATCATCGGCAATGTAAAAAAAAGTGGCTTTACGCCCATCGGCTTGTATTTCTACTTCAGCCATTTTAAGCTCAAGCTTTAATTGCCTTGCCATGGCACGGCTACGTATTAAAACTTCAGCTTCTCTAGCTTTTGTTTCTTTAAGTTTAGCTAAATCTGTTGTAGATGCTCTGCGTAGTATTCTTTTAATATCTACACTTTGCTCATCTATTTTATGTTTTTTTAATTGTATTCTTACTAATTCGCCAGTTAAATTAACCATACCCACATCAAAACCACTTACACCTTCTACGGCAATCATATCGCCTTTTTCGTAATAGTTAGTGCTTGTATTTTTAAAAAAGAATTTTCGGCTACCGTTATTAAAACTCACTTCTACAATTTTGCAATTGCTTTCAGGATCGGCAAAGGGTAAATTTGCCAGCCAATCATGCACATTCATTCGATTACAACCGCCGCTGGCACAATTACCATGGCTTTGACAACCGCTTGGTGCTCCATCTTTACTAGTACCGCAACTTCCGCAACCCATATAAATAGTTTATAAATAATAATTTAAAATAAAGGTTTAATTAGTGTGGAAGATTTTTATGTGCCTAGCTTTTGCACTGCTATTTGGTATTTGTGGCGTCGCACTCTTGTACAGTGGTAATTTTATTGAGCCAGCAAATGCTAACTCTTTGCTATTATTTAATGTGCTTGCTGCCTAAAGCGTTGCACATTGGTATGCGGTACAAGAGAAATTATTTTTTTCTTTTCTCAAAAGAAAGAAATAACAATACTACGTTCACAACAATGTTCAATATAGTTGTAAAAGTTTCTCCTAAAAAAATAGTTTAGAAAAAACAATTAGCTAGAAATCATAAACTCCTCAACAATCCTCTACCTCAATTAACCAAAATTAACGAATTGTTATTAATAATGTGGTATAACTTAATAGAAAGGGCATGAAACAGCATTTTTGCGTTGGCGTTACGCTCAATATAATAACTGGCTTTGTTTAGCTCATTTATAATAGCCTCTTGCTGGTGCAGTTGGGTTATTTTATTTAAACGTAGTGCAAAATCGGTTTCGGCATTGGCTTGTGGCTGTTCATTTGTAGTGCTAATTCGTACGGCCAACTCTAACAAATGTGTAAAATATTGAAGAAATTGTTTTTGCTTTTCTCTACCAATTTTTGCGGTTTCATCTATCCATTTTACTTGAGCTTGTGGGTTAAATTTCACGACAGCGTTTAGCCATTCTCTTAGCATAGTTTGCCAATCATCTTCGCTATGCTCTATCATTTGTAGGGCTTCTCTATAATTACCCTCGGCAACTGCTGCAATTTGTTGTGCTTTTTGCATAGGTACGCCTGCCCGTAATTCTAAAGCGCTTTCAATATCTAATTTAGTAAGCATGGGTATTTTTACCAATTGTGTTCGGCTACGTATGGTGGGTAAAATTTGGTCTTCATTTTCGGCCACTAAAATAAATAAGGTGTTTGCTGGCGGCTCTTCTATTAGCTTTAAAAGCTTATTACCTTCTTTGCCTAAATACTCTGGCATCCATAGTATTAGTATTTTATATTCGCTTTCAAAACTTTTTAAACTAAGCTTTCGCAAAATATCATTGCACTCGTGTGCTGTAATGTTTCCTTGTTTATTTTCGGCATTAATAAATTGTAGCCAATCGTACACATTGCCATATGGACTTAGCTTTACAAACTCTCTCCACTGGGTAATAAAATCGGTGGCTATGGGTTTATCACCGGTTTTACGTGGAATAACGGGGTAGCTAAAATGAATATCGGGATGTACAAGTTCTAATGCTTTTTTGCATGATGGGCAAGTGCCGCAACTGTCGTTGTACGATGTTTGAGGTACGATGTTAGCTGTTGGTGCAGGTTCTGGCTCTCCAAATAAAGATGGCTCATTTGCTAACTGCACACTGCCAACTGCCAACTTTTTTCCATTTACAACCTCACAAGTTATATACTGTGCAAATGCAATTGCTAACTGCAGTGCTCCGCTGCCTTCTTTACCCAAAAACAATAAGGCATGGCTTAAGCGATTGTGCTGTACCATGTGAACTAATTGCTCTTTTACGGCTTTTTGGCCTATGATGGATTGAAAGGACATGGTGCAAAGATAGGAGATGGGATTTTTTTCACCGCAAAGACGCTAAGTTGTATTGAGAATATTTTACTTCTTTGTGCCTTTAGTGGCTTTGCGGTTATAACCTACAATTTTCCCGTAATCTGCTCACTCATTGGAGTAATCTTGCTTGGAAAATAAGCGATCATATTTCCATTTTCATCTAATAAAAACTTATTAAAATTCCATTTTATTTCGGCGTCTAACACTCCGTTTTCGGTTTTGGTGCAAAGCCATTGGTAAATAGGAGCAGCATCATCGCCTTTTACACTAATTTTTGCCGCCATGGGGAAAGTAACACCGTAGTTTTGTTGGCAAAACGCTTTTATTTCGGTGTTGGTGCCTGGCTCTTGTCCGCCAAAATTATTTGCCGGAAAGCCCACAATTACCAATTTGTCTTTAAATTTTTGATATAAAGCTTCTAGCTCTTTGTATTGTGGTGTGTAACCACATTCGCTGGCGGTGTTAACTATTAATATTTTTTTTCCCTTAAAATCGGCAAAGTTTATAGTTGTGCCATCTAAAGCTTCTACCTTAAAAGTATGTATAGAGGTCATTTCATTAGTTTTTACCATGTCTGTGGTATTAGCGTATGATTTATTGTATCCGGTATCGGTTTTTGTTGTGTTGCCCTGAGTGCAAGAGAGTAAAGCGGCAGTAATAGCTATTAATTTTATCATGTTTTAGTTTATTTATATTTATAACAAAACTTATTGATTATTGTTTTTCGTAACACCCAATATCTGGTATACCAACACTTCTTGCTTTATCATCTAAATCTTTTGCAAAACTTGTTGCTACGCCTTTATTTATTCCTGGGGCTGCAGCATCTTTCGTTATTCTAAAGTCAAAAATATTTTTATTTACATCAATCGTGTTAAAAGTAGGGTTTATATTTTTAAGGTTATTGGTTAAGGTTGCATTGACTGGGTCGGTAGCATTTTTGTACAAATTATTTTCAAATAAAACAGTAAACGGGTTAGCCCCTTGTTTGGCTATTTGTATTTCGTTATCTACAAAACTATTATCGCCCCAAAAAATAGTATTACGAAATGTTGCCGATAAATTTGCAGTAACCACACCACCAATGGTGTTAGCAAAATTAGTAATGCCTAGCACCTCGGTTTTGTGTGTAATATATTTACTGCTATAAGCTACCACGGTACAGTTAGTAAACGAATAATTACCGCCATAACTAATAAAAATATTGTTGCCACAATTGCTTATTAAACTATTATTTATTTGAGCAAAGGTGTTTACTAAAAGCAAACCTTCTTTAAAAGCGTTATCAAGTATGCACTGTTGTAAAATTAATTTAGGGTTTATATTTACACTTGGCTTTTCGGCTACTACTGCCTGATAGGCGTTTTTAATTACAGCAAATTGTAAAAAATTATTTTTACTAAACTCTCTAAAATAAATACCTGGCCAGCTTGCAGGTAAATCTTTATAATTTTCATCTAACCTATCTCCTGTAAAAACTACTTCGTTATTTTTTGTGCCATTGGCAATTAACGTACCATCTACTAAAATAGGAGCATTGGCATGTAAGTAAATTTTTGTTCCTTGCGGAATAGTTAAGGTTGCATTTTCAGCAATTTTTAATCCATCTAAAATTACATAGGGTTTAGTATTGCTCCAGGTAGTATTAGCACTAATGGTTTGGTTGCGTAAGAAAATAGCATTTTGCCCAAATGCTTGTAACTGCACATACCGAGTATTGCCATTATACTTTATTTGAATACTATCGCTTAGTATAAAAGGTAAATTTGCCGCTGATGGATTTATAGTAGCCGATACAAATACATAAATACTATCGTTAGCAGCAAGCTCAATATTACTAGCTTCTGTGGTGGGAGCACCATTTACATTTATTTTATAAGCAGATGAAATGCCCCCCATTAGTTTTACAGTATTTAGTAAAAGCTTTTGATTGTTTTCGTTTATAATTTTAAACGATTTGGTAATTGAGCCAGTGCTGGTAAAAACGGTATCGTATTTTAAGCTATCTGTTGTAATGTCTACGCTTGCTTGGTTGCTAGTAATAAAACTATCTTTTTTACAAGAGGTTTGAATGCAACAATAAGTGATAAGCAATAGACAATAAACAACTACTTTTTTCATTAATCAAATTTACTTAAAACTATTTACTTGCAAATGCTAAAGTTGCAATGCTTAATGTAGTATTAGGTATTTGCAAAATGATGTTACCACAAGCTTCTAATGTAGCGCCAGTTGTAATTACATCATCAACCAATAAAATATGTTTACCAGTCAAAGCTTGTGCATTGTTTAGTGCAAAACTTTCGGCAACATTTTGCCAACGTTCGGTTCGATGTTTACGAGTTTGCGTTTCGGTAAAGCGCTGGCGAATAATACTATTATTTAATATAGGAATATTAGTTGTGTTGCTAATTCCATCACAAATAACCTTGGCTTGGTTAAAGCCTCTTTTACGTTCTTTATCGGCAAAAAGCGGCAAAGGTATTAAGGCATCAATATTTTTATATAATGTAGAATTGTTTATACTATTACCCATCATCTCTCCTAAAAAAATACCAATTTGTGTATTGCTTTTGTATTTAAGTTGATGTATTAAATGTTGTAGTAGCGATTCTTTATCAAAATAAAACTCAGCAAAAGCGGCTTTTATGGGTAAACGTCCCCAAAATATTTTTTCAATAGGATTTTTTTCAAATTTAGCATAGTTGGTATGTGGTAAATTATTGATGCACTCTATACAAAGTAAACTATCCTTATTTAATACATCGCTATTGCATCCATTACAAAGGTGTGGGTAAAAAAGATGTAGGGTACTGGAGATAATTTTTTTGAGGGCTTGCATTTGTATTCGTTGTTAAATTTTAGAATATTAACTAAATAGTTATGGGCTAAAGCCCCTTTAGGGGTTTGGGGTCTTAAAACAAATACTGATACAACTCCTCCACCTTAGCTAAGGGCACAACTTCAATACCATACTTTAAATTTGCTAATGATTTTATGTTGTACTTGCTTACAATAATTTTTTCAAAACCTAGTTTTTCTGCTTCGGCAATTCGCTGCTCAATGCGGTTTACGGCTCTTATTTCTCCACTTAAGCCAACCTCTCCTGCAAAGCAATATTTTGGGTTAATAGCAACATCTTCGTAACTGCTAAGCAAAGCGGTTACAATGGCTAAATCTAATGAGGGATCTTCTACTTTTAATCCGCCTGCAATGTTTACAAATACATCCTTAATACCAAAATGAAAGCCTCCACGTTTTTCTAAAACGGCTAGTAATAATTGTAGGCGGCGCAAATCGAACCCAGTTACGGTACGTTGCGGAGTGCCATAAACACTTTGTGTAACTAAGGCTTGCCCTTCAATTAATAAAGGCCGTTGCCCTTCCATTGTTGCAGCAATGGCAATACCGCTAAGTTGTTCATCTTTTTGGGTTATCAGTAATTCCGACGGGTTGCTTACAGCCCTCATTCCACTCCCCGTCATTTCGTAAATGCCTAACTCGGCAGTGCTACCAAAGCGGTTTTTAAGGGTACGCAAAATGCGGTAGGTATAATTTCGGTCGCCTTCAAATTGAAGCACTGTATCTACCATATGCTCTAAAATTTTTGGGCCTGCAATATTTCCATCTTTAGTAATATGCCCAATTAAAAAAACAGGGGTGTTTGTTTCTTTGGCAAAGCGTTGCAACTCGGCAGCACACTCTCGTATTTGGCTAATACTGCCAGGGCCACTTTCAACAAAAGGCGATTGTAAGGTTTGAATACTATCAACAATAACAACCTGTGGCTTCAGTTTTTTTATTTCTTGAAAAATGGTTTGAGTATTCGTTTCGGTAAGTAAATAAAAATTTTCGCCAAGGCTAGATGATGGACCTATAATTCTATCTGCCCTCATTTTTATTTGTTGCTCACTTTCTTCGCCGCTAATATAAAGGGTGGTGCAATCTTTTAATTGTAAACCATTTTGTAAAAACAAGGTACTCTTGCCAATGCCTGGCTCGCCTGCTACCAATACAATACTACCTAAAACTATTCCACCACCAAGTACTCTATTTAATTCCTCATCGCTAGTAACTATTCTTTTTTCCTCGGCACTGCTAACTTCATTTAGTGCAATTGTTTTTATTTTGGCATCTCTTTTATAATCTGCCCATTCATCTTTTTCTTTTTTATCCGTTCCTTTTATTATTACTTCCTCTACAAATGTATTCCAAGCATTACAACTCGGGCACTTACCTGCCCACTTTGTACTTTCGTACCCACAACTCTGGCAAAAAAATGCCGACTTTGTTTTACTCATTTTTTAAAATTAGGAATTCAAAATTAGGGATTGGTACTATCAATATTTATTTAAAAAAAAGGGTGACAAAATTTGTGTAACCTGTGGTTATTTAAAAGCAAAAGGACTACCATTTCTGATAGCCCGTTTACTTACTAACCCATTAAATTCTATTACTAAAGTACAATTTTACCGCACATAAAAAAATAAATTTTGTACAATGTTAATAAGTTTTCGTGTATGCTACCTGTTAGTAAGCCATAGCTAATTCGTTAATTAAGTATTTGATAATCAATATTTTATATATATTTTTACGGTGCTTAAACTCTATTTTTAGGGTATATATTGGCGCAAAAGGCGGAAGACCGCCACTTGATTAGGGCAGCTTTATGGCATCTTTCTTTTTGATGCTTTATGCCATGCCAACATTTGTATTGGGTGCTGCTCGTAACTTTAAACCCATGTTGTGGGGTGGAATTACTTGTTGGATTTGCTGTTTAGTGTCTGTATATACCAAATTCGAATGGGATATGCTATTGATTGCATTTGCAGCAATTATGGCTTGGCTTATACCGGATATTTTATGGGCTAAATATAAAAAAGCTACTACGGTAAATGTTTAAAGAGTTTGACCCAAATACATTATAATAATCCCAGTAAACCTTCTTTAAACAATAGGGTTGTGGTTTAGGATTAAACAATTTTATCAGTACAACGTTATACTTTTGTACATATTTATTTTTCATGTCCGTAGTAATTAAGGTAGATAATCTTTCCAAAAAATTTAAGGATTTTACTGCTGTAAATAATTTATCATTTACTGTAAATAAAGGCGATGTATATGGCTTTTTAGGACAAAATGGTGCTGGTAAAAGTACCACCATACGAATGTTGTTAACACTTATAAAACCAACTACAGGCAACATTACTATTTTTGAAAAAAATCTACAAACCAATCGCAAAAAAATTTTACAACAAACTGGCGCAGTAATAGAAAAACCCGATTTGTATAAATATTTATCTGCCTACGATAATCTTTCCATTTTTGCCAAAATGAGTGGTATAAAATCTACTAAGCTGCTATTAATGAACCAGCTGGAAATGGTAGGCCTGGCACAACGAGCAAAGGATAAAGTAGAAACCTTTAGCCAAGGAATGAAACAGCGCTTAGGTATTGCTGTTGCCTTAGTACACAACCCCGATCTAATTATTTTAGATGAACCAACCAATGGGTTAGACCCTCAAGGCATAACCGATATACGTAATTTAATTTTAAGTCTTAGTAAAGACAGGGGTAAAACTGTAGTAGTAAGCTCTCATTTATTAAGCGAAATAGAATTAGTAGCGAATAGAATGATAATTATACACAATGGTAGAAAAATAGTAGAGGGTAATGTTGCCGAATTACTAGACCCTAGCAAAGCCCTAATACAACTACAAACTACCGACGATATTTTTGCTCAACAACAATTACAACAAACAAAATGGATACAGTTTTTACAACCAAACACAACCAAATTACAATTGGTAATGCCTAAAAACGAAGTGCCCCAATTAATAACCGACTTAGTAAGTAAACATGTACAATTACTTTCCATATCGCCAATGCATGCGTTAGAAAACTATTTTTTATCCTTAACCAACAACCCTACTACCCATGTGGAATCTGCTGCAAATTGAGTTGTTTAAAATATCTAAACGCCCTCGTACCTATATTGCCTTTATTGCTATAGCTGCCATTGTTTTTATTTTTCAATTTGCTTTTAAGGCAGATGGTCAAAGCTATATGGATTTAATGCTGCAAAGTGTTAAAGATGATTTTACTTTTGAACGAGTAAAAGCCATCAACGGCTATTTTATGTGTTACATAATTTTAAATACCTTATTAATACAAGTGCCTATTTTGGTGGCTTTAGTTGCTGCCGATAGTATAAGTGGCGAAGCAAATATGGGAACCTTACGCTTAATGTTAAGTAAGCCAATTAGCCGTTCGCAAATAATTATAGTAAAATTTATTGCAGCTACTATTTTTACCTTGCTACTATTAGTATGGATGGCTATTACCGCCTTATTTTTAAGTATGTTCATTTTTGGGGTAGATGACATGCTAATATTTAGAGTAAAGGGAGATGAATCTCAAATTTTACAAATAACTAAAGATGATGTAATGTGGCGATATTTTGCTGCGTTTGGTTATGCAACTGTTGCACTTACAGTAATAGCAGCACTGGCATTACTACTTTCTATTTTTGCACAAAACTCAATTGGACCAATAATTTCAACAGTATGTATTGTTATTGTTTGCACAATAATTTCTAATATTAATGTACCTATTATTGATAATAACGTAAAACCTTTTTTGTTTACGTCTTACTTAGTAGGGTGGAAGGGTTTTTTTTATATTGCTACTACGGAGGATGGGGAACCCATAAAAGGGAGTTTAGAAAATTGGCCAGCAATACGAAACAGTTTGTTTATATTAATTGGGCACATTGTAGGCTTAGTAACGCTATCTATACTTATTTTTAAACGAAAAGATATTCTTTCTTAAAATAAAAAAAATGAAACTTAAAAATTTCGAATTTCGAATTTCGAATTTTCAACTTCAAGCCATTACTAAAAGGGCAATTCTTTGCTTATGCCTATTTGCAGCTTGTCAATTAAATGTAGTTGCTCAACAAGATGTAAATTTATTATTACAAAAAGTAAAAGCTAAAATAGAATCGGTAAATGATTACGAAGCCAATGGTAAAATGAAAACCAATGTTGTATTTTTAAAAGTACCCGTTGCAACTATTAAAATGTACTTTAAAAAACCTAACAAGCTCAAAATTAAAAATGAAAAGGGTATTTCATTTGTACCCAGGGGTGCAGTAAGTATTAATTTAAACAATATACTTAGTGGAAATAAATATACCGTAATAGATATTGGTGAAGATAAAATATCCGGTGCAAAGGTTAGAGTGGTAAAGCTTTTACCAGATGATGATAATGCAGACATTATTTTAAGTACGTTGTATATAGACGAAACAAACTTAGTTATAAAAAAAGCTAAAACTACTACTAAAGATAATGGTACATATGAGTTAGAAATGACTTATGGCAAGTACACCGCATATGGCTTACCCGATAAAGTTATTTTTTCTTTTAACACAAAAGATTATAAACTACCCAAAGGCATAACGTTTGATTTTGATGATGGTGCTGTAAAAAAACCGGTAGAGAAAAATAAAAAAGGAAGGGCAGAAATTGTTTTATCCTCTTACATAATAAATAAAGGGGTACTAGATAGTGTTTTTTTGTAAAGTAATTTAGTTGTTTTTAAATTTTAAAAATAATTCGAATGCAATAGTTAAAATATTTTTTAACTTGACTTCCATCTTTATTTGTAACTCTTATTTATCCAGCAAATAATTCTTTAAAATTTATGTAAAGAAGATAATAAAATAATTTATTCAGGTATTTCTGAATTTTTTTGATCTACAACTCTTGATAACATACTTGCACTAACTTTTTTAAGAGGGTTTTTGTATTGGTCAGCATTTTCTTTTCTGGCAACAATAATATCAATACAAGTAAAAAAGGCTTGTCTAAAACTGCTTTCATCAGCCTTGCCTTTACCAGCTATGTCAAAGGCTACGCCGTGATCGGGGCTGGTACGGACACTATTTAAACCAGCAGTAAAATTTACACCTTCACCAATTGCTAAGGATTTAAATGGAATTAAACCTTGGTCGTGATAAAGTGCTAATACAGCGTCAAATTTTTCATATTGACCTCTGGCAAAAAATGCATCGGCTGGGTATGGGCCAAAACAAAAAACATCTTTCTGTATGGCTTCCTTAATAGCAGGCTTTATTATATCTTCTTCTTCTTTACCTATTAACCCTTCATCTCCGGCATGAGGGTTTAAAGCAAGAAGGGCAATTTTAGGCTTGGCAACACCAAAGTCTTTTTTTAAAGAAGTATTTACCAATTGCAGTTTACTAATAATTTTTTCTTTGGTTATGTGTTGATTGATATCTTTAACAGGTACATGCTCGGTAAGTAAAGCCACTCTCATATTATCGGCAACCATAAACATTACCACGTCTTTCACCCCAAAAAAATCTTTTAAAAATGGGGTATGCCCTGTAAAATTAAACGTAGCAGACTGTACATTTTTTTTGTGTATGGGTGCAGTTACTAAACCATCTATTAAACCATCTTTTAAAGCCTTAGTTGCAATTTGTAGGCTAAGTACTGCAAATTTTCCACCAACATCATTAAGGCTGCCAGGGGTAATGTCAACGTCTTCTTCCCAACAATTAAATAAATTTACTTGCTTAGGATTAAATTTATTTAATTCTTTTATTGTAGCATAGTTTATGTTTATATCGGGTAAGCTCTTTCTATAAAAATTTAGCACTTTATTGTTTGCAAAAATAATAGGCGTACAAAAATCTAAAATTCTAGTATCTGCAAGTGTTTTTATAATTAATTCTGTACCAATTCCATTAATATCGCCACAGGTAAAGCCAATAATAGGTTTTTTATCCAAAACAGTACTCATAGTGCATATAATTGAACTGTAAAAATACAATACTTTGTTGAGTAAATGCTTTATAACGCTATCTAAACCACAGCAATTAAATTAACAAGTCATTTTTTATTTTTTAAAGTAATGGTTACTTATATATCATTATATCCGAAAGCTGTTTTTACCCTTTGAGATTTTTGTTATGTTTAAGCTTATAACTTAAAATAGTGATTACATTTATTAAAGCATTCTTCTAATATAAATTTTAGCAACACTTATTTAAACAGGCTATTTCCCCTTTGCCCAATTGATTATATCAATACTTACTAGATTGTTTCGTTTAGATTACTTTTGCTTTAATGTACACACTCAAAAAATCGTTAGGCCAGCATTTTTTAAAAGATGAAAATGTTATTACAAAAATAATAGAGGCATTACAACAACACCCTTATGCTAATTTATTAGAAGTTGGCCCTGGTGGTGGGGCATTAACTAAACATCTTATAACTCTACCTAATATTAATTTTAAAGCAGTTGAGTTAGATGCAGAAAAAGTGGAGTATTTAAAAAAAACATATCCAACGTTGAAGGGTAAAATAATTCATCAAAGCTTTTTAGATATAGAAAAACCATTTAAAGAACCGTTTACTGTAATTGGTAATTTCCCCTACAATATATCTACTCAAATATTATTTAAAATTTTAGATTGGAAGGATGATGTACCTGTTGTTATTGGTATGTTTCAAAAAGAAGTTGCACAACGGGCCGCATCAAAAGAAGGGAGTAAAGTATATGGGGTGCTAAGTGTATTAATACAAGCTTATTATGATGTTGAGTATTTGTTTGATGTAAACTCCGACTGTTTTACACCTCCGCCAAAAGTGCAAAGTGGAGTTATACGGCTTACGCTAAAAAAAGAAATGCTACAAGCCAAAAGCGAACGAGCATTTATTATTTTGGTAAAAACAGCCTTTAATCAACGCCGTAAAACGTTACGTAACGCCGTAAAAAGTTTATTTACTACCGAAGTTTTGCAAGATGAACTTTTTAATAAAAGAGCCGAAGCGTTAAGTGTAGAAGATTTTGCAGCTCTTACCTTTAGAATGAACTGATGTAAAAAAATACAAATAATTCATTTTAATTCTATTTATTGCGGCTTTTTTCTACCAATAGGATCAAATAACTTATTTATCAAACAAGTCTTTTTTATCTACTTTCTTCACTTTGTCTTTTTCTTTAAGTGTTTTACTTATTAATTCATAAGGGCCTGTAATAACTTCATCTCCCTCTTTTAAACCTTCGGTTACTTCAATATTGTTAATATCTTGAATATCGGTTTTTACTTTTACTTTTTTTACAGTACCATCTTTTTGTAAAATAAAAGCAACAACATCTAAATCATCTGCATTTATAGTTTGTTCTTTTATATCACTTTCATCTTTTTTCTTTTTTACAACATCGGCATTTAGCGTATCCCCTTTTTCTCTTGTTGTAATAGCATTTATAGGAACGCTTAACACATTACTATGTGTTTTTGTTTGAATATCGGCACTAGCACTCATACCGGGTCTAAAAGGAAAAGTTCCTTTACCCAATAAGTCCATATAACTTTCTGCTAAAATTCTTATATATACTTTGTATTGAGTAACATCGCTACTTACATTACTTAGTGCATTTTGAGCCGCAGCACCATTGTTACTGCTAGCGATTTGTGTAACTAAGCCTTTAAATTTTCTTCCGGTATAAGCATCAACTTCTATTAAAGCACTGTCGCCTAATTTTACTTTAGGAATATCGTTTTCGCCAACATCAACCCGTACTTCAATTTTTTGCATATCTGCAATACGTAAAATTTCAGTACCTACATTAAAGCTATTACCCGATACACTCTCTCCTTTTTTTACATTTAATAAACTTACTACTCCATCTGTTGGTGCAGTAATAATAGTTCTGCTTAAATCTTTATTGGCTCTTTGTAATGTTGCTTGCGATTGTTGTACACCTGCTCGTGCACTTTGTACATTTGCACTACCGCCTTTTATGCCTTGTAAAGCTGCGTTATAGTTAGCTTTAGCACTTCGTAAACTTGCTTCGGCTACCTCTAATTCGCTACGACTTATTACTTTTTCATCAAATAATTGTTTTAATCTGGTGTAGTTGCGTTGGCTCTGTTCCAACTGTGCATTTAATGCGTCTAGTGCAGCCTGTGAGTTACTTACATTTGCTTGCGATGCATTTACCTGTGCTTGGGATTGTGCCACACCACCAGCTGCTTGGCTACGCTGTATATTATATTGGTCAGCATCAATTCTGGCTAACACTTGTCCTTTTTTAACGGTATCGCCTTCTAGTACATTTAGCTCTGTAATTATGCCGCTTATTTCCGGACTAACTTTTACTTCTATCTCTGGGTAAATTTTACCACTAGCATTTACTACTTCAATAATGGTACGTTTTTGTACCTTTTCGGCAGTTACTTTTTTACCTTCATCTTTACCAAAAACACCAGCTTTAGATAAAATAGTTAACAGCACTAATAAAGCGCCTACACTAATCAAAATCCACTTTAATTTTTTACTCATACTATTTTTTTTGTAGTTCGTTTAACCTTTTTATGTAATTCCTCTTTCTTAAAATTTTAACCCCATTCCTTTATAAAATTCTAACACCTTCATTTTAAAAACATAATCAAACTGATTAAGACTGTACTCTAATTTTGCTCTTAATAAATTATTTTGGTTTGTAATTAACTCTAACGTAGTAAGCATACCAATAGCATATCTTTTATTGGCAAAGCCATAACTACGTTCTGCTGTTTCTACACTTTTTTTGCTAGCGTTAAATTTTTCTAAGGCAACAACTGCTAAGGAGTGTGCTGTGTAAATATCTTGTTTTAATTTTTGATTGTCTTGCTCTTTGGTAAGTTCTAAACTTTTTAAACTAAGTTTACTTCTTTGGTAAGTAGATTTTAAGGCGCCACCATTAAAAATGGGTACGCTAATACCAATACCGATATTTTGTCCAAAGTTTGCACTTAATTGGGTGAAAAATGGATTAGGAGTTATATTTCTAAAAGTTCCATTTTCTTTAATTTCGGGTTGTAATACATTTAACGTATTGGCACCATTGTTTACAATTAAGCCAGATGGTATAAATTGTCCTGTAGCCGCAAAATTGGGAATAGCAGATTTAAAATAGATATAATTTGTATTTAGGCCTCCAAATGCACCAATAGAGGGCATCATTGCACCTTTTGCAGCGTTTTTATTTTTTTCTGCTGCTAGGTATTTATAGTTATTAAACTGCTGCTGGGGCATGTTGGCTAAAGCCAAAGTATAAACCGCATCTGGTTGTAAGGAAGCAATGTCTTCAATAAATATTTTTTCAACCGGCGGCGTATCTACTTCAAAAGGTTGGGCAGCATCAAAATTCATTAAATTTTTTAGGCTTAAAACGCTTTGTTCTGTATTGCCTTTAGCGGCTATATAATTTGCACTATCTCTTGCAACTTGGGCTTCTAATTCTGCTGCATTTAATTCTGGCAAAGTACCTGCAGTTACTAACTTCTGGGTGTTTACAAGTTGTTGTTTTGATTGTTGAAGCTGTATGTTTACAATTTCGCTTTGTTTTACATTAAGTAATAGTTGTAAATAGCTTGATGCAACCGAAAGCGCTATATCATTTTTTTGTTTATCAATTAGCGCATAACTGGCTTTTACTTCCAAGTTATCTGCTGCTATTCTGTTTTTTTGACTGTACCAATTAAAAATGCTAACACTGCTTTGCATATTTAAACCGGTATTAAAAAAGCGTTGGTCTTCAAAAATACCCGTGGTTGGGTTTTCTCGTCGGCCAAAACTTACGCCATAATTATTATTAAGATTAAGGGTTGGGTATTGCCCTTGCTTATCTTGTTTTAATTGTAAATCGCTAAACTTGGCTTGCAAGGCAGTTTGTTTTACACCAATATTATTTTCCATGGCATAATTAACACACTCCAACAAGCTCCACTTTTTTTGAGCGGTGGCATGGGTAAAAAAAACAATACTAAAAACTAAATAGCTAAAAATGTAACGCATACAACAAAAATATAACAGTATTTGGTAAAGTAGCGTAGTGTTTTATATAAACGGTTATTTATGGGTATTAGTAAGTTTTTTAAGTAAAAAATACAGCCCAATAAACCCACCCATTACAGCTAAACCAATAGTAGCAGCATTAGCTATGCCAAATTTGGCTAGTATATCAGTTGGTTTATAATCTAGCGAAATGCTTATGCCTACAAAAATATAGGCGGCAATAAATAGAATAGGCATTAAAGGAAATAACTTCATTTTATAAATACCGGCATCATCTAAATGCTTTGTTTTTTTACGTAAAATAAAAATAGTGGCTGCCGAAAGCACCATTCCAAAACAATCTAAAAAAATGGTAAAGCTTAATATTTTATCAAACTCTTTTGCCCAAAAAACAATAAAAATACAGAGTAAAGCAAACGTAGTTAATGAGGTGGTAAGCACATCTGTTTTAGTATTTCTTTTTCCAAAAAGGGGAGGTAAAATTTTATCTTCGCTCATTGCAAACATAACCCTTGGATTACTCATTAAAAGTACATTTACATAAGCTAATACACTTAAAAATAAAAAGCCTGATAAAATACGTTCGGCATTTATACCAAATACTTTGGAGGCCATTACTGCAGCAATGTTTTTAGTGTCTTTTAGGTTTTCAAACCCAATTACTTTTATATAGGCATAATTAATAGTTAAGTATAAAATAATAATGATGGCAATACCCAAAAAAATACCCTTTGGTACATTTTTAGTGGGCTTATCTACCTCGGCACCAAAATTTATAGTTTGCTGATAACCACCATAGGTAAAGCTTACAGCAACTAAACCAATGCCAAATGCTTTTATATACTCCATAAAAGTTGGCGAAATAGTTGATGTGTTTATTACCTGACTACTAGCTTGAGCATCTGCAAAAAATAACGGTGTAATTAATAATAAGATTAAAATAATTTTAATAAGGGTTAATACATTTTGTGTTTTTGCACTCATTTTTAAACCCAATAAATTTACTCCGTAAAAAAGGAGAATAGCTACTATTGCAATAGTTATTTGTATGGTTTGAATGTAACTGGCATTAGCTGCAATTTTTATCCATTCAACATCTTTACTTAACGGAACAAAAATGGCCGTAATATATTCGCCACCAACTAACGCAACCATAGCTAAGGATGCTGCATTGCTTACTAATATTACACAGTTTATGGCAAAGGCAATACTGGGGTGGTAGGCATACGAAAATACTTTGTAGTAGCCTCCTGTAACCGGTAATCGACTGCCAATTTCGGCATACGTAAGTGCACCACAAAATGCAACTAAGCCACCAGCAATCCATGCAGCAAAAAATAAAAAGGTATCTGGTGATGCTTTAGCCACATTAGCTGGCGTTCTAAAAATGCCCATACCAATTACAATGCTTACCACTATCATGGTAAAGTCGAATAAGGTTAGTTTTGATTTTGTAGCCATACTGAAAGATAATTTTTTTAACGTATTCAACCCTTTTAAAACTACAAAACTTTAACATTTACAAGATAAATATAGTGTAACTTTGCTAGGTGAAAAAGGCCTTAGTTATATTAATACTTATTACCTATAGTTTTGCAACTATGGGTGCAACAATGCATTTGCATTATTGTATGAATGAGTATGTTGGCGCTAGCTTGTGGGATGGGGACGATACATCGGAATGTGGAAAGTGCGGAATGAAGGAAAAAAAGGGAGGGTGTTGTAAAAATGAACACAAAGCCTTTAAATTAAAAACGGATCACCAAAAAAGTTCGATACCCGATTTTTTATCGACTAATTATGTACAAATAGTAAGTACATCAGTAAATACATTCCCGTATCAATTAAATTCTATTGATCAGTTTACCTATTCAAATTACCATCCCCCCCCTAACATACATAAACAAAGCTTTAATGTTTTGTATTGTACTTTTTTAATTTGATTTATTCTTTTCTTTTTTAAGCCTACACATAAATGTGCTTAGGCTATTATGCATTTACGCAATAAAATTATTTTACACTATAAAATTTAGAAAAATGAAATTATTATTTTTAATAGTAGCATTAATGGTACTATCAACAATATCTTTTGCACAAATAAAAAATAGTAAAACCGAAACTTTAAAAGTATACGGCAACTGTGGTATGTGTAAAACAAAAATTGAAAAAGCAGGCACACAAAAAAAGCTTAGTAAAACAGTATGGAACGAAGAAACCGCAATGGCAACCATTACTTATGATAGCAAAAAAACAACAGCAAATGATATTTTAAAAAATATTGCTTTAGTTGGATATGATAGTGATAATTTTTTAGCACCAGATGCAGTTTATGAAAACCTACACGGCTGTTGCCAATATGAAAGAAAAGCAAAACCTGCTGCAACTATAGCCGCTCCAAAAGTTGAACCAAAAGATACACATAGTGGACATAACCACGGTGCAACACCTACTACGCTTACTGAAACAAAGCCTGTAGAAGCTAAGCAAGATGTAAATCAGGTACAAGCTATTTACGATAATTACTTTGCAGTAAAAGACGCCTTGGTAAAAACAGATGTAAAAATTGCTGCGGAAAAAGCTACTGCATTATTAGTTTCATTAAATGGGATTGATATGGCTAAAATGAAAATGGACGACCATATGGCTTTTATGAAAGCAGAGAAAGCATTACAAGCAGATGCTGCACTAATTAGTACAACCAAAGATGTGGCTGCACAAAGAGATGCATTTAGCAATTTGTCTACTAATATGGTTGCTTTTATAAAAGTTACCAAAGCTTCAACACCAGTGTATTTACAACATTGTCCTATGGCAAATGATGGCAAGGGAGCCGATTGGTTAAGTAAAGAAAATGTAGTTAAAAATCCATACTACGGTAGTATGATGTTGGGTTGTGGTAAAGTAACAGAAACAATTAAATAAGTACATTAAAATTGTGCAGACTTTTAAAAGCCTTCACGTATAAAATTTTTATATGAAAAAAACTAGTTTAGTAATACTGTCTTTTGTATTTGCAATTATAGCCAATGCACAAATAACAAAAGTAGAAATAATGGCTACAGGCCTTACTTGCTCTATGTGTAGCAATGCAATAAATAAGCAGTTGAAAACAATAGATGAGGTAGAAAACGTAGATATTGATTTGAACAAAAATCTGTTTATTGTACGTTTAAAAAACAACAATACCCTTTCTCCAAAAACGTTTAAGGACAAAGTAGAAAAAGCAGGTTTTTTTGTTGGATCTATGGTGCTATTTATTAATTTTAGAAATCAAACTGTAGAAGACAATAAGCAAATAGATAAGTATATTTTTATTGATACAAAGGCACAAACATTGAATGGTGTTGCCAAAGTAAGGGTATTAGATAAAGGTTATGTAACCACTAAAGAGCACAAAAAATTGGCAAAGTCATTTGCAAGATATACTACCTACAGCAAAGGCAATGAAGGTGTTTTTCATTTAAAAACAATATAACAAATGAAAAAAATAATCACTATAATTTGTATTTTACTAACTTTTAAAGCCAACGCTCAAGAGCTTTTTGTAATGACAGAACCTGCAAGTAATATGCCTACAGGCTCCATAGGCATAAGAGCAATGAATAGCTTTATGTACGAAAAAAATGGCACACTAAACTATCATGTTATGCCCGAGTTAATGTGGGGTATAAGTGCCAAATGGATGGTGCATGTACAAAGTTTTCATAGCAACCGAAGCACAGGAGGTTTAAAAACAGAAGGCGGTAGTATTTATGCTAAATATCGGTTTTTTAGTAGCGATGATATACATAAACATTTTAGAATGGCATTGTATGGTAGGTATAGTAAAAATAGAGCAGATTTGCACCAAGAAGAAATAGAAACAATGGGACACAACACCGGTTATGAAGGAGGCTTAGTTGCAACTAAGTTGGTAAATAAAGTGGCGGTAAGTTCATCGCTTAGTTATGAAAGAGCATTAGATAATAAGCCAGATTATAAATTTCCTTCTACACAAAGTAACAATGCTACCAACTATACATTATCTATTGGTAAGTTAATGTATCCTAAAACATATACAAGCTTAAATCAAACCAACATAAACTTAATGTGTGAGTTTTTAGGGCAAACATTAAATCAAAACGGAAAGTCAAATTTAGATATAGTGCCATCGGTACAATTTATTATACGTAGCCAAGCCCGTATAGATGTTGCCTATCGAAAAGAATTATACAGTTCGATGACGAGAACAGCACCAAACGGATTTATGATAAAATTCGAATACACTTTTTTTAATGTAACAAAATAAAAAATCACTTCTAGAGTTTAAAAAGGAAATTCTTTTATTACGCTAATTTATATTTTAATCTCCCTACATTTGTAATAGATTTGGTTTTCGATTGTCAAAATCGGAATTAAAAGGGAATCCTGTTAAAATCAGGAGCTATCCCCGTAGCTGTAAAACCCCAAACCCTCTTCCTTCGGCTTAGCTCAGGAGGGGCTTTTGGTTTCTAACTAATAAACCACTGTTCATTAACTAAAATTGAATGGGAAGGAAGTTAGAAATGGGTTAAGCCAGAAGACCTGCCAGGACTATAAACAATCATTCAAAGCTTTCGGGTGAAAGGCATGGAGTTTAAAAGCCCTAAGGCATTTACATTTCGCCGTAGTTGATTTTCTTCAATTACATTTTTCCAGAAAGCAGTCACAACAAAAAAATTTTTCAAAAAAATGAAAAAGAAAATTTTTATTGCGGCTGCTGTACTTATCAGTAGTTACGCACAAGCACAAGACAGTACCAAACTTTTAGATGAAGTGGTTATTACGGCCACAAAATTCCCGTTAAAAACTTCTGCTACGGGTAAAGTATTAAATGTAATTACGCAAGAGGAATTACAAAAAGCAGGTGGTAGAGATATTACACAACTGATTACCGAAAAAACTGGAGTGTATATCAATGGCTTTAATAGTAATATAGGTAAAGATAAAAGTGTGTATGTACGAGGAGCAAACCCAGCCTTACTTTTAATTACTATTGATGGCATACCAGTATATGATGCAAGTGGCATTGGGGGTAATTTTGATTTACGCAATATGGCTATTGATAATGTTGAACGAATTGAAATTTTAAAAGGTAGTCAAAGTACATTGTATGGTAGCGATGCTATAGCTGGTGTAATAAATATAATTACAAAGAAAGGGGGTACTAAAGCGCTTGGTGTAAATGGCTTAGCAAGCTATGGTAGCAACAATACTTTTAGAGGAAATATGGGTGTAAATGGCACAAAAGATAAAATTGATTATTCTGTTAACTATTCTAATACAACAACAAAAGGAATAAACGAAACAATATCTGTAAATGGGGATAGAGATGGTTATACTCAAAATAGTTTACAAGCTAATATAGGTTTTAAAGCTACTAATAAAGTGTATTTACAACCATTTTTTAGATACACACAAGTAAACGGAGATATTGACCAAGGTGCTTTTACAGATGAACAAGACTATACCTACAAACAAAAAAGTACACAATTAGGTATTAAATCAGCTGTTGACTTAAAAAAAGGAAAACTAAATATTTTATATAGTCACAATATAATTGATAGAGTATTTATTGATGATAGTATTAAAAGCAGAAATGGTTTTGATGCCTACAGTAAAGGAGCTTATAAAGGTAAGGAGCATTATATTGAAGCCTTTGCAGGGATTGATCTTAACAAGACAGTTAAACTAACAGTGGGTGGAGATTTTAGAGCATCTAATAGCGATCAATTGTATAGCTCAATAGGTTTTTTTGGTCCATTTAAAACAGCATTAGGGAAAGATAGTTTAAAACAAAACCAAGTAGGTTTATATGTTGCTGCAAATATTGCTACACAAAAAGGGTTTAATATAGAGTTTGGTAATCGTTTAAATATTCACTCGGAGTACGGAAGTAATTATGTTTTTAATATTAATCCATCTTACTTAATAAATAATAAAGTAAAATTATTTACAAACTTATCAAGTGGTTACAGAGTGCCCTCTTTATATCAATTATACAGCGAGTATGGTAATAAACAATTAAAGCCAGAGGCTTCTTTAAATACTGAACTTGGTGTACAATACTTTAGTAAGAATAATCAATTTAATGCAAGAGTGGTTTATTATAATAGAACGATTAAAGATGTAATGTTCTTCTATTTTAATTCAACAACATTTCAAGCTCTGTATATAAATCAAGATAAACAAAAAGATAATGGTTTGGAATTAGAAGCAGCGTACACAGGAGTAAAAAATTTATCGTTAAAAGGCTTTTTTAATTTTGTAGATGGAAATATCAGTACTAAAACAGGCGCAGGAAAAGATACAACATTCTTTAATTTGCTACGCAGGCCCAAAACTAGCTTTGGTTTAAACATTGGCTATCAGGTTACCAAACAACTCTATGTTAGCACTAATATTGCTGCATTTGGCAAAAGAGAAGATGCTTATTTTGATAACACAACATTTACTACAAAATATGTTACACTACAAAACTATGCGTTACTTAATTTATATACCCAATACTCTTTTAATAAAAACAAGGTCACTGTCTTTGTTGATGTAAGAAATATTTTAGACAGCGATTATATAGAAGTAAGTGGCTACAATGCTTTAGGTACGAACTTCTTTGGTGGGGTTCGCTTTAATTTTTAACTATGAGTTTACACGAAATAAAATATTGCCCATCTTGTAATCAAAAATTTGAGTGTAAAGTGGGTAGTATTTATTTATGCCAATGCAGCACTATTAAGCTATCTGAAAAAGAAAAAAATTATGTCGAAAATAAATATTCGGACTGCCTTTGCATAAATTGTTTGCAAAAAATTAAAGTACAATTAAGTAATGGTAAAAATTAAGTTTTAGCTATCAAAACCTAATAAGTATAACATTTACAAAATCCCCTTTTATCTTTGTAAAAATTAGCAGATATGAATTTTAGCGAAATAGCATTCAAAGAAATACTAACCGTGTCCTTTACCTTGTTTGCAGTAATTGATATGCTAGGCTCTATACCCGTATTAGCTACAGTTCGAGAAAAAATGGGAGGGGTCATAAAGTCTGGCCAAGCAACATTAGTTAGTGGAGGTTTGATGATTTTGTTTTTGTTTTTAGGGCAAGAGTTTTTAAAAGTGCTTGGGTTAGATGTACAAAGCTTTGCAGTAGCTGGAAGTATAGTTATTTTTATTTTGGGGTTAGAAATGGTGCTTGGCTTAGAATTTTTTAAACCAGATAAAAATGCTAAAAGTGGAAATATTGTGCCAATAGCCTTTCCATTAATTGCAGGTAGCGGTACCCTTACTACTATAATGAGTTTAAAAGCCAACTATGCAGATGCTAATATTTTAATAGGTATCTTAATAAATTGTATTGTAATTTATTTGGTATTAGTCTCGTTAAAGTGGATTGAAAAAGTACTTGGACCCAATGGGATGGCTGTTGTACGTAAATTTTTTGGTGTAATACTTATAGCAATTGCGGTAAAAATATTTGGTAGTAATATTGTAAAGTTTAGTACGTGATAAAGTATACGATTTGGGATATAGGGGTGTCGTAAATAATAAGGCATTACTTAACATCGTACATCAACCATCCTACATCACTTGGCTCTTTAGTTTAATGGATAAAATTTCAGATTCCGATTCTGAAGATACAGGTTCGATTCCTGTAGGGGCTACAAAAAAGCCATTCAATTTAAATGAATGGCTTTTATTTAACTATAAATTCGTTCAATAGCCTCTTTATATTTTTCCATAATTACTTTTCGTTTTAGTTTAAGTGTTGGTGTTAGTTCACCAGTATCTACGGTCCATTCATTTGGAAGTAATTCAAATTTTTTAACTTGCTCTACATGGTTAAAAAATTTATTAAAAGAGTCTATCAATTCTCTGTAAAGTGCTAAAACTTTTGGGTTATGTACAGTATCTTCGGGGGTGGTAAAAGGAATATCTTTATGCCTCATCCACTCTAGCAAACTAGGGAAAGAAGGTACAATTAATGCCCCAACAAATTTTTGCTCTGCACCAATAATAATCATTTGCTCAACAAAAGGGCTTTCTTTCATTTTATTTTCAATAGGAGATGGGGCAACATATTTTCCGCCACTTGTCTTAAATAACTCTTTTTTACGGTCGGTAATTTTTAAATATTTACCATCTTCAAGTACACCAATATCTCCGGTATGTAACCATCCATCTATAATCGTTTCGGCATTTAATTCGGGGCGTTTGTAATAACCCAGCATTACACTTGGCCCTTTTACACAAATTTCACCATCGGCTTCTAACTTTATCTCTTGCCCAACAATACATGGACCAACAGTGCCTATTCTTAAATCGTTTTTTGGGTTTACAGTAATTACTGGCGAATTTTCAGTTGGGCCATATCCTTCTCTAATGGGTATTTTTGCGGCATTAAAAACTCTTAATAAACGTAACTGGCAAGCAGCACCTCCTGTAATTATTAATTCAACATTTCCGCCTAATCCTTCTCTCCATTTACTAAATACAAGTTTATTAGCAATGCCTAATTGTATTTTATACCAAGCACTTTTTCCTCTGGTATCATACTGGTCACCTAAAGCCAAACTCCAATCAAATAGTTTTCTTTTAATACCCGTTAGCGCTGTGCCTTTAGCAACAATTTTTTCATATACCTTTTCTAATAATCTAGGTACAGTTGTAAATAAATTAGGTTTCACCTCTTTTATATCATCTCCAATGGTTTCTAAACTCTGTGCATAATAAATACTATTTGCACTCGATATGTATATGTAACTAACCATTCGCTCAAAAATATGGTTGAGCGGTAAAAAACTTAATGCTTTTTTAGTACTATCTACTTCAAAAGGAAAGCTTTTTTTTGCATTAAGCACATTGCTAACAATATTGCTGTGGCTAAGCATTACGCCTTTAGGTGTGCCTGTAGTACCACTTGTATAAATAATGGTGGCACAATTTTGTGGTACTATTTCGCTTTTAATTTTTGTTAAGGTAGCTGTCTTTTCTGGTGTTGGTTCTTGCAACATTTCTTCCCAGTAGGTGGAGCCCTCTAGTTTATCAAAACAATAAATTGTTTTTAAACTTGACACTTTATTTTTTATACTATTGGTTTTAGCTAAAATTTCTTCATCGCTAACAAAAGCATATTTTACTTCAGCATCATTAAAAATAAATTCTAACTCCGTTACATTGGTTGTAGGGTAAATAGGGCAAAGGCAAACTCCAACTTGTTGGCATGCAAAATCTAACATTAACCACTCTGGCCTGTTTTTACTTATTAAGGCAATTTTATCTTGTTGCTCAACAGGAATATTATTTCCACCACCAATACCAAGGGCTAATAAGCCTAGGCTTAATTTATCTACGGTATCTTTTACTTCTTGTGTACTATACAGTCTCCAGCTACCATTTTCTTTTGCCGCAAACATATCTGGCTTAGGAAAATTGGTTAATTGGTGTTGTAAAAAGTTAAATAAGCAATCTGTGTAATTCATATATAATCGTTATGTATCTAAGATAATAAAAAAAAGCCATCTTACTTCAATTAGGATAGCTTTTACTATAGTTTTGTTTGCGTAATATATTTATTTATAATACTCTCCGGTAGGGACTTTAAAAATTCGGCCTCGTTGAAAACGATTCATTTCTTCGTATTCGCTAGAATGGGTGGTTGTCCAATTTTGATAGGCAGGTAAATTATTTGCAGCCGTAAATATCCATTGATTATAGGCTTCAAAAACTCCTTCTTGTAATAATTGTTTTTGCCAATCGAATAAACGGTAAGGGAATTTAGTGCCAAAATCATTAAACCAATCTAAAACAAAACGGGTACGAAGCATAATTAACGACTCAGTATTTATGCCAGATGAAATTACGCTGAACTGTTTAAAAACAGTTTGTAAAAAAGCCTGTACAAAAGGGCTATTATCGTTTTTATTTTTTTCTACATCGGCATCTACAAAAAGTTTTTTATAGCTGTCTAATAAGATGTTTTTTATTTCGGGAGATGAGGTACTCATGGGCTCCATATTTAAAAATATTTCTCCATAAATAATACTCCACACTTTATCGGTACTAAAATAATAATACTTACTAGCATTAAAATAATTTTTAGAAAAACTTGGAGCAACTTCTATGCCTTTTTCCCATATTTTAATTGCTTCGTAACTTTTTTGTGCCCACATTAATTTGCCTAACTCATTATATAAAGATCCACTAGTAGGAAATTTTTTTATTCCTTTTTTGTATAATTTTTCACACTCTTTAGGATCATCATTGGCTAATAAAATATCACCGGCTATTTGATAACATTTATCATCTGTATCTTCTCTATCTAACAATGGCTTTATGGTTTCCATTGCTTTTTTAGTATTGTTGCTAAAGTAATAATTGAGCGATAAATCTTTTGCTATATCAATATTACTTGGCTGTAAACTAAGAGCTTTATTTAATACAATAATGGCATTAGCATAATCGCCTTGTATCATAAAAGTACGACCAGTTTCATGCAGTTGTGCAGCATCCTGGCAATAACTTACCGCTATTGAAAAGGTTAATAAAATACAGGCAACTATTTTTTTCATGTACTAAAGATACAACCCAAAAACATTACGCTGTAATTAGGTGTGTTAATAATCCGTCTCTTAATTTAGGTTCAAACCAAGTGCTTTTTGGAGGCATTACATTACCGCTATCGGCTATATCAAATAATTGCTCAAGACTTACGGGGTAAAGGCTAAATGCCACCGCCATTTCACCACTGTTCACTCTTTTTTCTAATTCGGTTAATCCTCTAATTCCACCCACAAAATCAATACGCTTATCGGTGCGTTGGTCGGCTATACCTAAAATGGGCTCTAAAATATTATTACTTAAAATAGATATATCTAAAATGCCAATGGGGTCTGTTGTAAACGTATTTTCTTTAGAGGTTAGTTTGTACCACTGATTATTGAAATATAGCCCAAACTCATGTAAGTTTTTTGGAGAAAAGGCTGTACTTACTTTTTCGCAATCAAACTTCTGTTCAATTTTTTTTAAAAAATCTGCTTCGTTTAAACCATTTAAATCTTTTACTACTCTATTGTAATCCATAATTTTTAACTGGTTAGATGGAAACAACGTTGTTAAAAAATAATTTGCTTCTTCCGTTGCATCGTTACCTAAAACAGCTTTCACTTTTGCAGCACTTGCTGCTCTATGGTGCCCATCGGCAATATAAGTGCAAGGTACCTGCTCACTAAAAATGGTGGTAATGTTTTCTATCGAGGTTTCTTCATTTACAATCCAAATAGTGTGTTGTATTCCATCGTCTGCAGTAAAATCGTATACCGGGTTTTTATCTTTTTTCCAATCCTCTATTAAGGTATCTAAGTCTGCTACGTTTTTATAGGCTAAAAAAACATTACCCGTTTGTGCCCCAATAGTCCTCATGTGGTCAATTCTATCTTTCTCTTTTTCGGGCCTTGTAAACTCATGTTTTTTTATCAAATTATTTTCATAATCATCTATACTGCTAGTAGCCACTAAACCAGTTTGGCTTCTTCCATTCATAATTAATTGATAGATGTAATAGCAAGGTTTACTTTCTTTAAATAAAATATTACGACTAATAAAAGCATCTAAATTTTCTTTGGCTTTATCGTACACTAGTTGAGCGTGTATATCAATATCATCTGCCAAGCCAATTTCGCTTTTTGTTATGTGTAAAAAAGAAGCCGGGTTGCCTTGTGCTTCAATTTTAGCCTCAGCACTATTTAAAACATCGTAAGGCTTACTAGCTACTTGTTTAGCTAATTGTGCTTCTGGCCTTAATGATGCAAAGGGTTTTATATTACTCATTCTGGATTAGGGTTTCTTAGCTGCAAAAATACACCAAATAATTTTAAGCATTTTTTTGTGCAAAATCGTTCATTAATTCTACTAAATAGTTAACACTTTCAAGCGGAAGTGCATTATATAAAGATGCTCGGAAACCGCCAACACTTCTATGCCCCTTTATACCATAAATATCATTTTCTTTAACATATTGTAAAAATCTTTCTTCTATTTCTACATTATCCATTACAAAGCATACATTCATTTTACTTCTATCTTCAACAGCTACAGTGCCTTTAAATAAAGGATTAGCATCTATTTCGCTATATAGGGTTGTGGCTTTTTCGTTGTTAATTTTTTCAATCGCATCAACACCACCTTGCTCTTTTAACCAGCGTAGCGTAAGCATGCAAACATAAATTGCAAATACTGGGGGTGTGTTTAACATACTGCCCTCTTTAATTTGGTTACGGTAATCTAGTATTGTTGGAATATTACGCTTTACCTTACCTAAACAATTTTTATTTATAACTACAATATTTACACCTGCTGCACCAATATTTTTTTGTGCCCCCGCATATATTAAATCAAATTTATTAAAGTCTAAAACTCTGCTTAAAATATCGCTACTCATATCTGCTACCAACGAGTTGCTAGTATGTGGTATTTTTTGCCATTGCGTTCCGTAAATGGTATTGTTAGTAGTTATATGAAAATACTTTCCATCGTTAGGTACTGCAAAATCTTTAGGTATAAACGTATAGTTACTTTCTTTTGAAGAACATACAATTTCAACATTACCAAAAAGTTTAGCTTCTTTTATGGCTTTTGCACTCCATACACCCGTATCGGAATAGGCAGCAGTTTCTTTATCACTAAGCAAATTCATGGGCACTTGCATAAACTGGGTACTAGCGCCGCCATGTAAAAAAAGCACTTCATGGTCATCATCTAATTTCATTAATTCTTTAAGTAAAGCTTTAGCCTCATCCATAACAGCTTGAAAAGTGGGGGTACGGTGTCCAATTTCTAAAATAGATAAACCACTGTTAGTATAATTTAAAACTGCTTCAGATGCTTGCTCAAACACAGTTTTAGGCAATATGGAGGGACCAGCGTTAAAATTATGTATCACTTTTATACGTGTTAAATGTTGTAGAATAAATAGGCTGCAAAAGTAACGGTATTCCGCAAGTTTTTGAATGAAAGTATTGTAAAACTAAGTTGTATTTTTGTGGTTAGATTGTTTGTATAATTAACTGCCATAAAAGAGAATGCAGCTTTTACACTAAGTATTGATGCGTAAGCTCTTTTAGCTTATTTTTTAGCAGCGAAATCAAAATAAATATTATGAGTTTTTCTACCAAAAACAACGTTCGTATTGTAACTGCTGCCAGTTTGTTTGATGGGCATGATGCTGCCATAAACATTATGCGTAGAATTATGCAAAGCAAAGGTGTGGAAATTATTCACCTTGGCCATAACCGAAGTGTAAAAGAAATTGTGGAAGCTGCTATAGAAGAAGATGCTCAAGGTATTGCAATTACTAGCTACCAAGGAGGGCATGTAGAGTTTTTTAAATACATGAAAGATTTGCTGGTTGAAAATGGATGTGAACATATAAAAATTTTTGGTGGTGGCGGTGGTACTATTTTACCAAGCGAAATTGAGGAACTACACAAGTATGGAATTACAAAAATTTATAGTCCAGATGATGGACGACATATGGGCTTGGAAGGAATGATTGAAGATGTAATTTCAATTTGTGACTTTTCATTAAAGGGTAATGGACAATATAAACAAGCAATGACGTTAGGCGAAGTAAAAGATGTACGAACTATTGCCAGAAAAATTACCAATGCAGAAAATGGAGTAGAAACAAAACTTACTAAACCATCACAAACAAATACTATACCCGTTTTAGGAATAACTGGTACGGGTGGTGCAGGAAAAAGTAGCGTAACAGATGAAATTGTACGCCGCTTTTTAAACAACTTTACTGATAAAACTATTGCCGTTATTAGCGTTGACCCAAGTAAGAAAAAAACAGGGGGCGCCTTATTAGGCGATAGAATTAGAATGAATAGCATTAGCCATGGCAGGGCATATATGCGTAGCTTGGCTACTAGAGATGATAATACTGCATTAAGCAGTTACGTTCAAGAAGCCATAGATATTTGTAAAGAAGCAAATTTTGATTTTATTATTTTAGAAAGTGCTGGCGTAGGACAAAGCGATGCAAGTATTTTAGATTATTGCGATGTAAGTATGTATTTAATGACGCCAGAGTATGGGGCAGCATCGCAATTAGAAAAAATAAATATGCTTGATTATGCAGATGTGGTTTGTGTAAATAAATTTGATAAAGCTGGCGCTTTAGATGCTTTTGCAGATGTGTGTAAACAATACAAGCGAAACCATAGTTTATGGACAGCTACGAATGAAGAGTTGCCTATTATTGGCACAATGGCAAGCAAGTTTAATGATGAAGGCGTTAATCATTTATTTGAAAAATTATTAGTTGCCATTGAGAAAAAAACCTCTACAACATTTGGTAACTATAGTTTTGGCGCAACTGCAAAAGTAACCTCTGCAATAATACCAAGTAGCCGTGTACGTTACCTAAGCGAAATAACTGCAACTATTAAAGACTATGATAATTTAGTAATAGAGCAAAGTGCTATTGCTACAAAATTGTATCAATTAAATGGAGCGTTAGAAGTTATAAAAGCTAAAGGAGATGTAAATGTTATTAGTGCATTAGAACAGCAAATAGAATTTTTTACGAACCAACTTACACCAGTAGCCAAAAAATTAATTACCAATTGGCCTAATAAATTAGCCGAGTATCAAAAAGATTTTTACGAATATAAAGTACGAGATAAAGTAATAAGGCAACCCATGACGGCTGTAAGCCTTAGTGGCACTCGTATTCGTAAGGTTATTTTACCAAGGTTTAAAGACTGGGGCGATTTACTTACCTGGCAAGGGCAAGAAAATGTACCTGGCAGCTTTCCTTTTACAGCAGGTGTATTTCCTTTAAAAAGAGAGGGCGAAGACCCAACTAGAATGTTTGCTGGCGAAGGTGGGCCAGAGCGTACTAACAGGCGTTTTCATTATGTAAGCCAAGGCCAACCAGCAAAGCGTTTAAGTACAGCATTTGATAGTGTTACTTTATATGGAGAAGACCCTGCACCAAGGCCAGATATTTATGGCAAAGTAGGCAATAGTGGTGTAAGTATTGCAACCGTTGATGATGCTAAAAAATTATATAGCGGTTTTGATTTATGCAGCCCAAAAACATCGGTTAGTATGACGATTAATGGGCCAGCACCTATGCTATTAGCCTTCTTTTTAAATGCAGCTATAGACCAACAATGTGAAAAATATATTATTGAAAATAACTTAAGAGATGAAGTAAATAAAATTATTGAAGCAAAATATACTATTGATAATCTACCAAAATATATTGGGGTTGATGGTAAACCTATTCAATTACAAAAGGGCGAAATGCTGGGCAAATTGCCAGAGGGTAACGATGGATTAGGGTTACGCTTGTTAGGCCTAAGCGGAGCAGATGTTTTGCCTGCCGATATTTATGCCACTATAAAAGCAAATGCATTACAACAAGTACGTGGCACTGTACAAGCCGACATTTTAAAAGAAGACCAAGCACAAAACACCTGTATTTTTAGTACAGAGTTTGCATTAAAATTAATGGGAGATGTGCAGGAGTATTTTATTACCCAAAAAATACGCAATTTTTATAGTGTAAGTATTAGCGGCTATCACATTGCAGAGGCTGGCGCAAACCCCATTACGCAATTAGCTTTTACCTTATCAAATGGGTTTACGTATGTAGAGTATTATTTAAGTAGAGGAATGAATATTGATGACTTTGCAGCTAATCTTTCTTTCTTTTTTAGCAACGGTATGGATCCTGAGTATAGTGTAATTGGCAGAGTAGCTCGTAGAATTTGGGCAAAAGCCATGAAGTATAAATACAAAGCAAACAAGCGTAGCCAAATGCTAAAGTATCATATACAAACGAGTGGTAGAAGCTTGCATGCACAAGAAATTGATTTTAACGATATACGGACAACACTGCAAGCCTTATATGCTATTTACGATAACTGTAATAGTCTTCATACTAACGCTTACGATGAGGCGATAACTACGCCTACCGAAGAAAGTGTACGCCGAGCCATGGCCATACAATTAATTATTAATAGAGAATTAGGCACTGCTAAAAATGAAAACCCCAACCAAGGAAGTTTTTTAATTGAGGAGTTAACCGATTTAGTTGAAGAAGCTGTATTAATAGAGTTTGATAGAATTACAGAACGTGGTGGTGTGTTAGGTAGTATGGAAAGGATGTACCAGCGCAATAAAATACAAGAAGAGAGTTTGTTTTACGAACACCAAAAACATACTGGCGAATTACCTTTAATTGGGGTAAATACTTTTTTAAGTAAAAATGGTAGTCCTACTATTTTACCTACTGAAGTGATACGTAGCACCACAGAGGAAAAGGAGCAACAAATAATAAACGTAAAAGCCTTTTGGAAACGCAATGAACAGGTAAGTGCCCACAGATTAAGTAAATTAAAAGAAGTGGCAATAAATAATGGCAACTTATTTGAAGAGTTGATGGAAACCGTAAAATATTGCAGTCTAGGGCAAATTACCAATGCGTTATATGAAGTGGGTGGCCAGTATAGGAGGAATATGTAGAAGATTATAAACTTAATTATTATAAGTAGGTTGAAAGCTCAACCTACTTATTTATTTATTTATACAGTTTTGCTGTCTTTTTCCTCCTCCTAAAAAATCAAATAATACCACCCAAAGCAGCAGTACCCAATGCAACAAAACCATTCTATTATTCATTTTTATTTTATTTCCCCTTTTGGTGTGGAGGGGGTTACATCCTCTCTTCCACTTTACTCCAATTTACCACATTCCAAAATGCGGCTAAATAATCGGCACGGCGATTTTGATAATTTAAATAGTAGGCATGTTCCCATACATCGCACCCTAATATTGGCTTGCATTTACAATCAGCAACATCCATTAACGGATTGTCTTGATTGGGGGTAGAGCAAACAACCAATCCACCATCTTTAACGCCAAGCCAAGCCCAGCCGCTTCCAAAACGAGTCATCCCTGCCGCAGCAAATTTTTCTTTATAAGCATCAAAACTTCCAAAAGCTTCGTTAATAGCAGTTGCAAGTTTTCCGCCAACTGGCGGAGTACCACCAGCATTGGGTGCAAGGCTTTCCCAAAAAAATGTATGGTTCCAATGGCCACCGCCATTGTTACGTACCGCTGGAGAAATGCTACCAGCATGGGCAACTAATTCCTCAATGGTTTTATTTTCGTTATCGGTACCAGCTATGGCTTTGTTTAAATTATCTACATATGCTTGGTGGTGTTTTCCATGATGTATTTCCATGGTTTTAGTATCAATATGAGGCTCTAATGCATTGTGTGCATAAGGCAATAGGGCTAAAGTGAATGCCATAATTAAAGAATTAAAAAATGAATGAATTAAAATTTAAAAATGTAAAATTACACATAAGCCGCAACAATTTAAGTACTGCTTTTATTTTCTTTCCAATTTCGGAAACTACCGCTTAGCCTTAAAAAAATCTTTCATTAAAACAGCACATTCATCTTGCAAAATACCGCCCACCAACTCGGTTTTTGGATGAAATGGATTTGAAGTTCCACAGCATTTTCGGTAACTATTTTTATCATCTGGTGCACCAAAAACAATTTTACCAATTTTACTCCAGTATAAAGCGCCGCTACACATAAGGCAAGGCTCTAGCGTTATATATAGAGTAGCTTGCGGCAAGTATTTACTGCCTAAAAAATTATAGGCTGTAGTTAAGGCTAAAATTTCGGCATGGGCAGTACTATCGTTTAATAACTCTACTTGGTTATGTGCTTTGGCAATAATGGTATTGTTTAAAACGATAATGGCACCAACAGGCACTTCATCGGCATCAAAAGCTTTTTTAGCTTGTTGCAGTGCTTGTTGCATATATTGTTCATTGGTCATACTTTTTAAATTAACTTACAACAAAATTACGTTAATGGCTTACACAAATGAATTATTGAATTTGCAAAATTATTTTAAAACTGGGGAAACAAAATCGTATGCCTTTAGGTTAAAACAATTAAAAAAATTAAAGCAAAGTATTTTGAAGCATGAAGATGACTTATATGATGCATTAAACAAGGATTTAAAAAAGAGTAAGGAAGAAACTTGGGTTACCGAAACGGGTATGGTACTATCGGAATTAAGTGCTGCTTTAAAGCATTTAAAAAATTGGATGGAGCCAGAAAGAGTAAGTACCAATTTATTAAATATGCCAAGCAGCAGTAGAATAATACCAGAGCCGCTTGGCGTTGTATTAATTATTGGGCCATGGAATTATCCTTTTCAGTTGGTAATAAATCCGTTGATAGGAGCTATTGCTGCTGGTAATTGTACGGTAATAAAGGGTAGTGAATTTGCACCTGCCACAGGGGCGGTTATAAAAAAAATTATTGAAGAAACCTTTGAAGCAAACTATATTTTATTTGTAGAAGGAGAAGGAGCAACTGTGGTACCTGCAATGCTAAACAACTTTACGTTTGATCATATTTTTTATACTGGAAGCACATCCGTGGGCAAACTAATTTATAAAATGGCTGCCGAAAACTTAACCCCTGTTACTTTAGAGCTTGGGGGCAAAAGCCCTTGTGTGGTTGAAGAAGATGCTAATATAAAAATAGCTGCAAAGCGTATTGCTATTACCAAATACAGCAACTGTGGGCAAATGTGCGTAGCGCCAGACTATGTGTTAGTTCATAAAAATAAAAAAGATGAATTAGTAGAGGCACTTAAAAAAAGTATTGCTGCTTTTTATGGGGAAGATAGTGCTACAAATTATAACTATGGAAAAATAATTAATGAAAAACAATTTGATAGGCTTACTAACTATTTACAACAAGGTAATATTTTATATGGCGGAAAAACAAACAAAACACAATTGTTTATTGAACCCACAATTATAGATAATGTATCGGTAGAGGATAGCATAATGAAAGATGAGGTTTTTGGCCCAATACTTCCAATTATTACTTACAATACAAAAGAAGAAGCGTTGGCCATTATTGAAAAAAATAAAAACCCTTTGGCGTTTTATGTTTTTACCTCTAGCAGTAGCAACGAAAAATTTTGGATAAATAATGTAGCGTTTGGCGGCGGCTGTGTAAACAATGCTAGTTGGCATTTAACAAACCATAACTTACCTTTTGGAGGTAGAGGATTTAGTGGCACAGGTAATTATCATGGGAAAAATAGCTTTGATACATTTAGTCATAAAAAAGCAGTGATGAAAACACCTACATGGTTTGATCCTTCTATAAAGTACCCGCCGTTTAAGGGTAAGTTGAAAATATTTAAATGGATAATAAAATAGTAAAAATGAAAAAGTTAAAACATTTCTTTATTCTAATGGCAATACTATTAGGTAGTTTTGCTATTTATGCACAAGTTGTAAATCGTAATTCAAAAAATATGACGTTCAGGCAAAAAGTTTTAAAAACGCTTTATCCAGCTTTTATTTGGATTACAAAAGCTGCAGGCAAAAATGTAGAAAAACTAAGCAGCACAAAAGAGCCCATTGTTTCTTTTTATACCTTAAGCGATACCTTAAATAATAATACTGCGCTTAGCTTTGAAACATTAAAAGGTAAAAAAGTTTTGTTGGTAAATACCGCAAGCGATTGTGGCTACACCAATCAGTACGATGATTTACAAAAATTAAGTGAGTTGTACAAAGAAAAATTAATTGTTATTGGTTACCCAGCAAACGATTTTAAGGAGCAAGAAAAAGGAACCGATACTGATATTGCACAATTTTGTAAACTTAATTATGGGGTAACATTTCCATTAGTTAAAAAAAGTGTGGTAATAAAATCGGCACAACAAAACTCGGTTTTTAATTGGCTTAGCAACGCAACAAAAAATGGCTGGAATGATAAAGCGCCAAGCTGGAATTTTAGTAAATACTTAGTTAATGAAAACGGTGTATTGGTAAATTATTTCGATCCCTCTGTGACCCCGTTGGATGCGGAAGTGAAAAGTGCAATTGAACATTAATTGAACTTACCATACTTATTTTTACGTTATTAACCTTATCGGCACAATATTAACTAAATCACTTTCCAAAAGTACTCGGTTGCATACTGGTATTTCTGCTATAAAACTCCATAATGCTTTGCAAAAACGCTTTAGCAAAATTTACTCTGCTTGTTTGATTATCTCTTACACCAATAAAATTACTTTCTATTTGCCAACCATACACTTTAGGGTATACTGATGATGTGTAGCGTTGTGTATTGTAGCCTCCGTCAAAGTAAGGGTCGCTTAAAAGAGGCGCAGGGTCTTGTGCAGATGGTACACAAGGAAAATTTTTATTTGCCATCAATGTGCCAAAAGCATTGGGGGTAGTTAAAAATTGGTTGTTACTTAAAAAAGGATTTTGCAACAACATATTGTAGTAAGATGTTGATGATGGTAGAATAGAAGAGGGATTGCGTAATTCGCTATCGCTTACTAAATAACCAAGTTCTAAACGTTGCTTAGTATGCCCATGACCATGTAAATCCACAAACAAAGCCTGAGGATATTTTAGTAAAATCTTTGTAATAAAACTATCAATGCTTAAATGATAATTATTCCAAATAGATGCAATAGAACTATTGCTGCAAGTAGCTTCATTAATTTCTCTATTTTGATCAAGTTTTGTACGTTTTAAATAACTAATTACCAAATACGGTTGAATAGCATAATCTGCTTTACATAAGCTGTCAATTGCATTAGCTAATTCTATAGTGCGGCTATCTGTAACAGTTGTAATGTTAGGGCATGTTCTATCAGAAATGCTTGAAGGGTCATCTGTACCACCATGTGGCACACTAATAATTAAAGGCATATTACCGTATTGTACTTCGGTGTAAAAGTCTAGCTTTTTTTTAGTTACAATGTCTTTAGGGGGTTCAATAAAAGGCTTGTCTGGCTTACAGTTAACTAGCAAAGCCATAAAAAAAACAAGACTAACTAATAGGGCATTTTTCATGATAATTTATTAATTCAATTGGTGTTTTTACAAATTCGTAACCAGCATATTTTATATTAATTTCATCTAACACAGCTAAAATTTCATCAACGCTTTCAAGGGTTACTAATCTTAACCTATAATCTTTAATACCTGGCAAGCCTTTTAAATAGTTGGTGTAGTGCCTACGCATTTCAAAAATACCCACTTTAGGCCCTTTCCACTCAAATGAACGATGTAAATGTTTTTTGCACACTTCCACTCTATCCTCAACCGTTGGCGATGGTAAGTGCTCACCCGTTTTCACAAAATGTTTTATTTCATTAAATATCCATGGGTAGCCAATAGCTGCTCTTCCAATCATAATACCATCTACCCCATATTTATTTTTATATTCAACAGCTTTTTCTGCACTATCAATATCGCCATTGCCAAAAATGGGGATGGTAATTCTTGGGTTTTCTTTAACCTTAGCAATTAACTCCCATTGTGCTTCTCCTTTATACATTTGGGCCCTAGTACGGCCATGTATAGCAAGGGCTTTTATGCCAGCATCTTGCAAACGCTCTGCTACTTCTTCAATATTTTTAGTATGATCATCCCAGCCTAATCTTGTTTTAACGGTAACGGGTAGCCTAGTACTTTTTACGCAAGCAGTTGTTAAACGTATCATTAAATCAACATCTTTTAGTACACCAGCACCAGCACCTTTTAGTGCAACTTTTTTTACAGGGCATCCAAAATTTATATCTAATAAATCGGGGTTGGTAGCATCTACAATTTTAGAGGCTAAAGCCAGGCTATCCTCATCGCCTCCAAAAATTTGAATACCCACAGGTTTTTCATAATCAAAAATATCAAGCTTTTGGCGACTTTTAATAGCATCTCTAATTAGGCCTTCGCTGCTAATAAATTCGGTATACATCAAATCTGCACCTTTATCTTTACACACCGCCCTAAATGGCGGATCGCTAACATCTTCCATAGGTGCAAGCAATAAGGGAAAATCTGGTAACTCAATATTATCGCCAATCTTTATCATACTTTTTTATTTTGGGGCTGCGGATGCCTAGGTGCCAGCTCACTATAATTACTTTACAAAATTAAAGATTATACCTAGTGAGCAGACACCTATATTTTTAATCAATCGTTACAATACTCTGTGTTTCTGTGCTTCCGTGGCAATTGCTTATTTTTGGTGCAAAATTACAATATAATAATGGCACATACAGCTACACGTAAAATTTCGTACCTGGGCCAAGCAGGTATTTTAGGCGGTTTAATACTGGGTGGTTTAGCCGTGGCAGCATTGGTACAGTTTTTTGGTATGTCATGCACAATAAATTTAGCCGAGTTAGGTAAGTTAGATTCTAAAGTATTTATGGATAAATTATTGGTACCCGAAAATGCTAATCTTTTAAGGGTACTCCAATTTTTATCTACCTTAATAATGATGTTTTTGCCAACCTATATTTATGCCAAAATTTGCCATGCAAAACCATTGGTGCATTTAGGATTAGTTAAAAAGCCAACAGTACCTCAATTAGGGATGGTAATATTAGTAGTGCTTGCTTGCTTACCCATAATAGGAGCGTTGCAAGAAGCTATGAAATTAATACCCTTTAGCAAAGAAACCTTAGCAATATTTCAAAAAGCCGAAGATGATTATTTTAAACAAATTTTAGTAATTGGTAAAATGAATAGCTTTGGCGAATATGTATTATCGTTAGCCATGATAGCCTTACTACCAGCTATTTTTGAAGAAGTTTTATTTAGAGGCGGCATACAAAATTTATTAAGCCGTTGGACAAAAATGCCCATATTATCTATTTGTATAACGGCAGCTATATTTAGTTTTGTACATGGCAGTTATATTGGGTTTTTACCAAGGTTTGTTTTAGGTTTTGTGTTGGGTTGGCTTTTTTATAGAACAGATAAATTGTGGCTGAGTATTTTAGCCCACTTTATAAACAATGCCCTTGGCGTTACTATGATGTATGTTATGACAAAGATGGGAAAGCCCATTACACCTAACTCTATGGAAGAAAGTTTTCCTATACTGATAGGAGTAGCAGCGTTGGCAACACTTATTGGCTTATTGCATGCTTTTGATAAAATAAGCAAAAAAGATATTGATAAACCTGGGTTAGAAGTAGCGTTACCCGGTTATATTAACCCTAACAACCCGTTTGAAGAAAGTTATACAACTAAAGAAAATAACTCCCAATAAATTTATGGCATTAAATATAGATACCTTAAAAACCCGTAGCCTTACTGCATTAATTTTTGTAGCCGTAATGTTGGTGGGTTTATTGTGGAATTTTTGGAGTTTTGTTTTATTGTTTACTATTATACATTTTGGTTGTTGGTATGAATATGTAAAGCTGATAAAGAAAATATACGGCAAAAATGTTTTGTATTTTTTATTAGGCTTGATTTATATAACGATGCCAATTGTTATGATGATTGATGTAGCGCACAAATGGCACATATATACAACTGATAATACTAATTATGTTGAGTTTCTTAAAATAATACCTTGTCTAATCATTTTTTCCATTTGGATAAACGATACCATGGCCTACCTAGTAGGTTCTGTAATTGGTAAAACACCTTTCTCTAAAATATCACCAAAAAAAACTTGGGAGGGTACGGTTGGTGGGGCAATACTTTGTGTTATTGTAATTTCACTAATTGCCTATTTTACAGAACTTATCAAAGTAAAAGATGCAGCTATCATCGCCGCCCTTTGTGCAATATTTGGCACTCTTGGCGATTTATTCGAAAGTAAACTTAAACGAATGGCAAATGTAAAAGACAGCGGTAGTTTTATGCCAGGTCACGGCGGCTTTTTAGATCGGTTTGATAGTTTGCTATTTGCTGTATCAGCTGTTTGGATTTATATAAAGCTGTTTTTACAGGTGTAAGGTCACTATCTAGTACTTTAAAAACTACAGACTTTGCTTAGTGAATAAACACCTAGGTAAAAAAATTTTCAACTAACAACTATAAGTTATCTTTGCTGCTCAAAACAACTGCATGACAATTCATAGAGAAGGGTATAAATCCATTGCCATTGGCACACTAATTTTCGGTTCAACCAACTTTGTTTGTTGGTATTTTTTTAGTGCATCGCTACCCGTTTTGTGTTGGGTAATATTTGCTGCTACACTTTTTGTACTGCTTTTTCTAGTTTCTTTTTTTAGAATACCTAATAGAGTGTTTACTATAAACGAAAATCAACTTATTGCCCCTGCCGATGGTAGAGTAGTGGTAATTGAAGAAACAGTAGATGTAGAATATTTTAAAGATAAACGATTACAGGTTTCGGTTTTTATGAGCCCGGCCAACGTGCATGTAAATCGTAATCCGTTAAGTGGAGAGGTGGTTTACAATCAATACCATAAAGGCAAATTTTTAGTAGCTTGGAATCCTAAAAGCAGTACAGATAATGAACGCCATAGTGTAGTTATTAAAAAAGGGAATACAGAGGTTTTAGTAAAACAAATTGCAGGGGCACTAGCAAAGCGTATTGTAAATTATTTAAGTGTTGGGCAAAAAGTTAACCAAACAGATGAGTTTGGCTTTATAAAATTTGGTAGCAGGGTAGATTTGTTATTACCCGTTGGCACAAAAATTAATGTACAATTAAATGAGGTGGTTAAAGGTGGGGTTACGGTAATAGCTACACTATCGTAATTTAACTGCATATTTACTCAGGTTAGGGCACATATATCACGACAAGCTTAGTATAAAGGTTTTTATAAATCTGTTAAAAAATCAGTGTCATCAGTGGTTCAATCCCAATATTTTAACATTTTTAACTTTGCTACGCCATCCTATTCATCTATTTTTACATTGATTAATCACAATAAATTATACAAAAATGAAAAAGTTTTTATTATTAGCTACTGCTGCTTTATTAGTAACAGGTGTTGCATTAGCAGACAATGGCAAAAAGAAAAAGAAGAAATGTGCAAAAGGTCAAACTTGTTGCGCTAAAGACAAAGCAACTGCTGCAACTACAACTAAAAAAGCATGTTGCAAAGACAAACACAGCGAAACTAAAACTGCAGAAGTTAAAATGTAATTAAACCCCTTGGGTTAGTAAGCCTCTCATAAACTGAGAGGCTTTTTTATTTCTACAATCTGCGTTATTAGCGAAGTAGGCGGGAGATTATCAAAAAATATCCTCCAACTCTTTTAAATGTGTCACCATATAAGTGGGTTGCAAATTTGTAGTAGCATTTATATGATTTACAAAAACACTATCCATTCCGGCGTTAATTGCTCCACTAATATCGGCATCTAAATTATCGCCCAGCATTATGCTCTCTTTTAAGGGAGCATTTGCAGTTTTTAGGGCGTATTCAAAAATTGCTGCATTTGGTTTTACACTATTGCTTTCTTCACTTGTAATTATATGCGTAAAAAAATGAGTAAGGTTACTGTACTTTAACTTATTATGTTGTACTTCTTTAAAGCCATTAGTAATTAAATGTAATTCATAATTTTTTTGTTTTAAGTAAGTAAGAATTTCTATGGTGTACGGAAAAAGCTTGTCTCTAGTGGGTAACAAATCTAAAAAATGGGTGCTTAACTCCTTGGCTAAATTTTCATTCCCAATCTTAAAATCAAGTAAGGCAAAATACATCCGTTTCCACTTTAACTCATCGGCTTTTATTTTACCAGCATTGTATTTGCTCCATAATAGTTCGTTGTGGTATAAATATTGTTTAAAAAATACTTCAAAACTAGTAGATAACAGTTCTCCTAATTGTTGTTCGGCATATATTTTTGATAAGGAATCTTTGCAGTTCGTTTCAAAATCCCATAGGGTATGATCTAAGTCAAAAAAGAGGTGTTTGTATTTTTGCATTTAATAAATTAGTTATTGAAAATTGAAGTGTAAATTTACATAACTAAAATAATCTTACCATAACTTAACTATAAATAATGTACGTAGTAATTACAGGAGCATCAAAAGGGATAGGAAAAGCCTTAGCAAAAAAATTTGCGGCAAATGGCTACAATTTAGTTTTGTGCTCAAAAGGTGAGCTAGACTTATATAAAACCATGCAGGAGTTGCAAACAGCTTTTCCTACGATAGAAATAAAAGCAAAACCATTTGATTTAAGTATTGATGCTAAAGCATTCGGTGATTGGGTGTTAGAAAATAATAGTACTCCAACTATTCTAATAAATAATGCTGGTTATTTTGAGCCTGGTAAT
>Ga0209596_1000345_pt1 | contig 43301 bp, 34 predicted proteins | sample M_130807_MF_Meta_FD_187314 | JGI IMG/M metagenome (GOLD analysis project Ga0209596, IMG submission 187314) | Freshwater microbial communities from Lake Montjoie, Canada to study carbon cycling - M_130807_MF_MetaG (SPAdes) (version 2) | ecosystem: Environmental > Aquatic > Freshwater > Lake...
GCACATTGTTGTAAGAAACGTTCTAAACGGGCACTTGAATGCTCAGGGCCCATTCCTTCATAACCATGTGGCAAGAGCATTACCAAACCATTCATTCGTCTCCATTTTGCTTCAGCAGATGTAATGAATTGATCAATGATAATTTGTGCTCCATTAAAGAAATCGCCAAATTGTGCTTCCCATATTGTTAAACAATTAGGAGTAGCAACAGCATAACCAAATTCAAATCCTAATACACCATATTCAGAAAGAGAAGAATTATAAATTGATAATTTTCCTGATGCACCAAAATTATTTAGAGGAGTATACTCTACTTCAGAATCTTCGATCTTCACAACAGCATGACGATGTGAAAAAGTTCCACGCTCAACATCTTGTCCGCTGAAACGAACGTGATGACCTTCCTTCATCAGGGTGGCATATGCCATTAACTCACCCATTGCCCAATCGTAAGTATCATTTACAATCATTGCAGCTCTATCATCAAATAACTTTTGAATTTTATTAAAGAACTTTTTATCGTTCGGCAACTCAACCGTTTTTTTTGCAATTTCAAGAAATATTTTTTTATCTACACCTGTTTCTGGCGACGTATCAAAGGTGTCGGTATCAGCCATTTTCAAGCCTTTCCACTGTCCTTCTAAAAAAGAAGTCACTTTTGCCTTCTCTGTTTGTTTGGCCTCATCTAATTTCTCTTGCAACAAATTTTTGAAATTTGTTTCCATTTCTTTAGCAAGATCTGCAGCAATAGAACCTTCTGCCAACAATTGTTTTGCATAGATCTCTCGGGGATTCGGATGCGAAGCAATTGCTTTGTATAATAGCGGCTGAGTGAAACGAGGCTCGTCTCCTTCATTGTGACCGTATTTTCTGTAACATAAAACATCAATAAAAACATCGCGGTTAAACTTCTGACGAAACTCAACGGCTAATTGTGATACATATACTACTGCTTCAACATCATCGCCATTTACGTGAAATACTGGTGACAAAACTGTTTTTGCAACATCGGTACAATATGTACTAGAACGTGCATCCAAATAATTGGTAGTGAAACCTACTTGATTATTAATCACCAGATGAATTGTCCCGCCTGTTTTATAGCCTTCCAGCTGACTCATCTGCAATACTTCATAAACGATTCCTTGTCCTGCCAAGGCTGCATCACCATGAATTAATATTGGACACACTTTATTGAGATCACCTGCATGCAGCTGATCAATTTTAGCACGAGCAATTCCTTCAACAACAGGATCAACAGCTTCCAAGTGAGATGGATTCGGCGTTAAACTTAAGTGCACTTGTTTTCCATTATTGGATTGAATGTCACTGGAGTAACCCATATGATATTTAACATCACCATCAAAAACTGAATCTTCAGAAGGACGTCCTTCAAATTCAGTGAATATATCTTTATATGTTTTATTAAGAATATTTGCCAACACATTGAGTCGTCCGCGATGCGCCATCCCAATAACAAAATCCTGAATACCCATATCAGCTCCTTTTTCGCAAACTGCATCTAAAGCAGGAATGGCCGTTTCAGCACCTTCTAAAGAGAAACGTTTTTGTCCGACAAATTTGGTGTGTAAGAAATTTTCAAAAACAACTGCTTGATTCAGTTTATTTAAAATAACTTTCTTCTCATCTAAAGAGTAATGGGGCGTATTCCTTGAGCTTTCCATCTTTTCCTGAAGCCAGTTAACTACTTCAGGTGTTCGGATATACATGTACTCTGCACCGATCGATTGACAATAGGTTTGATGAAGATGAGCGATGATGTCTTTCAATTTTGCAGCACCAATGCCAATTTGAGTCCCTGCCTGAAAAACAGTTTCCATATCCGCTTCAGCTAATCCAAAATTTTCAATTGCTAAAGTAGGTGAATATTGTCTTCGTTCACGAACTGGATTTGTTTGTGTAAATAAATGTCCGCGCGTACGGTAGCCATTGATAAGATTGATAACGTTAAATTCCTTTTTTACATTGAGCGGAATTTCTCCATTGTCTTCAAAATTTGTTTTTGCAAATTCAAAACCCTCAAAAAATTTTTGCCATCCAAAATCAACAGATGTATTCTCTTTTTGATATTGTTGAAACAAATCATCAATGGAAGAAATGTGTGCGTTACTTAAATAGGAGTATTTGTCCATAATGCGTACTTGTTCTAATTAAGGGCGCAAATTTATGGTTTTTAAGGGTATTTTCCCAATGTAATCTTAATTTCGTTCAATGGCCGAGTTTACCTCAGATCTGCATTAATAGCCTTAAGTGCCTCTGAACCAGGACAAAGATCCGATTTCTTGAGACTGTTGAGGGGTTTATTGGATGTTTCTATGAGTTCGTGCAAATCCACAGAATTTGGATTCATGTATAAAAGACCTGTCAATATTTCGTTTTTCGCCCGTGCATTTTGTACCGCATTCATGGCAGACAACCTATCCAAAGGATCCCAACCATCTGCTAATTTATGCAACTGAATAAAGGAACCGTCATGCAATCTTACTTCTTTCGAACTTCCTTTTTCATAATTGGCTGTAATTTCTTTCATCTCGGGAATAAAATCAATGGTAGCAGTTGCTTCCACATGTTCGCGGACAAAGTCATACGACTTTGTAGAACCTAAATTATTATTGAATGTAACGCAAGGAGAGATAACATTAATGAATGCAAAACCAGGATGACTCATAGCCGCTTTAATCAAAGGAACTAGCTGCGACTTGTCGCCAGAAAAGCTTTGTGCTACAAATGTAGCTCCCAATTCAATCGCTAAGCTTGCAAGGTCAATCGATTGGAATAAGTTGACTTCTCCTGATTTATTTTTCGAGCCTCTGTCTGCTGTTGCCGAATCCTGTCCTTTTGTAAGTCCATAACAACCATTATTCATTACGATATAGGTCATATTCAAATTTCTTCTTACCACATGTACAAACTGCCCCATACCAATAGATGCAGTATCTCCGTCACCAGAAACTCCAAAATAAGTAAGATCACGGTTTGCCATTGCTGCGCCTGTTGCAACAGAAGGCATACGACCATGAACAGAATTGAATCCATGAGAATTACTTAGGAAGTAAGCAGGTGTTTTTGATGAACAACCAATACCAGAAAGTTTTGCCAGCTTATGAGGTTCAATATTCAATTCAAAAGCCGCTTGAATAATTCCAGCACTAATTGAATCGTGTCCGCATCCTGCACACAGTGTAGAAAGAGCTCCTTCATATTTATCAACAGAATATCCTAATTTATTTTTAGGCAATTCTGGGTGGCGAAATTTGGGGCGTAAGTATGTCATATTTTAATTATGGATTATCGTTCCGTTTTATTTTAATTAATTTTTAGCATCTAATATTTTAAACTTGTGATTTAAGTTACCTGTAATCTGTTTAATAATATTTTCAGCTGTAATTGGCAGTCCATCGTAATTCAGAATAGGAATCAATTTTTCCGGGTTTATTCCTAATTCGATCATCAACAAACTTTTCATTTGTGCGTCACGATTCTGCTCGATGACAAATATTTTATCATGTGAATTAATAAAGTCTTCGACTGTTTTATTGAATGGAAAAGCTTTGATACGAATAGCATCCACTATTACTTTTTCTTCTTTCAAAAGATCCATCGCTTCTTCAGCTGCATATTGCGAGGTACCAAAAAACAAAATTCCACTTTTTGAATTATTTTTTTCCTGATATACTTGCGGAGGGGAAACAATTTCTTTTGCAGTATTCCATTTTTTTATTAATCGATCCATGTTACGATGATATGCTTCACTATCTTCAGTATAGGTTGCATATTCGTCGCGGGAAGTACCACGTGTAAAGAAGGAACCTTTTGTAGGGTGGGTTCCTGGATAGGTTCGATAAGTTATTCCATCGCCATCCACATCCAGATAGCGTCCAAACTTTTCTATCTTTTCAAGGTCCGCTGCATTTAAAACTTTTCCTCTGTTGTATTCACGTTTATCATCCCATGAAAATGGTTGAGATATATGGTCATTCATTCCAAGATCCAAATCAGTCATCAGAATTACAGGTGTTTGCAACAGCTCTGCAAAATCAAAAGAATCAGCCATCATATCAAAACATTCTTTTGGTGTTGACGGAAACAATAAAACATGTTTTGTATCACCATGAGAAGCATAAGCCGCTTCCAATACATCTGACTGTTGTGTTCGTGTTGGCATTCCGGTAGAAGGGCCAGAACGCTGAACATCCACCAATACGGCCGGCACTTCCGCAAAATAAGCTAAACCCAAAAACTCATTCATCAAAGATAAACCTGGGCCACTCGTTGCAGTGAATGAACGAGCACCATTCCAATTTGCACCGATTACCATTCCAATAGCCGCTAATTCATCTTCAGCCTGAATGATAGCAACATTGTTTTTTCCTGTTTCTTTATCCACCCGAAATTCATCTGCATAATTTCCAAATGCTTCAACAACTGATGTAGAAGGTGTGATAGGGTACCATGCAACAACTGTTGCACCGGCGTATACTGCACCTAAGCCACAGGCAGAATTTCCATCAATCATTATCGCATCACCAATCAAATCCCTTCTTTCTAGTCTAATTTCCAATGGGTATTTAAAATTTTTATGAATATAATCCACACCCATTTGCAGGGCTTTCACATTCATCGGGATCAATTTTTCTTTTCCTTTGAATTGATCTGCTAACAATCCTTCCAACACGCTGAACTCAATATCTAAGAGTGCAGCCAAAGCACCCACATAAATTATATTTTTAAAAAGTTGTCGTTGACGAGCATCGGAATAAGCTTCATTACACATTTGCATCAGCGGAATGCCGATGTAATTAATATCTTCTCGAATATATTCTGCATGTAATTTTTTAGAGCTGTCGTATAAAAAATAGCCTCCTGTTCTTACACTCTTCACATCGTTCATCATACTCTGAGGATTCACAGCCACAAGAAAATCAATCCCTTCTCTACGGCCCAAATACCCTTTCTCACTCACTCTCACTTCGTACCAAGTAGGTAATCCTTGAATATTAGAAGGGAAAATATTTTTTGGTGTAACAGGAATTCCCATCCTGAATATTGCCTTTGTAAAAAGGAAATTCGCACTTGCTGAACCTGTTCCATTTACGTTTGCAAACCTTACTACGAAGTCGTTCACTTTATCTTTTTTTCCTGCCATGATATTCGTCTTATTCTATTTATTTTTTTGCCTATTGATTTATTTATGAGAGGCGCAACCACTATGTGCTTTCGTTACATTGTAAAAGAATTTTTGCATATCCCATGCAGAAGTAGGACATCTTTCTGCACACAAACCGCAATGCAAACAAACATTTTCATCTTTCACCATTACACGATTTGTTTTCAGTTCGGATGAAACATATAAATCCTGCGTATGATTTGTTGCTGGCATTTTTAACATTGAACGAAGATCATTCTCTTCTGCATTCTCAGTAAAAGTGATACAAGCAGTCGGACAAATATCCACACAAGCATCGCATTCAATACATTTGTCGGTAGCAAATACAGTTTGCACGTCACAATTCAAACAACGCTCTGCTTCTTTAAATCCTGTTGCAATGTCAAACCCTAATTCAACTTCTTTTTTTCGGTTTGTTAGTGTTACCTTTTTTTCAGCTTGCGGTACCGCGTATCTTTTATCCGTTTCAACAGCACTATCATAAGCCCATTCATGAATACCCATTTTTTGACTTACCAAATTAACAAACGGAGAAGGGCGAACATTTAGATCTTCCCCTTTACACATCAAGTCAATGGAAATTGCCGCCTGATGCCCTTGAGCAACAGCTGTAATAACATTTTTAGGACCGAATGCAGCATCTCCACCAAAAAAAACTTTTTTATGCGTAGATGCAAAAGTTGTTTCATGAACTACAGGCATGTTCCATTTATCGAATTCAATTCCCAAATCTTTTTCAATCCAAGGGAAACTATTCTCCTGTCCAACAGCTACCAATACATCATCCGCTTCAATAAAAACTTCCTGTTCGCCAGATGAAACCAATTGTCTTTTTCCTTTTTCATCATAAACGGCTTTTACCTTATCGAACATCATCCCCATCAACTTACCATTTTCAATTACAAATGATTTCGGAACGTGATTGTCAATAATAGGAATATCTTCATGAGCCGCATCTTCCTTTTCCCAGGGCGATGCTTTCATTTCAGAAAAAGGGCTTCTTACCACTACCTTAACTTGTTCACCGCCTAATCTGCGGGCTGTGCGACAACAATCCATAGCTGTGTTTCCACCTCCCAGCACAATAACTTTTTTTCCGATCTTGCTTGTATGTTCAAAAGCAACGCTACTCAGCCAATTAATACCGATGTGAATATTGGCATCTCCTTCTTTTCGTCCGGGTAAATCCGGAAGATCTCTTCCGCGAGGAGCTCCTGTACCAACAAAAATAGCATCGTACTCTTTCGCCATCAAGTCTTTCATGCTCGAAACAAAATGATTAAAATGCGTATGTATTCCAAGATCCAAAATAAAATTCACCTCTTCATTCAACACCGTCTCTGGCAAACGGAAAGAAGGAATTTGGCTTCTCATGAAGCCTCCGCCTAATTTTTGCTCATCAAATAAATGTATCTCATAACCTAATGGAGCCAGATCACGCGCTACGGTTAATGCAGCAGGACCGCCACCCACAAGCGCAACTTTTTTTCCATTTGATTTAAAAGGACCTTGGGGCATGTGTTTTTTTACATCTCCTTTATTATCAGCAGCAACCCGCTTTAACCTGCAAATAGCTACCGGCTCTTCTTCTACACGACCTCTGCGACAAGCTGGTTCACAAGGGCGGTCGCACGTACGACCCAATACACCTGGAAAAACATTTGAATCCCAGTTGACCATATACGCCTCTGTATATTTTTCTTCTGCAATTAATCTGATATACTCTGGCACTGGAGTATGCGCAGGACAGGCATGTTGACAATCGACCACTTTATGGAAATACTCCGGGTCATTAATGTTTGTTGGTTTCAATTATGTATGTTTTAAATTATTTTTTTCAATGTTTTGAAATAAATAAAAGTAGTAACTACCTTATTTATAATAAAGACCAAATTGGAAATTTTTGAGAACAAAAGCAAGAAAAGTTATCTTATTTTACTACAAATAAAACCCTGATTTACAAGAAGATAAACTTACTTAGATTTATAGTGATTACGAATTACCACTTTTTGTAATTCACGTTTAATGATTAAGTCGGTAACGATAGCAGAAAATGATTCGGAAGAATTTTCATGGACTGCCTTTTTTATTTGCTCTTCATTTAGATCGATCCGATAAAGTATGCCAAGAAATTTTTGATGATTTGAAGAAATGAGTTTGCTAATATGAGGTTCTACTTGTTCAAATAATTCTTCGTATGCATTGAAAGCATTTCCAGAAAATTTTACTTCCATTCCAAACATATCAAAATCTTTTATGATTTGACTGGCCGTATCCTTAATCAGATCAAGACGATTTATATATTTTGAGAGGTTGGTAAAGTCCATCTAGAAATGGAACTAGGCTGTTTTTTTGCTACGGACGAACTCTAATTTCAGTCTTTCCACAACACGATTATTTATGATATGCTCTTGAATGATTTCATCCACATCACTTAACTCCACTCCCACATAAAAAACACCTTCTGGATATATTACAACCGTTTGTCCGAAATCACAAATATCCAAACAGCCCGCTTTTTGCGCACGAAGTTTTATTGGAAGATGTAAGTCCTTTAGTTTTTTCTTGAATGCATCCACAATTTCCAACCCATGAGATTCTCCACAACTTTTTCTTGGGGCTCCTTCTGCACGCTGATTGGTACAGATAAATATATGTTTGTCGTAAATCATACTTCCCTCATCATTAAACTATCTGCAAAAGCAATTAAATTTTGTTTCTTTGATTCTTCGACAGGGATATCCGACAAAAATGTGAGCGCTAAGTCGAAATGTTTTTTCATTTCTACCCGTGCCAATTCTTTTACATTTAAAAAATTATAAATATTGGTCACCGCATCTACTTTTTCTTTTGCGTCGAACTGGGGTGCATTTATCCATTGCTGCAATTCTTCCTTCATATATCTATTGCCTTCCGATAGCTCTATTGCTTTTAAAAGCAAATATGTTTTTTTATTGGCTATGATATCCCCACCTTTTTGTTTTCCGAATTTTTCTACATCGGCAAATACATCCAAAATATCATCTTGTAATTGGAATGCAATACCAATGTGTTTTCCGAAATCATATAATCGTTGTGCGTCTTCTTCTTTTGCACCACCAACTAGTGCACCTATCTTAAGCGCTCCACCTAAAAGAACGGCCGTCTTTAATTCTATCATTTTCAGATATTGCGCTATCGATACTTTCGGAAGAATCTCATAATTCATATCATATTGTTGTCCTTCACAAACCTTTACTGCTGTATCGCTAAAGATCTCTAACAACCTAGAAAGATTAGCAATATCCGATTTACATATCTCCTGATATGCGCGAACCATCATCGCATCTCCACTTAATATTGCAATATTGTTATTCCATTTTTCATGCACTGTTTGCTGACTCCTCCTTAAAGGAGCATTGTCCATAAGATCGTCATGGACCAATGTAAAATTATGAAACAGCTCAATGGCCAAAGCCGGATGCAATGCTTTTGAAGAATCACCTCCGAAAAAATCGCAAGCCATTAGTACCAATACAGGACGCAACCTTTTTCCGCCAAGCGACATGATATAGGAAATAGGCTCATAAAGCTCTTTGGGGTTAGCGCCAAAACTTTTACCTTTTATTATTTTTTCAACTTGATCTTGATATGAGGAAATGGAATTCAAATTCTATAGTATATAAGAGGTATTGTCCAATAATTTTTTCAATCCTGCTTCCAAGGAGATTGTTTCATGAGCAAGTAGCCGTTTCATTTTAGTCGTATCCGGTTGTCTCCGTGTCATGTCACCTTCTTTCAGAGCTGGCAGATGAACTATTTTGGATTTTGAATTTGTCAATCTGATAATTGTTTGAGCTAATTCCAAAATTGTAACTTCTTTTTCTCCGCCGATATTCACAATATCGTTCACAAATTCATTGTTGTAAAAAGCATTTGTTGTTGCAGCAATATTATCATCTATAAAACAAAAAGTACGTGTTTGTTTTCCATCGCCATAGATGGTGATATCTGCATCTAATAGTGCACTATGAATAAACTTTGAAATAACAAAATCCTTGCTTTGTTTGGGGCCATAGGTATTAAAGAATCGAAAGATGGTATAATCCAGATCAAATTCTTTTTTAAAGGATTTCAAAAATGCTTCACCAACATTTTTTACAATAGCATAAGGCAAGCGTGAATTCAATGGCGTGGTTTCCTCATTTTGTGGAAACTCAACAGGCTCTCCGTATACTTCAGAAGAGGACGAATAATAAATGCGTTTTACACCCGTGTTCTTTGAAAGATTCAAAATATTTTTTATTCCGACAATATCTTCTAAAACACTTACAGGATTTTCCTGTGTACGTTTTACGCCAACCATTGCGGCATAATGAAAAACATAATCAAAGGAGTAGGCATAAAAAACGCTAGAAATATCAGACAATACATTTACATCGCAGTTGATGAATTTAATATTGTTATGTTCTGATGTTGGTATTTTTGCAATACTTCCAGTAAGCAAATTATCTACAATCACAATTTGATTTTCTACATTCTCAGCTAATTTTGCTGTAAGGTAACTTGGTATAAATCCTGCGCCCCCTGTAATTAATATTTTCGACATAGTAAAATTTGTTTAAATTATTGTTGCTCCGCAAGCTTCATTAAATAAGTGCCATAACCACTTTTTACTAATGGCTCAGCGATTTTTTTTAATTGATCCTTGTTAATATATTTCATACGATAGGCTACCTCCTCAATACATCCTATTCGTAAGCCTTGACGCTCTTCAATGACCTGTACAAATTGTCCGGCCTGCGTTAATGATTCAAAAGTTCCTGTATCCAACCAAGCTGTTCCTCTGTCCAGAATCCCTACACTCAGTTTTCCTTCTTTCAAATAATGCTTATTTACATCTGTAATTTCATATTCGCCTCGTGCACTTGGTTTTAAAGTTTTTGCCACCTCCACCACACTATTATCATAAAAATAAAGTCCAGGAACTGCATAATTTGATTTCGGCTTTACTGGTTTCTCTTCAATAGATATCGCTATTCCTTTGTCATCAAATTCCACAACGCCATACCTTTCAGGATCTGAAACATGGTAAGCAAAAACAACTCCTCCTTCCGGATCCTGATGTTTCTGCAACAATCTACCTAAACCAGCACCATAAAAAATATTATCCCCTAACACCAAAGCCACTTTATCCTTTCCGATAAATTTCTCACCAATTACAAATGCTTGTGCTAATCCATTCGGAATCTCCTGAACAGCATAGCTAAATTTACAACCCAAATTTTCTCCGTTCCCCAACAATCTTTCAAAACTTGGAAGGTCGTGTGGAGTGGAGATAATCAAAACTTCAGAAATACCTGCCATCATCAATACTGACAAAGGATAGTAGATCATCGGCTTGTTATAGATTGGCATTAATTGCTTACTAACAGCAAGTGTTAAAGGGTGCAAACGAGTACCAGAACCACCTGCTAAAATTATTCCTTTCATTTTTTAAAGTATTAGTTTTTAGGTATCAAAAAAAATTAAGGTTATTATTACTTATAAAAATCAAAATAAAAAAGCGATTCTAAGCAATGCATCATTTCTATATTATTTTTTATTCTCTATTTCCAATTCATCTAGATTGATATCTACTTCTTCATCATAAACATCAATAAGTGGTTCTTGTAAAAATGCTTTATTGGTTAACCTCTTTTCCAGGGATAATAAAAAGCATGGTAACAAAATAAGATTCGAGCAATAAGCAATTAGCAAAGTGATTGATATTAAAATTCCAAGAGCTGCTGTTCCGCCAAAACTGGATGCGGAAAATATTCCGAAACCACAAAATAAGATGATTGCGGTGTAGATCATACTTACACCTGTTTCGCGTATTGTTAATGAAACTGTTTTTGAAATACTTTTTTGATTGTGTTTGAATTCCTGTCTGTATTTGGTAAGAAAATACAAGGTCCCATCAGAAGCAATTCCAAAGGCAATACTAAAAACGAGTATTGTACTTGGTTTGATATAAATATGGAAAAAGCCCATGATCCCAGCCGTAATCAACAGCGGAACCAAACTAGGAATAACAGAGATAAGGATCATGCGAGGTGACATAAACAAGGTGTACATCACGATGGCAATCAGTAAAATGGCCAACAGTACACTTTCAAGTAAATTCTGAACAAGAAATTGATTTCCTTTTAGAAACATCACACTATTGCCTGTGATATTTACGGTATAACTCTTGTCGCCTGTTAAAAATTTATTTGTCTCCGGATCAAAATTAAAAATGGTATCTATTTGAGGTTTTAGCTTATCTATCAATTTGGCCATTTCAAGGGACCCAACATCTTTCATCTGGATGCTGAAACGGGTATACCTTTTTGTACTGTCAATAAAAGCAGCAAACATATTTTGTTTGCCTTTTTCTTCGGGTTTTACAAACGCTGAAAGATTCTGCAATTCCATTGCCCCTGGTAATCGGAAAGATTTTTTATCCCCGTCGTTATAAGCCTGATTAAAAAACTTTATGCCCTCTACAACAGAAAGCGATTTAGAAAATACACCAGAAAAATTTGTATCGTTTTTAAATAGTTTCCCTAATTTATCAATCTTATAAAGTGTTCTCCCGCCATCTGCAAAAACGCCATTTGGCTTTTTGGTATCGATACTAATTTCAAAAGGTATAACGCCTTTGTAATTTTTTTCCAAATACTTCAGATCCAATAATATCGGATCTTTTTTTGGTAAGTCGTCTACCACATATCCAAGAGGCAATATTTTTGTCATTCCGTAAAGTGAAATTGCTACCACAATTATTACAGTTGCATAAATCCTAGGTCGGTAATGATGTACCCAGTAGTCAATTTTTTGTAAAATTTTAGTAATGACTTTACTTTGTAAATGTTTGGTATGGTTGACTGAAGGTGAAGGAAGTAAACTAAAAACAATTGGAACCAGCATCATCGAAATTGCGTATGTGAGCATAACACTAATAGATGATATCAACCCGAATTCAAAAAGAACCTGACTGTCTGTTGAACAAAAAACAGCAAATCCAATGGAGGTTGTAATATTTGCCATGAAGAGCGATATCCCCACTTTTTCAATCGAGCGGGAAAGTGCTTTCATTTTATTGTTATGGATTTTATATTCTGTATGGTATTTATTCAATAACATAATACAGTTGGGAACTCCAATCACAATCAATAAAGGCGGGATCAATCCGGTTAAAACAGAAATATGATAGCCCATCAAAACTAGTATTCCGACTGACCAAATAACACCGACAAAAACAACAGCCAATGAAAACACTACTGGCAAAAATGATCGAAAGAATAACATTAATATGATAGCTGTTACGATGAGTGCCAATACCATAAACAAAGTCATTTCACTTTGAATCTTGCGAGCTACCGCTGTGCGTATGTATGGCATTCCAGAATAATGAACCACAATATTTGTTTTAGCTACAAACTTTTCGACTTGGGCTTTAATAGAGTCTACAATAGCTAACCTATTTTTAGTGTTTAGCAATTTATTGTCAAACGTAATTGCCATTATTGTAGAATGAGTGGTATCATTATAAATGAACCCCTTATAGAAAGGCAATTGACTGATGACCTCTCTGATACTATCTAACTCGAGCTGAGTCTTCGGGTTTCTATTTAATACAGGTGAATTTTCAAACTTTTCTAAACTATCATTCTTAATAATCGTTTGCATTCTGGCGAGCGACAATACATTTTTTACTCCAAAAACATCTTTGACAGAATCGCCAAGTTCATACCAAGCATTGAAATTTTTAAGTTCGTATAGGTTGCTATCGGAAATTGCAATGAACATTACGGCACCGTCTTGTCCAAAGCGAGCTTTAAATTTTTTATATTCTATTGCTGTGCTGTCGTGATCTGGAAGAAGCTTCGGCGCTTCATATGAAAGTTGCGCTTGCAATGCATAATACCCAAGATAAGTAGTCATCACTCCAAGAGTGATAATAATCGCGAGTCTATTCCTTAATATAAATTTTGCAATTGATGCCCACATAATTCCTCAGAAGTTTTCAATCCTCAAATACAATGATTTTTATTGTTTATGAAAACCGAGTTAAATTCGTTTATTCATCGAAATTAAACATAATAAATTAACTTACAAAAAGAGTCTGAGAAAGATTGTACAGGGGCGCGAATTATAAAAGTTAAGAACAACTCGAAATATCGCTTTATAATATGAGTAAGTGTATACTATTTTTTGTCTGCTTTGGATAATACATCTCTCAAATTTGGACGTAATCTGCTTTTATAAACGGAAAGACTATCTTCCTTCTTTTTTCCTTTCCTTAAGGCTTTTTGTTCTTCTACTGGTAATGAAGCTATATGCATGCACTCGGGTGTACAACAGCCTTTCATTTTTTCAGTGCAAGCAGCGCATTGAATAAACAATAGATGGCAATCGTCATTGGCGCAATTCACATGTGTATCACAACTAACACCACACTGATGACAATGAGCAATTACATCATCCGTGATGCGCTCTCCAACTCTTTCGTCAAAAACAAAATTCTTACCAACAAATTTTGAAGGAAGCCCCTCTGCTTTAATTTGTCTGACGTAATCTATTACCCCTCCATGTAATTGATTCACATCTTTAAAACCATGGTGTTTTAAATAGGCGCTAGCTTTCTCACACCTAACACCACCTGTACAATACATAATTATTTTTTTATCTTTTTTGTCCTTTAGTTCTTCAATTACCATAGGCAATTCTTCTCTGAAGGTATCTGCATCTGGACAAAATGCGCCTATAAATTTCCCTACCTCACTTTCATAATGATTTCGCATATCAATTATCAATGTTTCCGGATCCTCCATTGCATTATTAAACTCTTTCGCTGTCAAATGGTTTCCAACATTGGTAACATCAAATGTATGATCATCCAACCCATCTGCAACAATTTTATGCCGCACCTTTACAGTAAGCTTATAAAAGGATTTGCCGTCATCCTCAACAGCAATTTTAAAGGGCATATCGTTAAAACGTGGGTCGTTATAGAGATTAAATTTAAAAATATCCCAATTTTCCTCCGGCACACACATTTGGGCATTAATACCTTCGTTAGCAATATAAATTCGACCAAGAACATTTAACATATTCCATTGGGCAAACAAACTATCACGAAGTTCTTGTGGGTTATCAATGATGACGTAGCGATAAAACGAAACAGTAATGCGTTTAATGGTCTCTTCCTGAATTCGTTTCTTAAGCTCCTTTTTGTTAACTCTGTTTTGCAATAACATAGTGTCGAGGGTTTAAAATTTCGAAGACAAATATAGGATTTAAAGCTTATATAAAGTATGATCTGAATCATACTTTATATACCGTAAACACATATTAAATTGAGTTATTCTTTTGAAATTAAAATTAAATTTTGATATTTAGCCTTTCAATCCTAGAATTTATATGCGAACGAGCGATAAAATATTAGTAATTGGTTCCTCCGGACAAATAGGTACGGAATTGGTTCAAAATCTTAGAGAAATTTATGGTATTGACTCCGTAATAGCCTCAGATGTTAAAGTTACTGAACAGGCTAAAGAAGGCCCTTTTGAAGTAATAGATGTAATGAATCCTCAAGGTTTGCTAGAAATTGTAAAAAGACATCAAATAAATCAAGTTTATTTGCTCGCTGCTCTGTTATCGGCTACAGCGGAAAAAATGCCAAAATTCGGATGGGATCTTAATATGCAAGGTTTGTTTAATGTTCTTGATTTAGCAAAAGAGAAAATCATTGAAAAAATATATTGGCCCAGCTCTATTGCTGTATTTGGTCCAAATACGCCAAAAGAAAACACCCCTCAATATACAATCATGGAGCCAAGTACTGTATACGGGATCAGCAAGCAAGCTGGAGAGCGATGGTGCGAATACTATTTTAATAAATACAATGTTGATGTTCGAAGCTTAAGGTATCCAGGACTAATCGGATGGAAATCTGCTCCAGGTGGAGGCACGACCGATTATGCCGTCCACATTTTCCATGAAGCATTAAAATCAGCTAGTTACGAATGCTTTTTATCAGAGAATACAACACTTCCTATGATGTATATGCCCGATGCAATTAAGGCAACAATTAGAATCATGCAGGCTGATTCAGACAAAATAAAGATCCGTTCGAGTTATAACTTGTCTGGCTTTAGTTTTTCACCAAAAGACATTGCACAGGAGATAAAAAAATACATCCCAGATTTCACAATTTCATTCAAACCAGATTCTCGTCAACAGATAGCGGACAGTTGGCCTAAAAGCATTGATTCTATTGAGGCAAATAAGGACTGGGGATGGAAACCAGAATTCGATTTGGCTGCAATGACAGCCGATATGATTAAAAATTTAAAAAAATAGCTTCCTTAATAAAATAGGTTTGACATTATGCGATCGAAAAGAAATATCTGTTAGAAATCAGTCTTTAGTTATTATTTAAGTTGGAGTCCCTACTCGAATTGCAGTTTATAAAGATTAAAGATATTTTGGTGATTGTTTTATTGAAGAATAATTATTCATTAGTATAAAACCACCAAAACTTAATATCTTTGGACTTATGAAAATTTCATAAGTCCTTTTTATTTTCAGAAAAACCTATGCAACATCAACTATCATTATACAATACATTAAGCAGAACAAAAGAAAAATTCGAACCTATCAATCCCGGGATAATAGGGTTATACGTATGCGGACCAACCGTATACAGCGATGTTCACCTTGGTAATTGTCGTACATTCATATCCTTCGATCTCATTTATCGTTACCTACTCCATTTAGGCTTTAAAGTTCGTTACGTCAGAAACATTACTGATGCAGGACATTTGGAAGGCGACAGAGATGAAGGAGATGATAAATTTGCAAAAAAAGCAAAGATCGAACAGTTAGAACCAATGGAAATTGTGCAAAAATACACCCTTGGTTTTCATGAAGTAATGACAGTGTTTAATACTTTACCGCCAAGTATTGAACCAACAGCTACTGGACATATTTGCGAGCAGATAGAAATGATCAAACGCATTATTGCAAATGATTTTGCCTATGAAGTAAATGGAACCGTTTATTTCAATGTTGAAAAATACAATGAGAAATTTCCATACGGTCAACTCACAAACCGTCAGCTAGAGGATTTAATTTCTAATACCCGAGAATTGGATGGTCAGGATGAAAAAAGAGGACGACTGGATTTCGCTCTTTGGATAAATGCAAAAGCTGAAACATTAATGAAATGGCCTTCTCCATGGGGTTGGGGGTTCCCTGGGTGGCACATTGAATGTTCTGCCATGAGCAGTAAATACCTAGGAGATACGTTTGATATTCATGGCGGAGGAATGGATCTTCAGGCAACACATCACACCAATGAGATCGCTCAATCACAAGCATGTAATCATACAGCACCTGTTAAATACTGGATGCACACAAATATGCTTACCGTAAATGGTGTGCGTATGTCAAAAACGGCAGGGAATGGTTTCTTACCCGGCGAACTATTTACTGGTAATCACCCTTTATTGGAGAAAGGTTATAGCCCAATGGCAGTGAAGTTTTTTATGATGCAAACACATTATAGAAGCACACTTGACTTTTCAAATGAAGCATTGCAAGCTTCTGAAAAAGGCTATGCCCGTTTAATGAATGCCATCAAGACAATGGACAGCTTGAAAACCAGCAACACTTCCACTTCTAACATTTCTGAACTTAAGAAAAATTGTTATGAAGCAATGAATGACGACTTCAACTCTCCGATTTTAGTTGCTAATTTATTTGAAGGCGCGCGTATCATCAATTCCGTTAATGACGGGAAAGAATCAATAACAGCGGACGATCTTAATACATTAAAAATACTGATGCACACTTTTACATTTGATGTATTAGGATTAAAATCAGAACATTCAAATACAACTACGGATAAAGCATTACAAGGTGTGATGGAAATAATCTTAGATATCCGCAAAGATATCAAAGCAAAAAAAGAGTTTGAAGCATCTGATAAATTGCGAGACAATTTAAATAAAATACACATCACTATAAAAGATACTAAAGATGGGGCAACCTGGTCAATTCAAGAATAATTTAAAATTATTCTTTGCTCTTTGCATTATTTTATTTTCTACATCCTGTGGTAATGAAAAAGAACAACCCAAAGAAATCATTACTACTCAACCGGTAACAGTTAAAATTCCTACACCCGATTTTAATGCCGACTCAGCCTATGCATTTGTGAAAGCACAAGTAAATTTTGGTCCTAGGATTCCGGGAACAAAGGCGCACGAGAAATGTGCTGATTATATCGTTGCTAAATTAAAATCGTATGGCTTACAAGTAACTGTTCAAAAAGGAACAGTTCAAACGTATGATAACAAACAGTTCAGTTTAAAAAATATTATTGTTGAATACAAACCGGATTTACCGAACAGAATATTATTAACCGCACATTGGGATACTCGCCCTTGGGCCGATTTGGATTCCATCAATAAGGACAAACCTTTTGATGGAGCTAATGACGGGGGAAGTGGTGTTGCTGTATTAATAGAATTAGCAAGACAACTTAGCATTTCAAAAATTGAAAAAGGAATTGACCTAATCTTTTTTGATATAGAAGATTATGGAATGGAATCGACGAACACCCAATACGAGCGCAAGGAAGATACGTGGTGTCTGGGATCTCAATATTGGGCAACTCATCTTCACAAACCCGGCTATTATGCTCAATATGGTATATTGTTAGATATGGTTGGCGGGAAAAATCCTCAATTTCCTATGGAAGGAACATCGATGCAATATGCACCCGATGTCGTAGAAAAAATATGGACCCTTGCAGGCAGAATGGGTTATGGAAATTATTTTACAACTGCTGTAACGGGTGAAACAACAGATGACCACCTGTATGTAAATACCTTAGCAAACATCAAATGTATCGACATTGTGCATTATGAAATTGACAAACATAACTATCCGTTCTTTCATCATACCCATTCTGACAACATGGATAACATTGATAAAAATACATTAAAAATGGTTGGTCAACTTTTACTAGAGGTAATTTATACTGAGAAGTAATTTGAAAAAGATACTCATCATACGCTTTAGCTCTATTGGAGACATCGTTTTAACAACACCTGTTGTAAGATGTATTAAAGAGCAAAAACCTGAAATTGAAATTCATTACATCACCAAAAGGCCCTTTAAAGGCATACTGGAAAATAATCCTTTCATCACTAAAATTCATACCATTGAAAAAGATGTGAAAGAAATTGCTGACGAATTAAAAAAAGAAAATTTTGATTTTGTAATTGACCTTCATAACAATATCCGATCGTTTCAGACAAAAAAAATAATTGGTAAGCCTTCCTCCTCCTTCAAAAAATTAAATTTCAAAAAATGGATACTTGTCAACTTTAAAATTGATAAAATGCCTACTGCTCATATTGTTGACAGGTATATGCAGACCTTAGAAAATATTGGAATAAAAAACGATAACAAAGGATTGGATTATTTTATCCCTACCAATGATGAGGTAATGATTTCTACTCTTCCATTGACCCACCAAGCAGGGTATATTGGTTTTGTGATCGGTGCTAAGTTTTTCACCAAACAGATGCCGATAGAAAAAATAATTTCTATTTGTAAAAAAATTAAACAACCAATTATTTTATTAGGAGGAAAGGAAGACCAGGATAGAGCAGCGAAAATTGAGCACGCCATCGGAAGTAACATATTGAATGCCTGTGGAAAATATAATTTAAATCAATCGGCATCACTAATAAAACAAGCAAACAAAATTATTTCACCCGATACGGGACTAATGCATATTGCTGCTGCCTTCAAAAAAGAAATCATTTCTGTCTGGGGGAATACAGTTCCTGCATTGGGTTTTTCACCTTATTTTCCAGGAGCTAATTCAAAAATAGTAGAGGTGAAAGGACTTTCTTGCAGACCTTGTTCCAAGATCGGATATGATAAATGCCCGAAAGGACATTTTAAATGCATGATGGAAATTGACGAAACACAATTCATTTAAAGCTGCGCTTACCCTAAAAACAAAGCTTTCAATTCGGTAGCATCTTGCGGTTTCATTTTTCCCGCAAGAATTAAGCTCAATTGCTTTCTTCTTAAAGCCCCTTCATAACGCGATTTTTCTTCTTCTGTTTCTGGAATCAGCTCTGGAACAGGAAGTGGGGAGCCGTTCTGATCAACAGCCACAAACGTATATATTGCCTCATTACATTTCACTTTTGCGCCCGTTACATGATCTTCCACCCAAACATCAATAAATATTTCCATGGATGAATTAAAAGCCCTTGACACTTTCGCTTCCAGGGTCACCAAACTTGCATGATTGATGGGAATATTAAAGGAAACATTATTCACTGAAGCGGTAACGACAACGCGCTTACAATGGCGATGTGCAGAAATAGAAGCTACGATATCCATCCATTGCAATAGCTGTCCTCCAAATAAATTCCCTAATGTATTTGTATCATTCGGCAATACTATTTGAGTTTGAATAGTTAAAGACTCTTTTGGCGTTTTCGATTTCATAACAATTAAATTTTAGCAAAGATATGAGTTTTTATATGACAAAATATTTTGCTGCAAACACGCAAAGACGCAAAGATTTCTTGTAACTTCGTAAAAATAATAGCATTATGGGATATGTATTGTCATTGCACATCATTTTTATTGTGACCTGGTTTGCTGGTCTATTCTACATTGTGCGTTTATTTATTTATCATACAGAAGCAGAGCAAAAATCAGAGCCGGATAAATCTATTTTACAAGCACAATACAAATTGATGGAAAAAAGATTGTGGTATGGCATCACTTGGCCATCCATGATTTTAACAATGATATTTGGACCATGGATGATGAGTTTTAATTTCTCATATTATATTACTTCTGCTTATTTTATTCTAAAACTTTGTTTTGTTGGTGCATTGGTATTGTATCATTTTCAATGTCATGTTATGTTCAAACAATTACAAAACAATGTTGTAAAACATTCTTCCTTTAAATTACGTTTATGGAATGAAGTAGCAACGGTTTTACTGTTTGCCATCGTTTTCTTAATTGTACTAAAAAGCAATACCGGTTTGGTTTGGGGGATGCTGGGATTGATTGTTTTCGCTACAACTTTAGTGTTAGCAACAAAGCTTTATAAAAAGAGTCGGGAGAAGAAAGAGAACGATAAGAAGTTGTAAGGAGTATCGCGGAGAAAATATTAATTTCTGTACAACCATGTACTCGGTTGAAGTTTCCTAATATTTTCTAATTCATTTAAGGCTTCTTTTCGGGTTGCAAAATCAGCGCAACTTACTACATACAAACCTTTATTATTTTTTCCTATAATTGATGCCGAAATGTTCTGTTGTTTCAAAGTATTCAAAAAGTTCAACGCATTTTCTTCTATCTGAAAACACCCTGCCACTAAATGAAATTTAAATTTCAAATTAACAGTCGAAGCATTAATAACAGACGTTGTATCAGCTTTTACAAGCTCTACCAAAGCAGTTGAAACAGGAGGTGTAGGTATTTTAGCTGCCAATTTAGCTACAGTAGTATCATTATTTGGAACAGGTAGTGCAATAGAAGATTTTACAGAGGTGTTAGGAAGCGCAGTCCTGATTTCTTTCGAAGTAAAAGGATTGATGTTTGAATAATTCATGTTCTTCAACAAATCTGTTTTTAATGGTATCCAAATCATTGCGAAAACGATAGGAGCAGCCATTGCCAATGCAACATAACGCTTTACATTGGTTCTCTTTTTTTCTAAAGGAATAGCCCCTCGATCTTTAATTTCCTTTTCAATACGTTTTGCAACCGTATCTCTTTTAATTGCCGGCGATTGGAATGGTGACATGCCAAAGGCATCCAACAAAAAATTAGTATTAGCCGGTTCAAACTGAATGTTTCGTTCAATATCCAAATACAATACTCCAACATCATCAATATTTACTTTCTCCCCATTATTCAGTTGAACAAATGAAAGATGCACAAAATGATTGATGCATTTCAAAGCATCGTTATAATTGGTATTTTCAGAGGCTGCAATAAAATTCGCCAGCAATCCATCATTATTCTTAAGATTTTTATTAAAAACAATGCTTTTAGAAGGCGGAGAAAATGTATGTTGCGTAGGATGAATCTTAGCAGGCAGGTAATTAGTAATAAATCCACCAAAGGAAGGCACGATCACACAATCGTGTTCGTATAATAATTCGCTGATATGTTTATCTACCTTTTGCATTTAGGGGATGTGAATATACAACTTTTTTACAAAAATTTGATCAATTTTTTAAGGTCTTCCGGGGTATCAATTGCAACACTCTCTAAATCAGTCAACTCAACTTTTATTTTGTACCCATTTTCTAGCCAACGAAGCTGCTCCAGGCTTTCGGCCAATTCCAAAGAAGACTGTTTAAGAGCTGTTAATTCCGCCAACACCTTCGTTCGATAGGCATATATTCCTATATGCTTGTAAAAAACCTGACTGGAAAGCCATTCAGATTCGTTTTTTCCCCTAACATAAGGTATCGCATGCCTGCTGAAGTAAATAGCTTCATTTGCCTTATTCATAATAACTTTCGGAACACTGGGATTAAACAAATCATCTTTAGAAGTTAATAGATGAACCAACGTTGCTATTTGTGTGCTTTCTTGACTAAAACAAGAGGCAACAAGATCAATTTGTCCCGGCTGAATGAAAGGTTCATCGCCTTGAATATTAATAACCACATCAGCTGAAGGATCATAACTTTGAATCGCTTCATAACATCGATCGGTTCCACTCTGATGCGATTCCTTTGTCATCACTACATTACCACCAAACATTTTAACATGTTCTTCAATGCGAATATCATCCGTAGCAACCACTACATCCGTCAAGCACCTTGATTTTTTAGCTTGTTCAAAAACACGTTGTATCATCGACTTTCCCGCAATATCAATCAAAGGCTTGGCAGGAAACCGAGTAGATGCATAACGAGCAGGAATAATTCCAATAATCTTCATTGAATCAATATTTTGAACGAATTTACAAAATTAGTTCTATGTATTCGCCTTGAAATTAAAGAATTTTAAGACTAAAATAAATAGTAATTTAGTAGACGTGAAAACAATACGATTTGTACTATTTATTTTAACTCCACTGCTATTCTTTTCGAGTATTAACCCTAAAAAGAATGTATTGTCTTGCAGAGAAATCATTGGTCATATGCTCGACAGTGTAAGAAATATCAGGACACAAAAATTTGACTTAAAATCAATTGAGCATGTTGGCGAGCAAATACTTATAGCAGAGTCGTTCATTAAAATAAATACAAATCCAAAAAAAATATATTTCAAAAGCAAATTGAAGGGAATTGAAATATTATGGGTAGAAGCCCAAAACAAGGGCAATGCTCGCGTTCATTCCCGCAACATTCCATTGATAAATTTTGACCTTGACCCTTTTGGCAATGTGATGAGAAAAGATCAACATCATACAATTTTTGATCTTGGATTTTCATACATAGCCGCTACTATTGCAAACACAATACTAAAAAACCCTCAAGACTTTGACAAACATTTTGCTGCAGCGGGAAGTGTGCTATTTAACAACAGGGATTGTTATCAGATTGTCATCAGCTATCCAGAATATAAATACATTGACTACACAACAAAAAAAGGAGAGACCGTTTCCTCCATTGCACATCAATTTAATACAAGTGATTTTAAAATAAGACAAAAAAATGACCTTTCCAGTTATTTTGGAACCATTAAAGAAGGGAAGAAACTATTAATTCCTACTCCTTATTCAAACAAAGGTATTATGTTAATCGACAAAAAAACGTTTATCCCTACTAGTATCACTTTATATGATGAAAATGGACTTTATGAATCCTATGAATTTACAAACATTAAAATAAATCGAACATTTATGTCTGATAAATTTTTAAGCACATTCAAGGAGTACGGATTTTAGCATTTAAAAACATACTAGAAACGTAAATTAAAATTAATTCATTTTAATTTAAAAAATGAGATTAACTTTGCGCACTATTAACGACTAATGATGAGATTGAAAATACGCCCATTCTGCTTTTTTATTACATGCCTAGCTTTAAGCTTATTCCTGATTTCATTCTCTTATAAAAAAAGTAAAACCCTCTCCAATAGCAGAGAATTAATCGACAAAGTTATTGATGCTGTAAATAACGTAAAAACATTACGTTATAAATTGCAATGCAACGAACGTATCAAAGGGAGAATGCAATATTTTGAATCTAAAGTTAAATTACAAGTTTCTCCACGAAAATTATATCTATCATTAAAAGGGCCGGAAGTATTGTGGACTCAGGGAACAAATAATGGCGATGCCTTAGTCAATCCTGCTGCTTTCCCATACATGAACCTAAATTTGGATCCATACGGATCATTGATGAGAAAAGATCAGCATCATACTATCCATGAAATGGGCTTTCAATATTTAACGGATATCTTAAAAGATGGAATAAAAAAAGCTGGAGATAAATTCGATAAATATTTTACTGTTGTGGGTGAAGATACGTTTTATGGAAAGCCTTGCTGGAAACTTTCTATTACATTCCCAGATTTTGCTTGGTATTCCTACACAGTAAAAAAGGGTGAAAACATAACAACCATTGCTCGCAAGTTAAAAGTAAGCGAGTATATGGTATTAACCAACAATCCAAAAATAAGCTGGTACAACGATATAAAAGAAGGACAAACGATCAAAGTTCCGAATGCCTATGGGAAACAAACTTTATTATTAATTGATAAAGAAAATTTTCTGCCGGTGAGCAATACCGTTTTTGATGATCAGGGCCTTTATGAAAAATATGAATACATTGATTTGCAAATAAATTGCGTGATACTACCCGAAGAGTTCACTAAAAATTACAAAGGATATAACTTTTAATGGGCTTCTAACCAATTCTTTCCAACCCCCATCCCAACTTCCATAGGCACAAGTAGAGAAGGTATTGCATTCTTCATTCTGTTTTCAATGATTGGTTTTACTATTTCTAGTTCTTCTTTCAACACATCAAAAACTAACTCATCATGAACCTGAAGTAACATTTTTGATCTGATATTTTTTTCTTTAAAATCATTCTGAATATGTATCATAGCAATTTTCAGCATATCTGCAGCACTTCCCTGGATAGGCGAATTTATTGCATTTCTTTCTGCATAACCACGAACAGTCTGATTGGATGAATTGATATCGCGCAAATACCTTCTGCGTCCCATGATTGTTTCTACGTAACCTTTTTCTTTTGCAATCTCTATACTTTCATCCATATACGCTTTGATGCCTGGGTATTTCGAAAAGTAATTTTCAATAATGGCAGCGGCTTCTTTGCGAGGAATATTTAATCTTTCGGATAAACCAAATGCAGAGATACCGTAAATGATTCCGAAGTTTACCATTTTAGCATTTCTTCGCATATCGGATGTTACTTCTTCTAAAGAAACGTTATACACTTTTGCAGCAGTGGCTTTGTGAATATCTTGTCCGGATTGAAATGCCTCTATCATTCCAGCATCCTTACTTAATTCAGCAATAATTCTTAATTCAATTTGTGAATAATCAGCAGAAAGTAAAATATAATTTTCATCACGTGCAACAAATGCTTTTCTGATCTCTCTACCTCTTTCTGTTCTGATAGGTATATTTTGAAGATTCGGATTATCGGAGCTCAATCGGCCGGTAACTGCTACCACTTGATTATAGGAAGTATGGATACGCCCAGTGTTTGGATTGACTAATTGCGGAAGTGTATCAACGTATGTATTTTTTAACTTTACTAATTCCCGATAGTCCAATATCTTGCCGATGATATCATGCTTGCCGACTAACTTTACCAATATTTCTTCACCTGTTGCATATTGACCTGTCTTTGTTTTTTTGGGCTTCTCGGTTACTTTTAATACTTCGAATAAAATTTCGCCAACTTGCTTAGGTGATGATACATTAAATGGCATACCAGCCAATTGCTGAATTTCTGCATCCACTTTAGTAATGTCCTTTTCTAATTCTGATGACAATTCTTGCAACGCATTTTTGTCCAAAGCTATTCCTTCTGCTTCCATTTCTGCTAACACAGAGATGAGAGGAATCTCGATTTCTTCAAATAATTTTTTAATATGTTCATCCGAAAGCATCGGCTCGAATTTATTTTTTAGTTGCAAAGTAACATCCGCATCTTCCGCAGCATATTCTTTAATCTCTTCAACTGGAACATCTCGCATGGTAAGTTGCCCTTTCCCTTTTTTACCAATCAAGGTTTCAATAGAAACAGGAGAGTAATTCAGATATGTTTCGGCAAGCACATTCATATTGTGACGCATCTCGGGTTGAATAAGAAAATGAGCTACCATTGTATCAAACAACTTCCCTTTTAACGCTATTCCGTATCTCTTTAAAATAGAAAGATCGTATTTAATGTTCTGACCAATTTTTGTAATAGCAGGATTTTCAAAAACAATTTTAAATTCATGCACGATTGCTTGCGCCTCTTCTTTATTTTCAGAAACTGGAATATAATAGGCTTCAGAGGGTGTATAGGCAAATGACATCCCTACCAATTCAGCTTGCTGTACATCCAACCCAGTAGTTTCCGTATCAAAAGAAACTTCCGACTGTTTTAAAAGTTCAGTGATAAATGTCGCCCGCTTCTCTTTTGTGTCAATAAGAATATAATTGTGTGGAACATCTTTTATTGTTAGAAAATTTCTAGCTGTTTCGATCTCCTCAACTTCATCAACAATATCATTTACTGGTTGACCAAACATATCCATTTGATCTGGATCAGACTTTTTAATTTTAGGTGAAGCAACTTTATTTTCTTTGACCTCAGGAATATCGGTAGAAGTATTGTTTCCATTAACGCCCAATATTTGCTCTGCGAGTCTTCTAAATTCAAGTTCATTAAAAAGGATCTGCAACGCCTCTCTGTTCGGCTCTTCAATTTGCAAAGCTACTTCATCAAATTCAACTGGTACATCACAAATAATTGTTGCTAACCATTTCGATTGAATTGCTTTTTCCTTATTTAGCTCTACTTTTTCTTTTAATTTACCTTTCAGCTTATCTGTATTTTCAATAAGATTTTCAATTGTTCCAAAATCTTTAACCAGCTGAATAGCTGTTTTTTCACCCACTCCAGGTATGCCCGGAATATTATCCACCTTGTCTCCCATCAACCCTAAAATGTCGATCAGCTGATCCACATTTTGAATATCCCATTTCTTGCATACTTCTGCAACACCCATCACTTCCACTCCATTTCCAAGACGTGCAGGCTTATAAATAAAAATATTTTCTGAAACCAACTGACCATAATCTTTATCGGGTGTCATCATGTATGTTGTAAAACCTTGCTTCTCGGCCATTTTTGCAAGTGTGCCAATAACATCGTCTGCCTCATACCCAGGCTTGCCAATAACAGGAATATTAAACCCTTCAATCACTTTTACAATGTATGGAATTGCTAACCGAAGATCATCCGGCATCTCCTCTCTATTTGCTTTATATTCTGAAAATTCAACGTGTCGAACTGTTGGCTCAGGAGTATCAAAAACAACAGCAATATGAGAAGGTTTTTCTTTCTTCAAAACCTCCAACAAGGTATTTGTGAAACCCAATACTGCTGAAGTATTCAACCCTTTAGAATTTATTCGATGATTATTCGCAAACGCAAAATAAGCACGGTAGATCAATGCAAACGCATCCAGTAAAAAGAGTTTTTTATTCTTGTCGTTCATAACTTCTTTAATAATTGAGAATCTAAAATTAACCGAAATATTTCATTTATGACAGAGTGTTTATAAGTAATTATCAGAAAGTAAAAAGCAAAAAAGAAGTTAATATAAGTTCAATACTTTCTTAAAAGCAATGAAAATCTGCACTCTATTTTTTGAGATTCAATTACTGATTTTCAAGTGCTTTCACAACCACTTCATTTTCAAACAACAACTATTTTAAAATGAAAAGGATAGTATTTACTTGCAAAAGAGCAGATTTTGAATTTAATTCGATAGAATGTCATCATTGTGTGTGCTATTTCCTAATTTTGTGTAAATCTTTCCTTTCACCTTGAAAAAGCATCACTTCATTTTATTTGTATTTGCGCTGACCATTATGATCGGATGCAATAAATGTGCAAAAGAAAAACCGAATCCTATTGTCTTAGTTGACAAGCCAGAAATGATAAATGAGAAAGTATCCGAACTTCTCAAAAGTGAGTTAAGTCAAATTGATACTTCACAGGAAATACTTGTTATTTCAGATGACAGCTTATATGCAACAAAACAAATTTTTGAGTTTTACAATGGGAATAAAAATACGGCACTCTGGACTGACAAAGGGATATTGAACAAACAAGGTGATACACTTCTTACCCTATTAAAGAATGCCGACCAATATGGATTAATTTCTGACGATTACCACTATTCAAAAATTGATAGTCTTTTAAAAATTGAAAAAGACACAATCAGTAAAAAATTTGATGCTGTAAAAATTTGTACGATTGACCTTTTGCTGACAGATGCATTTTTCACCATTGCGGTTCATGTTAGCAAAGGACGGTTAAACCCTGACAGCTTGACAAGAGAATGGAAAATCGCTCAGGTGGATACCAGCCTAGTTAACATTCTGAAAATAGTGCACGCAAAAAATGAAATTCACAATGCGATCGATTCGCTGGAACCTAAAAACAAGTACTATCTAGCGTTAAAAGCTGCTTTAAAAAAATTCAAATTTGAATTTAAAGATACCAACTGGGATAGTATAAAAAACAGAGAATCCGATTCCACAACTTTTATGGCTCGTGTAAAAGAAAGATTAATACAGAGCCATGACTATTTTGATGAATTCACTGGAAATGATTCCGTACGGCTCATGAAATCTATTCAAAATTTTCAATGCAAAAATAATTTAACGGAGGACGGGAAGATTGGCAAACTTACCTTCAAAGCCCTTCAACGAAATAAGCAGGATTATATTCATCAGATTGAATTAAATATGGAACGCTGGCGATGGTACAAAGCGCCGAACGAAAAACAATATGTGTGGGTGAATATCCCAAAATTTGAAATGAAAGTTATTGAAGAAGATACACTTGTCATGAAATCAAGAGTAATTATTGGAGCGCCGGAACATCAAACACCATTGCTTAAAAGCACCATTCGGTATTTTTTAATTTACCCATACTGGACGGTCCCCTTCAGCATTGCAACAAAAGAACTTTTACCGATTATAAAAATGGATATAACCTATTTAAGCAGAAAGAATTTTGAAGTATTAGACGGTACTAATAAAAAAGTAGATGCTTCAAAAATAAATTGGAAGAAATACTCAACAAAATATTTCCCATGGAAATTAAGACAAGGAATCGGTGAAAAGAATTCGCTAGGAATTTTAAAATTTAATTTTGAAAACAAATATGGTGTTTATATGCACGATACCGATAATCGAAAATTGTTCAACAGAGAGATGCGCGCATTGAGTCATGGCTGCTGCCGCCTAGAAAAATTTATGGATTTTGCACAATTCCTGATTCGAGATGACAGTATCAAATACCCCATAGATTCTTTGAATGCTGACATTTTAAAAGCCCAACAAAAATATGTTTATATCAAACACCCAATACCTTTATATATCAATTACTTCACTGCAGAAATAGACGAATACAGTGAGTTACATTTCTTCATTGATGTGTATAAGAGAGACGAGAAGATGATGAGATCGTTGTATAAAAGGAAGTAATAAAAATCTAGTATAAAAATTTATTGTAAGGATATCTTTTTTGGTGAAGCTCTTTCACTTTGTCGTATAGCACTTTTTTGAATTCATCGATATTCAATTTGTCGGCAGCAGATATAAAAAGACACTCCGCATTCAATTTACTCATCCATGTTTTTTTCAATTCATCCAAACTCAAATTTCTTTTGGTCATAGGAGTAAGGTCATCTTCCTCCTTTTCATCAAAAGTAAATGCATCAATTTTATTGAAAACTAATAGGGTTGGTTTGTCTCCTGCCCCAATATCAGTCAGTGTTTGATTTACTACATTGATTTGATCTTCAAAGCCTGAATGAGAGATATCTACCACATGAATTAACACATCCGCTTCACGAACTTCATCAAGGGTTGACTTAAAAGATTCGATAAGGTTAGTAGGTAATTTACGAATGAAACCAACAGTATCCGAAAGCAAGAAAGGCAAATTTTCGATCACAACTTTTCTAACAGTAGTATCCAGCGTTGCAAATAATTTATTCTCGGCAAATACATCACTCTTACTTAACATATTCATGATGGTTGATTTACCCACATTCGTATATCCTACCAAAGCAACACGAATCATTTCACCACGGCTTTTACGCTGTGTTTCCATTTGACGATCGATCGTTTTTAATCGCTCTTTCAACAGCGCAATCCGATCACGAACAATCCGTCTATCGGTTTCAATTTCTGTTTCCCCTGCCCCCTTCATTCCAATACCTCCTTTGATACGGTCCAAATGGTCCCACATTTTTGTAAGACGAGGTAATAAATAAACTGACTGCGCTAATTCAACTTGAGTTTTTGCATGAGCGGTTCGTGCCCTAGCAGCAAATATGTCTAGGATCAAACGCGTACGATCAACTACTTTTATTTTTATTTCCTTTTCAGCATTCATTTCTTTTTCAAGATTTCGTTGCTGTGCAGGAGAAAGTTCATCATCAAAAATGATGATGTCCACTCCATTTTCTAAAACAAAATTGCGAACTTCGATTAGCTTTCCGGCACCGATGAATGTTCGAGAGTCGGGATGTTCCAAACGTTGTGTATAACGTTTCAACACTTTTGCACCAGCAGTATCTGCCAAAAACTCCAATTCATCCAGATATTCTTTGGCCGTTTCTTCACTCTGACTTCTGTTGATCAAACCAACAATAACTGCGGTTTCCTGCTTCGTCCCTGTATCGTACATCTTTGAGATATGAGGTATAGATATTCGCTAAGTGCAAAACTTAAAGCGGAATAAATACTCTGAATTATTTTTTTAATGTTTCAACATATGCATCAACGGCATTGATCTCTTGCTCATTTAAAACGTCTTTAAAACCAGGCATAGAACTAGCGCCATTTTTTATTCGCTCTAATTTTGCTTCGTGACTCATTTGTGACATTGTCAAATCAACTCCGCCAGCACCATTTGTTCCACCCAAACCATGGCAACTTTGGCAATAGGCCGTATACACTGATTCACCATGTTTTACAATATCATAATTAGCAGCTGTTGTATTTGAAACAGCACTATCCACTGTTTGTTTCTCCACTCTTTTATGATTCATTTCTGCTAAGCCGTACGATCCAATAATCAACAACAAAGACAATACAGCCATTATTTTATTACTCTTTTTAAATCCAATGATTGCAACTGGAATAGATACGAATACCATACACACTTTGATCACCAATAGTTTTGATGCACCCACTTGCATGAGCATATATACTCCAGTGATTAAAAACAAAGTGCTAATGATCATTTCAGGAACTTTAACCATTTTAGTGAACTTCGCTAATCCTTGACTTTTATTCGCTAACAATAAAACTGTTTTTATCAAATAGATCAATAAAAATAAAGTTACCGAAATCACGTGTGTATTAAATATTGCTTTGGGCATAGTTTTAGATTTTTTGTACCCTCAAAAGTAATAAAAATCCGCTGATATTAACGTTCATATAATTTTGATGGCAAATCGGTTTAAAATGTTATTTTTGTTAGCATCGAAATTAAAAAACTGAAGACACTTCACATGAAAAAAATAATTCTATTCATCCTCGTATTGGCAATAAATAATTTTTCTGTTGCGCAAGAAACTTTCCCAGTAAATGGCACTTCTAACAAGAATCATACGATCTATGCATTTATCAATGCAAAAATTGTGGTGAACCCTGATGAAACGATTGAAAACGGAACTATGTTAATTCAGGATGGATTAATAAGCGTTATAGGTACTAAAATAGCGCTACCAAAAGGGGCTGTCATTTTCGATTTAAAAGGAAAATCAATCTACCCATCCTTCATAGACGCTTATACAAGCTATGGTATGCCTGAACCAAAAAGAAATTCTGGCGGACCATTTCCTCAAATTGAAAGCAATACAAAAGGAGCTTACGGATGGAATCAGGCGATCAAACCTGAGACCGAAGCCAATAAAATTTTCACAACAGACGCCAAAACTGCTGATGAAATGCGCAAAATGGGATTTGGAGCAGTGTTAACATTCCAAAAAGATGGGATTGTGAGAGGAAGCGGTTCCGTTGTATCCTTAGCCGATGGTAAAGAAAACCAGTTAATGATTCATGATAAAGCTGCAGCATTGTATTCGTTTGACAAAGGCACATCCACACAGGATTATCCATCATCTTTAATGGGTGCGATTGCTTTGCTTCGCCAAACTTATATAGATGCGGTTTGGTACAAAACCGATCAGACAAAAAAAGAGTACAACATTTCATTAGACGCTTTCAACAATTTACAAACCCTTCCACAGCTATTTGAAACCACAGATAAATTAAACGTTTTACGTGCCAATAAGATTGCTGATGAGTTCAAAATAAAATACATAATAAAAGGTTCCGGAAATGAATACCAGCGACTCGATGATATTAAAGCAGCGAATTGCAAATTGATCATTCCTTTAAACTTTCCGGCTGCATTTGATGTAGAAGATGCCTACGACGCTTCTAACATTTCTTTAACCGAATTGAAACATTGGGAAATGGCGCCTTTAAATCCTTCAGCACTAGAAAAATACCTTATTCCTTTTGCAATAACAACATCTGACCTGAAGGATAAAAAAGATTTCTGGAAAAACTTGCGCAAAGCCATCACTTTCGGATTAACTGAAAAACAAGCGTTAAGATCGTTAACTACCATTCCTGCCGAGATGCTCAATTTAAGTGATAAAATAGGAAGTTTGAAAAGCGGAATGATCGCTAACTTTATCATCACTTCGGGAAATCTATTTGACGAAAAAACAATCATTTATGAAAATTGGGTTCAAGGAATCAACTATAAATTAAATGATTACAACGCTGTTGATGTGAGAGGAAATTATGATTTTTCGTTTGGTCACAACCGCAATTTGTTTCAACTAAAAATTGAAGGTGAACTTGACAAGTTAAAAGGCACAGTAATTATTGACACCGCTAAAACACCTGTTAATGTTATAGTGTCAGGAAATTCTATTTCAATTTCTTTCAACCCGAAAGATATTACAGGAACGATCCGATTAAGTGGAACTATTTCTGACGGACCGATTCGAATGAATGGTAAAGGACAAACTCCTGACGGCGACTGGATTGACTGGAGCGCCAATTATACAGGTGCTTTAACTGCATTACCTAAAAAAGACCAAGTAAAAGAATTACCGAAATTCGGACAAGTTATTTATCCATTTTGTGCCTATGGAAAACCACTAGATAACCATGAGGGCTTCAGTAAAATTGTGCAAGACTTTAAAAACCGCGATGAAGTAATCGTTATAAAACATGTGACCATTTGGACAAATGAAGAAGCAGGAATTTTAAAAAACCAAGATGTTTACATTGCGAATGGCCGCATTGCAAGGATAGCAGATGATATCAACGCAACAAAATTAGAATTTGCTAAAGTCATAGATGGAACAGGGAAACACTTAACAGCCGGAATCATTGACGAACATTCACATATTGCTCTTATCAGCGTGAATGAGGGAACCCAAGCTTCAAGTGCTGAAGTAAGAATGGGCGATGTCATTAATTCGGAAGACATTAATATTTACCGTCAGCTTTCAGGAGGAGTCACCACATCGCAATTATTACATGGCTCGGCAAACCCTATTGGAGGTCAATCGGCAATTGTAAAACTTCGTTGGGGAAAAAATCCGGAAGAAATGAAATTTGCAAAAGCAGATGGTTTCATAAAGTTTGCATTGGGAGAAAACGTTAAACAGAGCAATTGGGGCGATGCAAACACAATTCGTTTTCCGCAAACCAGAATGGGAGTTGAACAAGTGTATTATGATTTTTTTACACGTGCAAAAGAATACGATGTAAAACTAAAAGCGTTTGCTAGTCTAACCGAAAAAACAAAAGCAAATGCCGCACCATTCCGCAGAGATTTGGAATTAGAAGCAATTGCGGAGATCCTAAATAAAAAACGATTCATCACGTGCCACTCATATGTTCAATCTGAAATCAACATGTTGATGCATGTTGGAGATTCATTGGGATTTCAAGTAAATACATTTACACATATTTTAGAAGGATATAAAGTAGCGGATAAAATGAAAGCAAGAAGCATAGGAGCATCCACTTTCAGTGATTGGTGGGCATATAAAATGGAAGTAAAAGATGCCATTCCATACAATGCATCCATTTTAAATCAAATGGGAATTGTAACAGCAATCAATTCTGATGATGCAGAAATGGGAAGACGATTAAATCAGGAAGCTGCAAAATCGGTAAAATACGGAGGGATGAGCGAAGAAGATGCCTTGAAATTGGTCACACTAAATCCGGCGAAGCTATTACACATCGACAACAGAGTAGGAAGTATTAAAGTAGGAAAAGATGCTGATGTTGTTCTGTGGTCTGACAACCCTTTATCAATTTATGCGAAAGTGGAGAAAACAATTATTGATGGACATATTTATTATGATAGGGAAGAAGACGCTAAACAACGACTTGATATTCAAAAAGAACGTGCAAGAATCATTCAAAAAATGCTGGATGAGAAAAAAGGTGGAGCACCAGTACAAAAACCTAGCGTGAAAAAACAACAATTATTCGGATGTGATAGTATGCAAGATAATTACATGGAGCAATAAATAAAAATGCAACGCTATCAATAATCTTTATGTCAATAATAAACACAACAAAATGAAAAAAATATTTTTTGCCCTAACAATTATCGCCTCGCAGCTTTCGACAGCTCAAACTAAAAGTTTGTTGATAATGAATGGGACTGCGCACATAGGAACTGACAGCATTATTCAGAATTCGATCATTGGAATTAAAAATGGAAAAATTGTTGAAGTACTAGATGCATCAAAATTTAAAGGTGAGTTAGGGAATTATGATGAAAAAATAGATGCAACAGGTAAACAAATTTATCCGGGATTCATTGCTCCTAATTCCACGCTGGGATTATTTGAAATTGAAGCTGTTCGAGCAACTCTCGACTTCCGAGAAGTTGGCACCACGCTTCCAAATGTCCGTTCATTAATTGCTTATAACACCGATTCAAAAATAATACCTACTGTTCGTACAAATGGTATTTTGATGGCGCAGATAACACCTAGAGGAGGCTTGGTTTCTGGAACATCCAGTGTTGTTGTTCTGGATGGTTGGAACTGGGAAGATGCTGCATACAAAATGGATGATGCGATCCATATCAATTGGCCTAGAATGGTTAGCCGTAAGTTTTTAGATGAGGACAATATCTATCCTGGTCCATATGAAAAAAATAAAGATTACACCAAACAAACCGATGACCTTAAAAAATTATTTGCAGATGCAAAAGCTTACAACGAAACAGAAACGAAGCTTGAAAAAAATCTCCGATTCGAGTCAATGAAAGGAATTTTTGATGGAACACAAACCTTGTTCATACACAGTAATAATGTAAAAGAGATCATCGAAGCAGTCAATTTCGCGAAACAATTTCAACTGAAACGGGTTGCAATTGTTGGCGGGAAAGACAGTTGGATGGTAACAGACCTATTAAAAGAAAATAATATTTCAGTAGTTGTTTCCCGAGTACATGATCTGCCCGAACATCCGGAAGACGATGTAGATCTGCCTTATAAATTACCTTATTTACTTCAAAAGGCAGGCGTATTATTCTGCTTGAATAATGAAGGGGATATGGAAGAAATGGGAACACGAAACTTGCCTTTTTATGCGGGAACAGCTGCTGCTTATGGACTAACAAGAGAACAAGCATTAAGATCAATAACACTTAACACTGCAAAAATATTAGGCATTGACAAAACTGTTGGAAGCATAGAAGTAGGAAAAGATGCCACTATTTTTATTTCTTCTGGTGACGCGTTGGATATGCGAACGAACAATGTAACAGCTGCTTATATAAAAGGTGTGAGCATTGATCTTAATAACGATCAAAAAGCGTTGTACGAGAAATACAAAAAGAAATACGGGTTGAAATAAACCAATTTGAAAATAAAAAATAATCATTAAAACAGAAACCTTTCTGCGACAGACAGGTTGGCATGTTCATTTTGATTAGTTATCTGAAACCTTAAATCCTAGTTTCTCTCTCACTCGTTTTAGTGTTGCTTTTGCTATCAGGCGCGCCTTATCTGCCCCTATCTGCAATTTCGCATCCAATTCATGACGGTTATTCATATAATGATCATAGGTTGCTCTTTCCTTTTTAAATTTCTCTAAAAGCAATTCCAAAAAAGCTGTTTTTGCATGACCATACCCATAACCGCCTTTCGAATAATTTTCACGCATCATCGCAATTTGAGCTTCTGTAGCTATTAATTTATATAAGGCAAACACATTGCATGTATCAGGATTTTTGGGTTCTTCCAAAGGAGTAGCATCGGTAACAATACTCATTATCACTTTTTTTAAATCCTTTTCAGGAAGAAAAATATTGATGAAATTATTTAAGGACTTACTCATTTTCTTTCCATCGATACCCGGTATCAACATCGTTGCTTCATTTACCTTGCCTTCAGGAACAACAAATACATCGCCGTATACATGATTAAATTTTTCAGCAATATCGCGCGTCATTTCCAAATGTTGCATCTGATCTTTTCCAACAGGAACATAATGTGCATCGTATAAAATAATATCAGCGGCCATTAAAACAGGATATGTAAAAAGTCCGGCATTCACATCTGCAAGTCGTTCCGATTTGTCTTTAAATGAATGTGCATTCGCCAGCATCGGGAAAGGCGTAAAGCAATTCAAATACCATGTCAACTCACATACTTCTGCCACATCACTCTGACGATAGAAAATATTTTTATCGGTATCGAATCCAAATGCTAACCATGTTGCTGCTACAGCATCGGTACTTTCTTTGATAAATTTTGCATCCTTTATTGTTGTTAAAGAATGTAGATCAGCTATAAAAAACAGCGACTCGTTTCCTGTTTGCTTAGAAAGTTCAATTGCAGGTACTATTGCACCCAATATATTTCCTAAATGCGGAATATTTGTACTCTGAACTCCTGTAAGTATCCTAGACATCCTCTTTTGTTGTTGGTTATTATTTGTAAGCTATTGAAATTACAATTTAAAATATCACCCAATTTTCCAATAAACTCGCTCAAAGATACAGTTTATTTAAAACCAATAAAACAGGCTTAAATTTTCATACCTTTGTGGTCCACCATGAATTATTTGTTGATCATACCAAGAACCCTTTGGAAACTATTATTCATCCTCAATTTTGTTTTAGGATTAGTAATTTTATATCCACTATTCTTCGTTCTGCTTTCTCGAAGAAAATGGTTCCCTAAAGCATTTCAACTAAAAAAATTCTGGGCGAAATGGATCTTATTTATTCCCGGCCTATTTTATAAAATAAAAAGAGAAACTCCGTCTGAAAAACTTCCGCAACCAGCTGTTTATTGCGCCAATCATGCTTCTTACTTAGATATTGTTTACAGCTATATTGCAATACCGAATTATTTTGTTTTTATGGGAAAACAAGAATTAAATAGGGCGCCTCTATTCCGAATCTTTTTCAGAGACATGAACATCCTTGTTGACCGCAGCAGCAACATGGCATCGCACAGGGCATTCATCCGTGCAGGACAAGATCTAGACAGAGGGTGTAGCACCTTCCTATTTCCTGAAGGAGGCATCTCCAGCTCCGGAAAATTAAAAGGATTCAAAAACGGGGCTTTCAAACTGGCCATTGAAAAACAAGTCCCCATTATCCCTATCACATTTTTAAACAATTGGAATCTTTTGCAAAATGGTGGTTTTTTTAAATCACTTGGCAGTCCAGGGATTGCAAAGATCATTGTTCACGAACCTATATCTACAATTGGAATGACTGAAAATGATTTATTACCTTTGCGGACGAAAGTAAGAGAGATCATTCAAAAAGAATTAGATAATTATTCGAAAAGTTAACATGAAAATAGACAACGATACGGTAGATAAAATAGCTCACTTGGCACGTTTGGAATATACAACCCATGAAGCAAAAGAAGAGATCAAAAAAGATCTGAATAACATGCTTGGTTTTATTGACAAATTAAACGAATTAGACACGTCCAATATTGAACCGCTGATCTATATGAGTGAAGAAGTAAATGTATTGCGTGAAGATGATGTAAAGCAGGAAATTACCCATGCAGAAGCATTAAAAAATGCCCCTCAAAAAGATTCTGATTATTTTAAAGTTCCGAAGGTGATCGAGAAAGCTTAAAAAAAAGCCTGCTAAAATTAGCAGGCTTTTTTTATAACCATTTCTTTTCAAAAATGTCTTTCGTATGATAGGTGATAATAATGTTCGCTCCTGCTCTTGCAAAAGCATACATATTTTCCATCACAATTTTTTGTTCATCAATCCAGCCTTTTTCTGCTGCTGCCTTTACCATGGAATATTCTCCGGACACATTGTAACACGCAACTGGTAATAATGTATTCTGACGCAAATTGAAAATGACATCCATATATGCCAAAGCCGGTTTTACCATCAATACATCTGCTCCTTCACTTTCATCTAACAAACCTTCTGTCATTGATTCATTTCCATTTCTGAAATCCATTTGGTACGACTTCCGATCACCTTTCTGAGGAGCAGAATCCGCTGCTTCACGGAATGGACCATAATATGCGGATGCATATTTTATAGAATACGACATAATCGCTGTATTCTCAAAACCATTTTTATCCAACAAACTTCTCATTGCCGCTATACGTCCATCCATCATATCACTTGGCGCAACCATGTCGGCTCCGGCCTGCGCATGGGCCAAAGCCATTTTTGCCAAGACTTCAACAGATGAATCATTGTGCACATAATCGTCATGCAAAATTCCGCAATGCCCATGTGTGGTATATGCACACACACAAACATCGGTAACGACATAAAGTGTATCTCCGAATTTTTCTTTCAAGGCTTTTACAGCTTTTACAACAATGGAATTATTGCTGAAAGAAGAGCTTGCATCTTCTGTCTTTTGTTCACCCACACCAAACAATAAAATTTTATTAATGCCAATCTTCAATCCTTTCTCCACATCTTTCAATAATTCATCCACCGAATAATGATTTATTCCCGGCATGGCATCAATAGGATGAACCACATTTTTTCCTTCAACAATAAAATAAGGATAAATAAACATGTCTTTGGAAAGACGTGTTTCTGCAACCATCTCACGCGTGATGGCATTTTTTCTCAATCTTCTAGGTCTGTGTAACATTGTAATAAATTTATATTCCGAATACAGCTTCTGCAAGTCCTACTTCATCAAATGATGCAGGCAACAAACAATTTTGTACTCCGTGTTCTATTAATTTTTTTTCGGTAGATTTTCCAATTGCAATGACTTTTTGATCTGCTGAGATTTTTCCTTTTTCCCCGTCAGGGGCACTTTGGGCAAAAAATGAATCAACATTGGATGGACTTGTAAAAACAACAACATCTACCTTCGGCAACTTTGCATTTTCTTTTTTTATTGTTTCATACACAATGAGGTCAGTTAATTTAGAATGATCACCAAACTGCTGTTGAATGGTTCGTAACCCGCCTTTTGCCTGCGGAAATAGAACAGTATCTTCGCCAACCGTCTTAGCGAATTTTTTTCCAACTACTTTTGTATCGTTCACAGAACCGACGAATGCAGCATTTCTATTGTGCTTTTTCAATTCTTGTTCTGTTGATTTTCCAATCACGCCAAATTTTGTTTTTGGTTTCAACTCAGGATCCTGTCCGAAGAAAAAATCAACAGCATTGGAGCTAGCAAAAAACACCCAGTCCGTTGGCGGCGTTAAAGAGATCTTCACTTGTTTTGTTTCAATGAAAGAAACACCTTCCACTTTATAACCATTTCCTTCTAACACATTTTTGAAGAAAGAATCCTCTTTTAGGTCACGGGTAATTAAAACAGATTTTCCTTTGATCGCATTCAGTTGGTTCACAATTTTCTGCGCAAACCCTTCATCTGTAAAGGACTCGAAATACAAACGTTTTGGCATGGTATTCCAGGAATCCGATTTTGATGTCCACACCTTAAATTTATTATCTTCTTTGATGCAATAAACACCTAATGGCAATTGGCAACCGCCATCAAACAAGTTCAACACTTTACGTTCAATACCAATAGTATCCTGAACTTTTTCAGAATTTAATTTATTGATGTATTCGAATAATTCATGATCGTCTTCACGGATCTGTAAACCTAAAACACCTTGAGCCGGCGCTGGAATAAATTCTTTTGGATCTAAGCGTAACACTTTGAATTCGCTCAAGTCGATACGCAAACGTTCAACACCGGCAGCAGCCAACATGATGGCATCATATTTTTTATCACGCAATTTCTGAATACGCGTAGGAACATTTCCTCTAAGATCTTCGAGGGTGATATCTTTTCTAAAAGCGAGCAATTGGGATTTTCTTCTGGCAGAAGAAGTTCCCACAATAGCATTTCTTTTGAATGAAAATTTTTCTCCGTTATCAACACATTCTTTACGAATCAAAACTAATTCAGCAGCATCTTCACGCTCAGAAACAGCAGCAATTTTAAGCCCTTCAGGAGAAGTTGTTGGAAGGTCTTTGTGAGAATGAACAGCCAGGTCTATTTCTTTTTTTAACAAGGCATCTTCAATTTCTTTTGTAAAAAAACCTTTGCCTTCTAATTTATCAAAACTTAAATCTTGAATCGCATCGCCTTGTGTTGTTATAATTTTTAATTCAGCTGTGAGTCCTAATTTCTGAACTTTACGTAACACATGATTCGCTTGCCACAATGCAAGATCACTTCCTCTGCTTCCAATAATTATTTTTCTGTCGATCATTTATTTTACAACTGTTATATAAAAAATAAAGCCCTTACGGGCTTAAACTCTATTTCGTTTTTGCGTCCTCTATCAAAATGTCTTTCGCCATTTTCATCGGGACACTGATGTATTTTTTTTCCATGTAGGCTAAAATTTTATCCAACACTTCTTTAGATTCAGCATCTAGGTTTTTCAATTCTTTTGCAAATACTTCGTTGGCTGTTTCCCGGATCTCTTTCACTTTCTTTGGTACTTCACTCATTGCCAACTCCACTTTACGTGTTTTTATGATCTGTTTAAATTCTTCGATATTTTGCTCGATGATGGTATTACAAGCGTCCATTTCCTGTTGACGTGCTTGCAAATTTTCTTTTGCAACCTCTTGCAGATTATTTACCGCAATTAAATTCACATCGTAATTATTTAAAATTTCTGAATCTAGATCATTGGGGATGGCCAGATCGATTACCACTTTTTTAGATTTGTCGGAGCCTACTAAACTTTTATAGATTGCAGGAGTAATAATGCTTTCTGCTGCACCAGTACACGTAACGATGATATCGAATCCTTCTTTATAGTTTTCCAATTCAGAAAGCGGAAAAGCTTTTCCGTTCAGTTCATTCGCTAATTTCTGCGCATTATGCAATGTTCTATTAAAGACAGTAAAATTCGCAAACTTATGCTTTTTAAGGTATTTCCCCATAGTTGTATTAGTAACACCAGAACCAACGATCAAGAAACGAGCATCTTGTTTTACATTCAAAGCACGTAGTTTACGATATGCTAATGAAACAACAGAAACAGGATTCTTAGCAATATTGGTATGGGTATAAACATCTTTTGCGACTTCAATCGTTTTCTTTACCGCTATTCGAAGAAGGTCTCCGGTTAGACCAAGTTCATTACACTTTTCATAAGAGTTACGAACCTGAGTAATAATTTCACGTTCACCCACAACTAATGAATCGATAGAGGATGCAACATTGAATAAATGACGTAAGGCGTCATCGTTTTCAAAAACCTGAGCATTTTCAATGGCCCACGTGATGTCTGTTGTTTTCCAAGTTGGATCAAAAGCTGAAAAGAATTTTTTCAAGAAGGGAGTATCTATTTTGGAACTGGCAGATAAAAGGAATTCAACACGGTTACAGGTAGATAAATATAATAACTCATCAATATTTAAAGACTGTTTAAGGCCTTCTAACCTTGATTTTACATCATTTTCGTCAATATGCAACTTACCGATATCATTCATATCAGTTGTTTTATGAGTAAATGCTATAATGTTGAACTTGTTCACAGGTGCTTTTTTCTTTTACACTACAAATTTGCGAAGCCATACCCCCTTAATTGTCACAAAATTGTCATAACGCTTATTTAGAATCTATCCAAATAGAGAGGGGCGTGTCAAATTACTGAGAAAGAACAACTTATCCAGATTTATCAAAAAGTGATATTCGTCATACAGCAGTAGAATTAGACCATTCAGCGCTTTTAAGAAAAGAAAGGGGTAAAACAATGAAATTGGTTTCCTACATCTTAAAATGAGACGGGTATGCTAATTTTAGGAATCTTGAATAGCGCTAAACAGTAAGGCAATATCTCCCAAAACCACAGATTCATTTAGTTTTCAACAATTTATTTGTGAATTATTTTGTGGGAAATAAAAATGTGCTTATCTTCGCGTCCCGTTTTAAGAAAAAACAGGACAATTTTAAGTACATAATTTAATACCAAATACAGTGGAAGCAATTAGTTACAAAACGGTTTCAGCAAGTAAAGAAACTGTTACAAAAGGATGGATTTTAATAGATGCAGAAAACGAAACATTGGGTCGTTTAGCTTCTAAAGTAGCCTACGTTCTAAGAGGAAAAGACAAAGTTAACTTTACTCCTCACGTAGACACGGGTGATAATGTTATTATCATCAATGCTGAAAAAGTTAAGTTAACTGGTAACAAAGTAGCGGAAAAAGAATACGTTCGCCATACAGGTTATCCAGGTGGACAGCGTTTTGCAACACCAAAATTACTTTTAACAAAAAGACCAACTGAAATTATCAGAATGGCTGTTAGCGGTATGTTACCAAAAAACAAATTGGGCGATGCTTTGAGACGTAATGTTTATATCTATGCAGGTACTGAACATCCTCATGCAGCTCAACAACCAAAAGAAATCAAATTAAACACAATTAAATAATAGAAATGGAAGTAGTAAATACTCTTGGTAGAAGAAAAACCGCTGTAGCACGTGCATATGTGCAAAAAGGAAGTGGCGAAATTGTAATCAACAACAAAGATTACAAAGCGTACTTCACAACATCCGTTTTACAATACAAAGTTACGCAAGCATTCGGTGTTACTAAAACACAGGATCAGTTTGATGTAAACGTAAATGTAAAAGGGGGCGGGGTAACAGGACAAGCAGAAGCTGTTAGATTGGCAATTGCTCGTGCTTTAGTAGAAACGGATGCAGCTCTTAAGCCTTTGCTGAAAGCAGAAGGTTTGATGACGCGTAATCCTAAAATGGTTGAACGTAAGAAACCGGGTCAGAAGAAAGCTCGTAAACGTTTCCAATTTAGTAAACGTTAACATTTATCAAGTCATCCTGAACGCAAGTCGAAGGATAAAAAAAGTATTAATTATAAAAATAAAGACTCAATGTCATCAAGAACAAATTTTACTGAATTATTAGAGGCTGGATCACACTTCGGTCACTTAAAAAGAAAATGGAATCCAGCAATGGCTCCCTATATCTTCACTGAAAAAAACGGTATTCATATTATCGACTTAAATAAAACTGTTGCGAAAATTGACGAAGCAGCTGATGCTTTGAAACAAATTGCAAAATCAGGTAAAAAGGTTTTATTTGTTGCTACAAAAAAACAAGCAAAAGATATTGTTGCTGATAAAGTAAAAGCTATCGGAATGCCTTACGTTACTGAACGTTGGCCGGGTGGTATGCTTACTAACTTTGCCACTATTCGTAAGGCTGTTAAGAAAATGGCTACTATTGATAAAATGAGCACTGATGGTACTTTTGATAATATTTCTAAAAAGGAAAAATT
>Ga0209596_1000347_pt1 | contig 43255 bp, 41 predicted proteins | sample M_130807_MF_Meta_FD_187314 | JGI IMG/M metagenome (GOLD analysis project Ga0209596, IMG submission 187314) | Freshwater microbial communities from Lake Montjoie, Canada to study carbon cycling - M_130807_MF_MetaG (SPAdes) (version 2) | ecosystem: Environmental > Aquatic > Freshwater > Lake...
GTCCGCGACCTCCATGCAGAAATGGTCACCGTCACGGACGAAGCGATCGTTGAGGCGCTCTTCACCCTACGCGATGAGTGCGGCATTGCCGCCGAGCCGGCCGCCGCGGCCTGCCTTGCCGCCCTAATGAGCGGGGTCGTAACCCTCCCGGCGGCCACCCGCGTCGCCTGCGTCGTGACCGGGGGCAATGTCGACGCCACTCGACTCTCCGAGCTGGCCGGGCGCCGATAGCCCTCCCCCGTGAGGTCTGATAGACGTCCATCTCCGGTCGGCTATATTTCAGGCAACCGTCCGAGAGGGCTTCTGTAGGCGATGGTGCTCGCCCTCATCGCACGACCATACGACCTCGAGGACACACCGATGGCTACGATCGCTTCCCCGCAAGCCGAGACCGCCCACGACACCTTCCCGATCAACGGGACGGACTATATCGAGTTTTGGGTTGCGAACGCCAAGCAATCTCAGCTGTACTACCGCCACGTGATGGGCTTCGAGCTCCTTGCGTACCGTGGCCCCGAAACGGGCGTGCGCGATCGGGCGAGCTATCTGCTGCAGCAGGACAAGCTCCGCTTCGTGCTCACCACGCCGATGGGCCCCGAGGGAGAAATCGCCGCCCATATCGCCCTCCACGGCGACGGCGTGCGCGACTTGGCCTTCTGGGTCGACGACTGCCGCGATGCCTACGCCAAGGCTATCGAGCGCGGTGCCCGCAGCATCCACCCGCCGCGCGTCGACAGCGACGAGCACGGCGAAGTGGTCATTGCCGCCATCGCCACCTACGGCGACACGATCCACTCGATCGTCGAGCGCAAGAACTACACGGGGACCTTTCTGCCGGGCTTCGTAAAATCCACGCCGTCCTTTGTGGCGAAACCGGCTGGCCTCAAATACGTCGACCACTGCGTCGGGAACGTCGAACTGGGCAAGATGAACCACTGGGTGGAGTTCTACTCGCGCGTCCTCGGCTTCTACAACCTCCTCTCGTTCGACGACAAGCAGATTTCCACCGAGTATTCAGCGTTGATGTCGAAGGTCATGTCGAACGGCAACGGACGTATCAAGTTCCCAATCAACGAGCCCGCCGCAGGAAAGAAGAAGTCGCAGATCGAGGAATATCTGGATTTCTACCGTGGGCCTGGCGTGCAGCATATCGCGATTGCGACCGACGACATCGTGAAGACCGTGCGCACTCTCAAAAGCCGGGGGATGGAGTTTCTCAGCATCCCGGGCACGTACTACGAAACCGTCCTCGCGCGCGTGGGGACGATCGACGAGGATCTTGCCCCGCTCGCCGAGCTCGGCATCCTGATCGATAGCGATGACGAAGGGTACTTGCTCCAGATTTTCAGCAAGCCGGCGCAGGATCGCCCCACGTTGTTTTACGAAGTGATCCAGCGAAAGGGCGCCAAGAGTTTTGGTGCCGGCAACTTCAAGGCGCTGTTCGAATCGTTGGAGCGCGAGCAGGCGCTCCGGGGGAATCTCTGATGCCGCAGTACAATGTGCTCGGTCAGATTCCGCGCAAGCGGCACACCATTTTCCGCAAGCCAGATGGCGGGTTGTACGCAGAGCAGCTGATGGGGAACGAAGGCTTTACGGGCGTGGCGTCGTTGCTCTATCACGTGCATCCGCCCACAACGGTGAAGTCGGCACGTCGGATTTGCGATATTAAGTACGAAGCCGATTCCGATCTCACGTTGCGCCATCGTCATTTCCGCACCTCGGGGCTTCCCCGCGGTGGCAGCCCAACGCTCGACCGCGTGCCGTTGCTGTTCAACGACGACATCGCCATGCTCTGGGCCCAGCCCGACAAGCAGGACGAGCACTTCTATCGCAACTCGCAGGGCGACGAAGTCGTATACGTCGCTGAGGGGGAAGGGCATCTCGAAACGCAGTTCGGGAACCTGCCCATCATCCCGGGTGACTATCTCGTCATCCATCGCAACATCATGCACCGGTATCACTTCACGAAACCGGCGAAGCTGCTCGTGATGGAGAGTCGCGGCTACGTGCGCACGCCGAGTCGGTATCGCAACGATTATGGCCAGATCGTCGAGGGCGCACCGTACAGCGAGCGCGATTTCCGTATCCCGCGCGAACTCGTGACGAATGATGAGCGCGGCGATTTTGCAATCATCACCAAGCAGTACAACGGGCTCACCGAGCATATTCTCGATCATCATCCCTGTGACGTGGTTGGCTGGGATGGCATGTTCTACCCGTGGGCGTTCAACATCCACGATTTCGAACCAATTGTTGGCCGCGTCCATCAGCCGCCGCCAGTGCACCAGACGTTCCAGGGCGACGGCTTTGTGATTTGCTCGTTCTGTCCGCGCCCGTACGATTTCGATCCGCAGTCAATTCCGGCGCCGTACAATCACAGCAACGTCGATTCCGACGAGGTGCTCTTCTATGCCTCCAGCGAGTTCATGAGCCGCAAGGGAATCGAGTACGGGTCGATCACGCTGCATCCAGACGGACTCCCGCACGGCCCGCATCCGGGGCGCGCGGAGGCATCGATTGGCGCAAAAGCCACCGATGAGCTGGCGGTCATGATGGATTCGTTCCGCCCCCTCAAGGTGGCTAAGGCGATCCTGCCGATCGAGGATCCCAAGTACATGACCAGTTGGATCGATGCGCAGGGCGGCGGCTTCTCGCCACCCACCTCCTGACGCACTGGGCGCATGGCTGAGGCACCGGTAACCTTCGATCTCGGGGCGCTGTCGCTGCCCGAGAGGGGGCGACTTATCTCGCGTGTCGTCGCGCCGCGCCCGATTGCGTTCGTGTCGTCGCAGTCGGCCGCTGGCGTTGGCAATCTGTCGCCCTTCTCGTTCTTCACGGCTGGCGGGAGTAATCCGCCGTCAGTCGTGTTCTGCACCGTGAATGATCGGCAGGGGCGCCGCAAAGACACGGTGCTGAACATCGAAGCCACCAAGGAGTTCGTGGTGAGTACGGTGTCGGCACCGATGGTCGTGCGAATGAATCAGAGTTCGTTCGAGTATCCGCCTGACGTCGACGAGTTCGATGCCTCGGGGTTCACCCGGGCGCCAAGTATTCGCGTGGCCCCACCGGGTGTCGCCGAGTCGCCCGTGCGCATGGAATGTCGATTGCAGCAGATCGTCACGCATGGTGACGGGCCACAGGCGTCGAACTACATCATCGGCGAAGTGCTGCTGATCCATGTTGATCCTGCCGTCTGCACCGACGGCCTTCCTGACAACGCCAAGCTGCAGCAACTCGCGCGACTTGGCGGCGATCACTATCTCACGGTGGAGCGCGACGATCTCTGGTCGCTCGCGCGCCCCAAGACTCCCTGACCATGCCTCGCTTTAGTGATCGATTCAACGGACTCCCGCCGTATCCGCTCGCCACCATTCCGCAGCGGAAACGTGAGCTTATTGCCCGCGGGGTTGATGTCATTGACTTGGGCGCCGGCGATGCGGATCTCGCGCCACCTCAGGCGGCAATCGATGCGCTCGCCGACGTGGGCACCACGCCCACGCTCAGCCGCTACGGCTTCGGCCTCGGGTTGCCCGCCTTCCGTACAGCTGCCGTCGAGTGGATGCAGAAACGGTTCGGTCACAGCTTCGATCCTATCACAGAAGTCGTGCCGTTGCTTGGGTCCAAGGAAGGGCTGTCGCACCTCGCGCTCGCCTACGTACAGAAGGGGGACACGACAATCGTCCCCGACCATGGCTACAACGCATACCGCGGGGGCACGCAGCTTGCCGACGGCGAGCCGTATCTGTATCCCATTACGCCGCGCACCAATTTCCTGGTGGAGCTGGATGAGATCCCCGACGATGTCATGCGTCGCGCACGGATTCTCTATTTGAACTACCCCAACAATCCCACCGGTGCGGTGGCGCCGCTCGACTACCTCGCGCGCGTCGTACAGACTTGCCGCGAGCGCGACATCGTGCTCGTGTACGACAACCCGTACGCGGAGATGACCTTCGACGGCTATGTGGCGCCGAGCATCTTTGATGTTGAGGGCGCGCGCGACGTGGCGATCGAGTTCCATTCGATGTCTAAGACCTTCAACATGACCGGCTGGCGCTGCGGATGGGCGGCGGGCAACAAGGATATCGTCGGCGCGCTGTCCCGCGTGAAAAGTTTTGTCGATACGGGTCAGTTCCAAGGAATCCAGCACGCCGCCGTTGCCGCCATGAGCGTGGCCGACGCCTGGCTCCCCGGGAATGTCGCGGTCTTCAAGGAGCGTCGCGACGCGGCGGTCGCGGCATTCCGTGCGAACGGTTTCCCCTGTGAATCGCCGATGGCGACGATGTATCTGTGGATTCCGCTCCCATCGCACATCAAGAGCCAGGAGTTCCACGAGCGGATGCTCGACAAAGGCGTCGTCGTACTGCCGGGCTCGGCGCTGGGCGCGGGCGGTGAAGGGTTCTTCCGCGTCTCGTTTATCACGTCGCCAGCGCGTATTGCCGAAGCTGCAGCGCGCGCAGGGGAAGTGCTACGCTCGTTCAGCGCTTAGCAGCGCGGATGACGCGCGCTTCCGCTCGCTTATGGGCGCTGAAGCACCCGCGCGACAGCCGCGACCGTCGCGTCGATCGGGATGGGTGTGTTCGCGCGGGGCGGCACGGGGCGCATCTGCTCATGATACTGCACCACGAGCTCGGGGTCCTTGAGCACATGGCCCGTGAGCACGGCGACCACCGAGTCGTTCGCGCCAATTAGTCCCGAGGCGCGAGCGGCTCGAACGCCGGCGACACTCGCAGCGCTCGCAGGCTCGCAGCCCACCCCCGCGGCATCGATAACAGCCTTGGCGTCGAGAATCGCATCGTCGTTGACCGCGAGGACCGCGCCATTCGTTTCGCGGATCACCCGCACGGCACGATCCCAGCTCGCGGGATCACCAATCCGGATGGCCGTCGCGACGGTCGCGGCGCGCACGGGCACGTGCGTGGTGAATCCCGTCTCGAACGCATGGGCGAATGGCGCCGCACCCATCGCTTGCACCGAGAGCACCCGCGGCATCTTCGTGATGAGCCCAAGTGCATGCAGTTCGCGTAACGCCTTTCCGAACGCCGAGGTGTTTCCAAGATTTCCGGCAGGCAGCACAATCCAGTCAGGCGCCTGCCAGCCCAGTTGCTGGAGCATCTCAAACACGATCGTCTTCTGCCCTTCGACGCGCCACGGATTGATCGAGTTGGCGAGATACACCCCAAGTTCGCGCGACGACTCACGCGCGAGTCGCAGGCAGTCGTCAAAATCTCCTTTCACAATCAGCGTCCGCGCGCCGTAGGCCAGCGCCTGCGCAATCTTGCCCAGCGCCACTTTGCCCTCTGGCATAAAGACGAGCGCCGGCAGTCCCGCCTGTGCTGCGTACGCGGCGAGCGACGCCGAGGTATTGCCGGTCGACGCGCAGGCAACCGCAGTGGCGCCCGTACGCACCGCATGCGTCACGGCCGCAGTCATGCCGCGGTCCTTGAACGAACCCGTCGGGTTGCGCCCCTCGTGCTTGAGCATCAACGACGCCACACCCGCGTACTCGGCGATGCTCGCGCGGTGCATCAGCGGGGTGTTTCCCTCGGGGTGGCTCACCACGGCGCCCTCGCCCGGCATCACGAGCTCACGAAAACGCCAGACACCGCTCGCTTCGCTGCCCTGGTGCGTGCAGCAACGGCTCCCGAAGCGCGACAGGAGTGCCGCGCCGTGTAACGTGGGATGCGGATGAATCACCTCGAGTAGCCCGTCGCAGGTCGGGCACGAGTTGGCGGTGAGTGTAAACGGCCACTCCGCTCCACACGATTCGCATCGCTGGATGCTCGGTGCGTTCTCGGCGCCGAATAACGCGTCACGCGACATGTGCATCCTCAGGGAGGTCGAGCGCGCCCAGTGGTGCCGGACGGCACACTCGCGTCGTGCATGTGATCCCCAGTGACGCGTAGATACTCACGACGGCATCGGCCACCGCAACGGCAGTCGCCTTGCTGGCGCAGAAATAGAACGAGGTCGGGCCCGCGCCAGAAATCGAACCTCCGAGCGCTCCTGCGGCGAGCGCTGCCGCCTTGGACTCGCCGAATCCCGGAAGGAGGATACCGCGCGCAGGTTCCGCGATTTGGTCGTCGAGTGAGCGCCCAAGGAGCGCGAGGTCCCCAGTGAAGCAGGCCGCGACCATCGCCGCGACATGCGCCATTTGATGAATGGTGATCTCGCGCGAGATCATGCGCGGCAGCGCTGCGCGCGCGTCGGCGGTTTTCATCCGCTGATCCGGATGCGCAAGCACCACGTGCAAGTCGGAGGGGATCGGGAGTCGCACGATGTCCATCGGCGAGACGCTCCGCACAAGACAAATCCCACCGTACAGGGCAGGGGCGAGATTGTCGGCGTGCCGCCCGGAAACGGTAGCCTCGGCTTCGAGCGCGCACTCCAAGAGGGCCACGCTATCGAGCGGTGATCCGAGCAGACGGTTCATCGCAACGGCGCCGGCGACCGCTGATGCGGCGCTTCCTCCTTGGCCGCCAGCCAGGGGAAGTCCTTTGGTCACGAACAGCCGCACGCCCACGTGGGTGGCCGACGTACGGAGCAACACATGTTGCGCCGCGATGCTGGCGGTGTTGGCCGTTGGGTCGGTGGGGAGTTCGGGATGTCCCGCGTCGGCCACTTCGATCCCTGAGGTCGCTCGGCGCTCGACACGCACCCGATCGCCCGGGCCGGTGACGGCCATTCCGAGCACATCAAGCCCCGGGCCGATGTTTCCGATTCCGGCAGGAGCCAGTGCGGCAGCGTGATCGCGAAGCGTGAGAGGCATGTGCTCGGACGTTAGCGGGGCGCGCGGGTGGTGTCCATTGTTCCGCGCAGTCGATACATTTTTGCCGTTCGTGATCCCAGAGGAGTCCCGCGTGTCCCACGTGCCATCCACAGCGCTGAAACGCACCCTCACAACCACCTCACTGGTGGCGGTGATGTATTTCTCCGTTTCTGGTGGCGCGTACAGTCTTGAAGGACTGGTCCAAGCAACGGGACCGGGGCTCGCGCTGCTCATGCTCCTCGCGCTCCCCATCTGCTACTCGCTTCCCGAGACCCTGATCGTCGGTGAGCTCGCCAGTATGCTACCGGAGGAAGGGGGCTACTACCGTTGGGTGCGTCGAGCCTTCGGCGAAGCGTGGGGATTTCAGAATGGGTGGACCACCTTGCTCTACTCGGTGGTGGACATGGCGCTCTATCCCACGCTGTTCAATCTGTATCTCAAGTGGTTTTTCCCCGGGCTGAGTGAAGGCGTCACCTGGATGGTCTCGCTCGCCCTCATTTGGGTCGCGACGGGCATCAACCTGCGCGGCGCACGACAGGTGGGGCGGTCCAGCGTCTGGGCCGGCGCGTTTATTGTCGCGGGCTTTGTCGCGTTCGCCGTGATTGCGATCCCACACATGACCCATGCCCCGTGGGTGCCGTTCCGCACCACGACGCACTCACTGGGTGCGGGGCTCGCCGTTGGACTCTCCACCGCGCTCTGGAACTTCATCGGCTGGGACAACGCCAGTACGGTGCAGGGGGAGGTGATTGATCCCACGCGCACCTACCCCCGTGCGCTCGCCGTCGCGCTCCCGCTGGTCACCTTGGTCTACTTCATTCCGGTGTTGCCTGCCCTTGCCGCCACCGATTGGACAACCTGGACGGAGGGGAGCTGGCCACACATTGCACAGTCCATGGGTGGACGCACCGGCACCATTGTGGCCTGGTGGTTGGCGATCGGCGGAATGATCGGGGCCGCCTCACTCTTCAACGCGCTGCTGCTCAGCTATTCGCGCTTGCCCGTCGCGCTCGCTGGCGACCAGTTGCTTCCAAAATTTCTGGCGTTCACCGATAGCCGCGGCACGCCACGCAATGCGATCCTCGTGGCCGCGGTCTTTTATTCGGTCTTCACACTCCTGCCGTTCAGTTCGCTGATTGTCGCCGACGTCCTTCTCTATAGCTCGGCATTGCTGATGGAACTCGCCGCCCTCGTTCAACTCCGCCGCAAAGAGCCGGAGCTGCGTGGAGCGTTCCGGATTCCGCTCGGTACCAACGGTGTCGCGGTGCTCGCGACCATGCCCGCGATCGTGCTCGTCCTCGTGGTGGTGCTCTCCTACGCCGAGGGCGACGTGGCACTGCCGTCGCTCCTCGGTTCGGTAGTCGCCATGTGCATTGGCCCACTCGTGTATCGCGCCTGCCGCCCCAAGTCGGCATAGCGCGCATAGCGCGCATAGCGCGCATAGCGCGCATCAAGCACTAGGGGCGTCGGTACACAATACCGCCCTTCATGACAAGGCGCACACCACTGGCGCGGGTCTTGGTGATGTCCTTGGTTGGGTCGCCTTCAACCGCGATCAGGTCCGCCAGCAAGCCGGACTTCACGCTCCCCAGACGCGTCTCCATGTGCATCACCTTTGCGTTCACACTCGTCGCTGCCTTGAGCGCTGCGACTGGCGTCATGCCGTAGTTCACGAGCAACTCCAGTTCACGCGAGTTGTCACCGTGCGTGAACACGCCAACATCGCTGCCATTGCAGATCGTGACGCCGGCGTCGAGGGCCATCTTGAACGTTGCGCGCTTGCGCGTGATCGAAGCCGGCTCCGGGTCGACCCCCTTCTTCCATCCTGCGTACTGCGACGTCGCGTCGCCCGCGGCCAGTGTCGGGCAGAAGGCGACACCCTTCTCCTTCATGAGCGCAAAGATTTCCGGCGTGCCGTTGTCCCCGTGCTCGATGTCCTCAACCCCCGCCATGATGGCGCGCCGCATCCCCTCTGGGGTCGACGCGTGCGCAACCACCGCGCGCCCACTCGAGCGCGCCGTCTCGACCATCGCGCGAAGCTCGGCCTCGCTGAACGTCGGCATGGTCTGGCCGTTTGGGCCCCACCGATAATCGGCGTACACCTTAATCCAGTCGGCGCCGTGTGCGATCTGATCACGCGTCACGCGAATCACATCTTCCGGCCCGTTTGCTTCTTCTGCCCCCTGCGGCGGTTCGAATGCGAAGTCCACTCGGCGCGGCGCATAGGAGCCCGTTGCGACAATCGCACGCGTCGTCACCAGCATCCGTGGGCCGGGAATAATCCCTTGGTCAATGGACTGCTTCAACCCGACGTCCGCGTAGCCCGCTCCCTCAGTGCCGAGGTCGCGGACCATTGTCCAGCCGGCCATGAGCGTGTTGCGCGCATGGGTCACGGCGCGCGCGGTGCGGAGGGCGAGCGGCTCCTTGAGGACTTGATCATTCCACGCCGCTTCGTTGTACGGGTGCAGCAACACGTGCGAATGCGCCTCGATCAGTCCAGGCATGAGGGTCGTGCCCGGGAGGTCGATGACGGTTGCTCCCTTGGGTGAACCCACCTCGCTTGCACTCCCGACGGCGGCGATCTTGTCGCCGCGTACGAGGACCGTCCATCCCGTGTGCGGCGCGTCCGTCACGCCATCCCACACGGCGGCCGGACGCAACAGCACCAGGGAATCCTTCGTCAGAACCGACTGCGCGGTGAGCAGCGCAGGAAGTGCAATCAGGGCCAACAATCCTCGACGACGCATCGACATCACTCGCGGTGAAGGGTCAGTTCTTGGGAATCAACGGTGCGGCAGCGGTGTGCGTGCCGGTTCCCGGCACCCCCGTCACACCGCCAGAGACGACGAATGCCATGAAATCCGAACTTTCCATATCAACCCGACTCACGCGCGTTGCCGGTACCACGAAGGTCCAACCAGCGAACGCATACGACTGCGGAAAGTACACGACGACTGAGCCGGCCTCTCCCAACGACGCCAGCGATTCTTGCGTGATGAAGCCGAGTCCTTTGATTGCGCCGTCTGGGGTGAGCGACACCAGCACGGGCTTGTCGAAGCGGCGCTTCTCACCGACGAACGCGTTCAGCAGGTCTTTAGTCGAGGCGTAGACCAACCGTACGAAGGGCAGACGCTCGAGTAGCTTTTCGAACTCGACAATCAGGGTCTTGGTCAGGACGCTCGACCCGAAAAATCCCACGAGCGTGATCGACGCCAGTGTGACCACGAACCCCACGCCGGGAATGGAGATGCCAAGCCAGCTGTCCACCTTCCGAAACGCTTGCACGCAGACGAAGGCCGTCAGCAGCAGCGGCACGGTGATCACAAGACCTTGCAGGAAATAGCGGAGCAGTCGCTTCATCGTGCTGGCGTTCCTGAGAGAGGGCAAGGCGTCATGCCGGAGGGCGAACCGCTAACAAACCACTGGCGAACCACTGGCGAACCACTGCCGAGCCAGCGGTCGACCGCCCGATGACGTAGAATAAGAGCGTTCTGATTGAAGATAACCCCTACCGGGCTCGCCGATGAGAGATCTCCGCCGCCGCACCCCCCACCGCCTGGGCCGATGGGCCCTGATCGCCCTCCTCTCCCTCGCCTCCGTGGCCGTTGGAACGGCAAGCGCGCAGGGTGGGAAGAAGCCGATCACCCAGGACGTCTACGACCTCTGGCGCTCGATTTCTGGCGCCGCGCTCTCCACGGACGGCAAGTGGGCCATGTACACCGCCTCCCCGGCCGTCGGCGAGGGAGAGTTGGTCATCCGCAGCACGAGTGGCGCCACCGAATACAAGTTCCCACGCGGCTACACCGGCCGTCCGCAGCTCCAGGCTGGTGCCGATTCCGCCGCCCTCTTCAGTGCCGCCCCGGCGCAGTTCTCCGGCAACGGGCAGTACGCCGCCTACGTGAAGTACCCGTCGGCCCAGGCCGTCGAGGCCTCGCGCAAAGCGCCGCGCAACCGCCCAGTCCCAATGCCCCGCAACGACATGGGCGTGGTGCGGCTCTCGGACGGCAACGTGATGCTGATTGCCCGCGTCCGCTCCTTCAAAATGGCGCGTGACGGTGGCAAGTACATCGCGTACTTGATGGAATCCGATACGGCCGCTGCGCAGTCGGGCGGCGGCGCTCCTGCCGCCGGTGGGCGCGGTGGTCGTGGCGGTGGCGGTGGAGGCGCGGCCGGTGCGCGCACGGAACCGGGCGCTCCCCTCATGCTCCGCGATCTCGCGGCCGGCACAGACACGCGCATCGACGACGTCACAAGCTACATCTTCGACGACGCCGAACACGTCCTCACCTACAGCACTGCGAGTACCGATTCAGCCAAGACGGGCGTCTGGGTCCGCGACCTCGCCACCGGTGCGGTCACAACCCTCGCCAGTGGCAAGGGCAACTACAAGTCGCTCGCCATGGATCGGAAGGGCAGCGCCGTGGCCTTCGTCTCCGATAAAGACGACGCTGCCTCCAAACCACGCTACTCGCTCTACCTCGGTTCGCTCGTTCCGGCCAAGGGCGCGAAGAGCATCGGCGCCGCCGAAAAAATCGTCGCCGCAGGCACGGTTGGCGATGGCCTCTTTATCTCGGACCGTGGCCGCGTCGGCTTCAATCGCGACGCCAACGTGCTCGAGTTCTCGCTCGCCCCAGCGCCGATGGACACGGTTCCCGCCGATTCGCTGATCGACAAAGCCGTCTACGATCTCTGGCACTGGCAGGATCCGCGCATCCAGCCCCAACAGCGCATCGAAGCCGCGCGCGATCGCAATCGCACCTACATCGCGGCCTACACGCCGGCCACCAAGAAATGGGCGCGCCTCACCAACGACTCCATCACCACCGCCACCCTCGCCGACAACGGCAAGGTCGCACTCGGCATCAGCACGCTCGAGTACGCGATCGAATCCACCTGGGGCGAAGGGGCGAACGATGTCTATCTGCTCGATCCGCAGACGGGCGCGCGTACGCCAGTGATCAAGAAGCTCGATGCCCGCCCCTCGCTCTCCCCAAGTGCCAAGTACCTCAGCTGGTTCGACGCCGGCGTCTGGTACGCTTACAACGTCGCAACGGGCAAAAAAGTCGACCTCACCTCCGGCATCAAGGGCATCAAGTTCGAGAACGAGGAGTTCGATAGCCCAGACAACATTCCGGCCTACGGCTCGGGTGGCTGGACCAAGGACGATAAGTCCGTTCTGCTCTACGATCGCTACGACGTCTGGGAAGTCGATCCGGCTGGGGTCGCCGCACCGCGCAACGTCACCGCAGGCGCCGGCCGCAAGCAGATCCGCACCTATCGCGTGGTGAACCTCGACACCGAGGATCGCTACCTCGATCCGGCCGAACCCCTGATCCTCACGACGCTCGACAGCCTCACCAAGGACGGCGGCTACGCCAAGGCCAAGCTTGGCGCCTCGACGACACCCGAAGTCATCATTCATGGGGCGAAGCGCTACGCCGGCCTCTCAAAGGCGCGCAAGGCCGAGCAGTACCTGATGACGCAGCAGACCTACCGCGAGTTCCCAGATCTCTGGACCGGCACGAGCATCGCCTCGACCGCCAAGATCTCCAACGCCAACCCGCAGGAGAAGGACTATCCGCGCGGCGACGTCGAACTCGTGACCTGGCTCAGCAACGACGGCGTGCAGCTCCAAGGGATGCTCTACAAGCCGGAAGGCTTTGATCCCAAGAAGCAGTATCCGCTCATCGTCTACTACTACGAGCGCTTGAGCGACGGACTCCACGGCTATGTCGCACCGAGCGGCCGTAACGTTATCAATCCGCACGTCTACACCTCGCTCGGCTACCTGATCTTCGAGCCGGATATCGTCTACACCACCGGCGAGCCGGGCAACAGCGCCACCAAGGCCGTCGTCTCGGGTGTGCAGTCGCTCATCGCCCGCGGATTCGTCGACGCCAAGCACATGGGGCTGCAGGGACAGTCGTGGGGCGGATTCCAGTCGTCCTTCATCATCACACAGACGACGATGTTCGCCGCCGCCGTGCCGAATGCGACGGTCGTCAACATGACCTCGGCCTACGGCGGAATCCGCTGGGGCCCCGGCGTCCTCCGGACCTTCCAGTACGAGCACACGCAGAGCCGCATCGGCGGATCGCTCTGGGAATATCCAGAGCGCTACATCGAGAACTCCGCGCTCTTCAAGCTCGATCGCGTGACCACGCCCGTGCTCTTCATGGCCAACGACGCGGACGACGCGGTACCCTGGTACCAGGGCATTGAGTTCTACAACGCCATGCGTCGCCTCAAGAAGGAAGCGTACTTCGTCGTGTACAACGGCGATGTGCACAACCCCACCAAGCGCGCCAACCAGAAGGACATCGACCTCAAGATGCAGCAGTTCTTCGGCAACAAGCTGAAGGGCGAGGCCGCACCGGACTGGATGCAGCGCGGCATCCCGTACTTGGACAAGGGAAAAGACCAAGTGAAGATGGGAGCGCCCGGCGCTACGGGCGGCAAGGACGAGCCGACCACCCCGGGCAAGACCCCGGAGTAATCGCTGCAACTGCTCGCACGCGAGGCCCCGGTGGCAACTGCCGCCGGGGCCTCGTCGTTACCGCCTACACCCGTTCCGCGAAGTCACGGCAATCGGTAGATTTTCTAAATGTCAACGGCCATCGAAACCCGCGCGCTGCGCAAGATTTATCCTGCCCCTCCGGCCCGCAAACGAGGGGGCCCGCGAACCTCGTCCTTCGCGCCTCGCACGGCAGCGCCCCCGCAGGGAGTGCGTGCCGAAGGCGGCGGAATCGCCGCCCTCGATGGTCTCGACCTCAGCGTCGAGGACGGTGAGTTCTTCGGACTCCTCGGCCCCAACGGGGCGGGGAAGACGACGACCATCGGCATTCTCACGACCCGCGTCCGCGCGACCTCCGGTGAGGCCTTCGTCGCCGGCAAAAATGTGCGCACCGAAGACGTGGCTGTCCGCCGCCGCATTGGCATCGTGCCGCAGATCCCAAATCCCGACCGCAGCCTCAACGCGATCGAGAATCTCATCTTTCACGGCGCCTATTTTGGAATCGCCACGCGCGAGGCCGAGCGACGCGCCATGGAGCTCCTCGAGCAGTTCGACATTAGCGACAAGGCGCAGTCCAAGGTCGAAGAATTGTCCGGCGGTCAGCAACAACGCCTGATGATTGCACGCGCGTTGCTGCATGAGCCACAAGTGCTCTTCCTCGATGAACCCACGGTCGGACTCGATCCCCAAGCGCGTCTCGCGCTGTGGGACGTATTGCGTCGCCTCCACCGCGAGGGACGCACCATCGTGATGACCACGCACTACATGCAGGAGGCTGACGAACTCTGCAATCGCCTCGCGATCGTCGATCAGGGCCGCCTCCTCGCCTGTGATTCGCCAACCAAACTCAAAGCGCTCGCACCAGGTGACACACGCATCGATCTCACCATCGACGGCGACGCCGAAGCTGCTGCCGCCTCTTGCCGCACCCTCGATGGCGTGACCCGTGTAGACGTCGCCGCTCCAGACATCCTCGCCTACGCGGCCCGCGGTGGAGAACTCATCCCCGCATTGATCCGCGCCGTCGAACAGTCGGGGGCTCGAGTCCAGAACATCAACCTCGCGAAGCCGAGTCTCGAATCGCTCTTCGTATCCCTCACCGGGAGGAAACTCGGATGAACTATCAGCATCCTACGACCGCGGTGTTCTTCGCCATGCTCCGCCGCGACATCCGTGTGGCGCGCCGCGAACTGCCCTTCTTTTTGCTGCGCACGACGCTGCAGCCGCTCATGCTGATGATCGTGTTCGGCTACCTGCTTCCGAAGATGGGCATGATGCAGGCGGGCTACACCTCGACACTGTTGCCCGGAGTGCTCGCGCTCTCCCTCGCGCTCTCCGCGGTCCAGTCGGTGGCGTTGCCCATGGTCGCGCAGTTCGGATTCTCCAAGGAGATCGAGGATCGGCTGCTCGCGCCGGTGCCCACACGAATCGTAGCGCTCGAGCTCGTCGTCGCCGGCACGCTCCAAGGGCTCATAGCGGGGCTCTTCGTCCTCCCTGCTGGGCGGCTGATTATGGGGCCAATCCAAGGGCTCGCCTTGGGCAACTTCCCCGAAATCGTTCTCGTCATGGTGCTCGGCGCCGCAACCTTCAGCGCCCTCGGCCTGCTCATCGGGTGTGCCATCAGCCCGCAGCAAATTGGGTTGATGTTCAGCTCCATCATCGGCCCGATGATCTTCTTCGGCTGCATGTACTACCCGTGGCGGGCGCTCGATAAAATCCCGATCATGAAATACGCTGTGCTGGTCAATCCGCTCGTATACGTCGCGGAGGGAATGCGAGCGACGCTCATCCCCGAGATCCCGCACATGGATCTCCGTGTTGTCTGCGGGGCATTACTCTTTCTGTTGGCGCTGTTCTGGCATTTCGGCCAGCGCGGTTTCATGAAGCGCGCCATCACCTGACCCCATCGCTCGAGAGCCGCATGCGTTTCCGCACTCGTGGACTGTTCGCGTCCATCGCCATGGTCGCGCTCGCGCTGCACAGCGCGCGCGCGCAGGCGCAAGCGGTCCTCAAGGGCGTGGTGCTGGTGAACATCACCGAGACACCCATTGCGGGCGCAGAAGTCACGTTACCGGCACTGAACCTCAGGGCCACGAGCGACTCGAGCGGACGCTTCCTCATTCGGGGAATCCCCGCTGGGAACTACGCAGTGACGGTCCGTCACATTCGCTATTCGCCCATCTCCAGTCTGCTGAGCTTCGGCGCGACAGATACCGTCGATACCGACATGCTCCTCACCGCCGCCCAAACGGTGCTCCCAACGGTCGCCATCGCCGGCGAGAAAGCTCCCACAGGCAAGCTGTCCGCGTTCGACGAGCGCCGCCGGAGCGGTGCCGGCCACTTCCTCACCGAGGCCGATCTCAAAAAGAACGAAAATGGCAGGCTCGCCGAGGCACTGGCTCGGCTGCCAGGCAATAAAGTGCTGAGCGGCAGTTCTCAGTCCTCGTGGCTGTACGGCGGGCGCGGTGTGCAGTCGCGCAGCTCGAGTTCCACGCCACCTGTCGATCAGTTCGACAAAGCGAAGGGCGCCAAGTCCGGCTACTGCTACTCGGCGGTGGTCCTCGACGGCATCTTCGTGTACCAAGGGAACCCTGGGGAATCGTTGTTTGATTTGAACAGCGTTCCGCTCTCCGAGATTGCCGGCGTCGAGTCCTACGCCGGTGGTGCGACCATACCCGCGATGTACAATGGCACCCGCTCCACCTGCGGGCTCATCGTGATCTGGACCAAGTAACAGATCGGTCTCCTCCTCCGGGGGCATACCGTCAGCCCCCCGTTGCCCCTAGCTTGTAGCGCATGAGCACAATCAGCCCGCCGGAGTCCGGCCTCCCAACAGCGCCCGACGCTCCCGCGTCGACGTGGACCATCGAGGCCGCGCGCGCCCTCTACAACATCGAGGGCTGGGGCGACCGGTACTTCGATATCAACGAGAAGGGACACGTTGTTGTCCGCCCAGACCGTGAGCACGCCGATCGCACGCTCGACCTCTTTGAGCTGGCCTGCGATCTCGAAGCGCAGGGGGTGAACCTTCCCGTACTCCTCCGATTCTCCGACATCCTGCGCAGCCGCATCGAGGCGCTCAACAGCAACTTCCAGGGCGCTATCAAGGAGTTCGAATATTCGGGAGCCTACACCACCGTCTATCCGATCAAGGTCAATCAGCAGCGGCACGTGGTCGAGGAGATCGTCGAGTTCGGCAAAGCCACCGGGGTGGGCCTCGAGTGTGGCTCCAAGCCCGAGCTGCAGGCGGTGCTTGCCCTGTCCGAGAGCACGGACCATCTCATTATCTGTAACGGATACAAAGACGAAGAGTTCATGCGCCTCGCCCTCATGGGACAGCGCTTGGGCCACGAAGTGTTCATCGTCATTGAGCAGGTCAGCGAACTCGACGTCTTGCTCAAGGTCGCTGCCGAGATGGGAGTGGTACCGAAGGCCGGTGTGCGCATCAAGCTGAGCACCGAGGGGAGCGGCCGGTGGGCGCAGAGCGGCGGCGAGAAGTCCAAGTTCGGACTCAGTCCAGCCCAACTGATGCAAGTGATCGAGAAACTGCAGGCGGCGGGCATGCTCGACATCATCCGGCTGATCCACTGCCATCTGGGCTCGCAGATCACCGATATCCGCTTCATCAAGTCGGGACTGCAGGAGCTGTCACGGTTCTACGTGGAACTCCACGCCCTCGGTATTCCGATCACGCACGTTGATGTCGGTGGCGGGCTCGGCGTCGACTACGACGGCACGCAAAGCACCGCGCAGGCAAGCGTCAACTACTCGCTGCAAGAGTACGCCAATGACATCGTCTACACGTTAGCGGATGTCTGTCGTGAGAATGAACTGCCGATGCCACATATCATCAGCGAATCGGGGCGCGCCCTGACAGCGCATCACGCCCTGCTGCTGCTGAGTGTCATCGATGTTGAGTCGGCGCACGATCCGCAACTGCCCGTGCTGAGTGACGACGATCATCAACTCCTGCATGAGATGGCCGAGGATCTCAAGGCCGTCACGCGGAAAAACGTGTCCCTCCGTCGCGTGCGCGAGATCTATCACGACGCGGTCTTCGATAAGGAGCGCGCGCAGCAGTACTTCAGCAGCGGCGTGTTCTCGCTCCGCGAGCGCGCGTTCGCCGAACGGCTGCATCTCTGCACGATCAACCAGATTTCACGCGTCGCGCAGAAACACGTCGATGAGTTTGAGGACATCATCCCTGACCTCGACGCCACACTCCTTGACCGCTACTTCTGCAACTTCTCGCTCTTTCAGTCGCTCCCAGACAGCTGGGCCATCGATCAGCTCTTTCCGATCATGCCCATCCATCGCCTCGACGAAGAGCCGACACGCCGTGGTACCCTGCAGGACATCACCTGCGACTCCGACGGTAAAATCGACCGCTTCGTCGGCTCGCGCGATGGCGACCCGAGCATGCCGTTGCACCTCTTCAAGGACGACGGCGAGCCGTACATGCTTGGCATCTTCCTCACGGGCGCGTACCAGGAGATCCTCGGCGACCTGCACAACCTGTTCGGCGACACCAACGCCGTGCACGTCCGCCTCGGCGAACAGGGCTACGAAATTACCGATCTCGTGCACGGTGACACCGTGACCGAGGTGCTCAACTACGTGCAGTTCCGCGCATCGGATCTGCTCACGACGTTCCGTCGTAAGGTGCAGGCCGCCACCACGATCTCGCGCGAGGAGGCGAATATGTTCATCGCCGACTACGTCGCGGGTCTCGAGGGGTACACGTACCTCGAGGGCGACGCCGCCAAGTGATGCTCGAGTCGCTCGCGCGGCTCGTGGTCGCCCTCGTTGTTGCCACCGCGTTCGGCAAGCTCGTGCGCAAACTCGGCCAGCCCTCCGTACTCGGAGAGCTGGCCGCTGGCGTTTTCCTGGGAAGTCGTCTGATTCCGGGCTGGAGCGCCGGCGACGCGCTGTTGCAAAATGTGGCCGAGTTCGGTGTTGTGGTGCTGCTTTTTCAGATTGGGTTGCACTCGGACCTGCGGTCGCTCCGCAAGGTCGGCGGGGCGGCCGTTATGGTGGCCTGCGCTGGCGTCGTGCTCCCCTTCGCCGGTGGAGTGATCCTCGCGCGCCAGCTTGGTATCGGAATAGGTGCCGCGCTCGTGTGCGGGGCTGCACTGACTGCGACGTCGATCGGCATCTCGTCGCGTATCCTGAGTGATCTTGGCCAACTCGATACACCGGAAGGGCAGGTCGTGCTCGGCGCCGCCGTGCTCGACGATGTGATTGGCCTCATCATCCTCGCTGTGCTGTCGACGATTGCCGGCGGTGCGTCGGTTCGTGGCTGGAGTGACTCCGCGCTAATCCTCGCCGCGTTCGCCGCGGGCGCGATGCTCCACCCCACGCGGCAGCGCCAGTCGGTGCAACGCGGCGTCTCGATGCTCGCGCATGTCGTGGTGCCGATCTTCTTTGTCAGCGTCGGCGCCAGTGTGGACCTTCAGGCGTTGTTTGCTCCCGAGGCGTTGCTGGCAGGGGCGCTCCTTACGGTGGTGGGCGTTGCGGGGAAAATCGCAGCCGGATTCGCCCCCTGGTGGTTCACGGGGAACAAGTGGCTCGTCGGGGTCGCGATGGTTCCTCGTGGCGAGGTCGGATTGCTCTTTGCGCAGGTCGGGTTGGCGTCGGGAGCGATCACCCCAGCACTTTTTGGCTCCCTGATGCTGATGGTCTTCGCCACAACCTTTGTGACGCCGCTCGTGCTCGCCAGAATCGTGCGCACGGGCCAACCCAAGAGCCAACGCGTGCTGAGCTAGCGCCCACACGCGGTACAGACAAACAGGGGCGCCGCGTTGGTACGCGGCGCCCCTGTCTCACTCAGCCTACGGTGCGTCGGCTCAGCCCTTTGCCGCTGCGTACCGCGTGGCAACCTCGCCCCAGTTCACCACATTCCAGAATGCCGCAATGTAGTCCGGGCGGCGGTTCTGGTAGTTGAGGTAGTAGGCGTGCTCCCACACGTCGAGGCCGAGGATCGCGTGACGGCCTTCCATGAGCGGGTTGTCTTGGTTCGGCGAGCTCTCGATGCTCACCTTGCCCGACGCGTCGGCCACGAGCCAAGCCCAGCCTGAGCCGAAGCGTCCCACACCAGCCGCCGCGAACTGCTCGCGGAACTTCGCGAAGTCGCCAGACAGCGCCGTGATTGCGGCACCCAACTCACCGCCCGGTTCGCCACCGGCGTTCGGTGCCATCACCTGCCAGAACAACGAGTGGTTCCAGTGTCCGCCGCCGTTGTTGCGCACCGCGCCTCGTACCGACTCCGGCACCTTGGCGATGTTGCGGCAGAGATCGTCCAGGCTCCACGAGGCGAGTTCCGGGGCCTTCTCGATCGCGGCGTTCAAGTTGTTGATATACGCCTGATGATGCTTGCCATGATGGATCTGCATCGTCTGCGCGTCGATGTGTGGCGCGAGCGCATCGTGCGCGTACGAGAGGGCGGGGAGGGTATGAGCCATTGCAGTTCTCCGAAGTGTGGTTGCTGTACGGAATATACGATTTTGTGACGTGCCCAGGTTCCCGCGGCGGGCAACCCGGCGCACCGCGCGTGCGCTACGACTTCTTGCCGCGCCCGCGCAGCCAGCCAATAATCGCCGGCATAATCGAGAGCAGCACGATCACGATGATCAGTTTCTCGACGTGCTTACCCACAATCGGGAACTGCGTCGCAATGAAGTAGCCGATCAGCAGCATCGACCAAATCCAGGTGAGCGCCCCGGTGATGTTGTAGGTCACAAAGGTGAGAAAGCGCATCTCGGCTGCACCCGCTACCACCGGTGCAAAGGTGCGCACAATCGGCATGAACTGGGCAATGAAGATCGTCTTCCCGCCATGCGTCTCGTAGAAGGCGTGCGCCTGCTGGATATAGCTCTTCTTGAAGAAACGCGAGTCCTCACGGGTGAAGAGCGCCTTGCCCGCGCTCCGCCCAATAAAGAACCCGGTCGTGTTCCCCGCGATCGCCGCGAGCGAACAGGTGATTCCCAGCGTCCACACATTCAGCGGCACCGGCCCGTTCGGCTGTGACGCGAGTAATCCTGCGGTCACGAGCAGGGAGTCGCCGGGGAGCATCGGGAAGAGCAACCCCGTCTCAACGAAGATGATCGCCGGGATGCCAAACATCCCCACAGCGACAATCAACAGCGACGGGTCTTTCAAATAATGCAGCAAGTCGGCAATCGAAGGCATCCCTTATTCTAACGACGCGTTAACTTCAAAGCATCATGCCAAGCCTTCTCGATCGCATCGTGCTGGTCTTCAACCGCCCGCAAGATCCTGTCAACATCGCCGCCACGGTGCGGGTGATGAAGAACATGGGCGTCTCGCAGCTGCGCCTCGTCAATCCGGAACCCTATGATCCCTGGCGGATCGAAGGGGTGGCCCACGGGACGCGCGACGTCGTCTCCGCCATCCAACACTTCGATTCGCTCCCCGCCGCACTCGCCGACTGCGTGCTGGTCGCGGCCTTTGCGGGCAAGCGCCGCGCCGCCAAATGGCCCGTCGCCACGCCACGCGAAATGGCCGCCAAAGTGCTCGAGCGTGTCGCCGATGGTCCCGTCGCCCTGCTATTTGGGCAAGAGGACCACGGGCTGCCGAACGAAGCGCTCGACCTCGCGCAGCTCCTCGTGACCATCCCCACCACCGAGCACGCCTCGCTCAACTTGGCTCAAGCGGTCATGGTCGCCTGCTACGAACTCCACGTGGCCGCCGGCGATACCACCCGCGTCCTCGCCCCACCCCGCAAAGACGCCCCACCCCCGACCCACGAAGAGTGGGAGTTGGCCCTGACCAATATCACTGAGGCCCTCACCCAGATCCGGTTCTTTGGCACCCGCAACGAAGATCATGTGATGCGGGCGATGCGGTCGCTCCTGTCTCGCGCAGACCCCAACTCCCGCGAACTGACCTTGGTCCGGGCCGCCGCCATCGAAGTCATGCGCACCATCGATCGCCTGAAACGCGGCTTGGAACTCTAAACATCCGTAGTCTTGCTAATGCCCTCGACACCAATCATTTTTCACAATCTGCATTCGCGCTTGTGAACGATTTCACAAGCACGATATCCCTATGATCCCTCTCATCAGCACCGGATCCAGTCGATGACCGGACTCAGGAAGTGGGCTGCAACAGCTGGAGTCGTCGTGATTGCCGCTACGGCCACGATGATGTCAGCGTATGCCGGCTCACAGCAAGGCAGCGCGCCGCAAAACGGAGCGCCTGCCGGCAAAAAGGAAACGGCGACCGAAGCCGCAAATCGCGAAGCCTCCGGCAAGGCGGTCCCAGGACCGTGGGCCTACAGCGGAGCTTCCGGCTATACCAACTACATCGGTGGTGGCGTGGGCCGCTCCCCGGTGCAGCCGGTCAAGTTCCCCCACCCGGTGCATGTGAACACGCTCAAGATGAACTGCGTGTTCTGTCACAGCGCCGCCTTCAAGTCGTCAGACCCGGGTCTCCCCGCGGTCGGAACCTGCATGGGCTGCCACACGATCATCGGTGGCGATCGCCCCGAAATCAAAAAGCTCACGGAGTTCTACAACAAGAAACAGCCGGTACCCTGGGTCCGCGTCCACAAGGTCCCCGAGTACGTGCACTTCCCACACATGCGTCATGTCAACGCCGGCGTCACCTGCCAGAGCTGCCACGGCCAAGTCAACAACATGCCGCAGGTCTATCAGTACGCCTCGCTCAACATGGGGTGGTGTGTCAGCTGTCACGTGAACGGCTACTCGCCCGCCGAAGGCATGCGCGCGGCTGGATACACTCCCGATAAGGCAGCCCTCGACGCCCCGCGCAAAAAAGCGTCGTACGACTGCTCCAACTGTCACTACTAGGATTCGGCGCATGAGCCAGGACGTCACCGACACGACGCCGACCGAAGGCGTCAAGCGCCGCGAGTTCCTCAAGGTGCTCGGCGCCACAAGCGCCGCCGCCACCGTGGTGGGCTGCAGCAGCGACAAGGTCGAGAAGTTGATCCCCTACGTGGTCTCGCCGGACAACACCGTCCCAGGCGTCTCCACCTACTACGCCACCACCTGCCGTGAATGCGCCGCGGGGTGCGGTCTCCTCGTCGAGACCCGCGACGGCCGTGCCATCAAGGCAGAAGGCAATCCGGAACACCCGGTCAACCACGGCGCGCTCTGCGCTCGCGGTCAGGCGGGACTCCAGGGGCTCTACAATCCGGACCGCTACCGCTCCCCAATGGTGCGACAGGGCGACAAGCTCGTCGCAACCACCTGGGACAAGGCCATCCAGACCCTGCAGGCCAAGCTCGGCGAAGCTAAGTCGAAGGGGACGGCCAAGGACGCCGTCTTCATCAACCAGCACGAGCAAGGCTCCTTCCCGTCGTTCCTCGACTCCTGGCTCGCCGGCTACGGCATGCCAGGTGCCATCAGCTACGATGCCGAAGCGCCGCTCGGCTCCATCGCCGCCAACAAGGCCGCGTACAGCACCAGCTGGCCAAAGCTCGACTTCCAGGCGGCCAAGCTCGTCGTCTCGTTCGGCGCCGACTTCCTCGATGGCTGGGGAATGGGCGTCACGACGCAGGTCGACTTCTCCGAAGCACGCGCCAAACTCGAAGGCGGGCCGCGCGCCATCTACGTCGGCGCCCGTCGCTCGCTCACGGGGCTCAACAGTGATAGCTGGATCCCGGCCCGTCCTGGGTCGAGCGCCATCGTCGCGCAGGCGCTGCTCGCCGCGGTCGCTGGAAAAGGTGGGGCCTCGCTCAAGCAGGCCGCTGACGCGGCTGGCGTTTCCGTCGCGTCGCTCGAATCGCTGGCCAATGAACTCAAGTCGCTCAAGCCAAGCCTGATTATCGCCGGCGGCAACGCCGAGAACGACACCGAGACCGCGCTCGCGGTCGCCGAGCTCAACAAGGCGCTCGGCAATGTCGGCGTCACGATCAAGCCGGCCGAAGGCTACAACACGTACGAAGGCACCGCGTCGCACGCGTCGGTGCGTGAGGCCGCAAGCCGCATGGCCGATGGCAAGGTCGCCATCGCATTCGTGCGCGGCGCCAACCCGGCGCACACGCTGCAGGGCGCGGTGAAGTTCGCCGACGCCTTCAAGAAGGTGGGCTACAAGGTGTCGTTCTCGAGCTATCCCGACGAGACCACCTCGCTGTGCGATCTTGTCCTCCCCGATCACCACGCGCTCGAAAGCTGGGGCGACGCCGAGACGGTCAAGGGCACGCTCTCGCTCCAACAGCCGACGATGGATCCGGTGTTCGACACGCGTCAGACCGCCGACGTGCTCATCGCGGTCGCCAAGGGCGATCCGACAATGGCCAGCAAGATGCCCGCGGACTACCGCACGGTCATCGCCGCACGCCTCGGCGGGAACGCCGGGCTCACTGCCGCGCTTCCGACTGGGATGGGCAAGGGATCGGCGCTGCCGCATCCCGCAGCCAAAACGGTCAGCGCAGTCACCGGTGGCGGTCTCGCGAAGTCGAAGGGCGAGTACTTCCTGCACGTCTACCAGTCGCCGGTGCTCGGCGACGGTCGCGGCGCCAACAAACCGTGGCTCCAAGAACTGCCAGACCCGGTTAATAAAATTGCCTGGCAGACGGTCATCGAGTTGCATCCCGAGACCGCCACAAAGCTCAACATCGAGGAAGGGGACCACGCCACCGTCACGACGTCGACGGGCTCGGTCACCGCTCCGGTGTATCTCTACATCGGCCTCCGCCCCGACACGGTGGCGATCCAGGCTGGTCGCGGACACAACGCCTACGGCCGCTACGCCGACGGCTGCGGCGTCAACCCGATGTCGCTCCTGCCGGTTGCCGAAGACGGCAAGTCGGGCGCCACACTGCTCGCCGGCACCAAGGCCGGTGTCACCAAGGCGACAGGCGCCAGCCGCCTCGTCACCACGGAAGGGTCTGGTCGCCAGCACGGACGTGGCATTGCCCGCGCGCTAACCGTTGCCGACCTGATGGCCGGCAAGATCAACCCGGAGAAAGAAGAGTTCGTGGGACAGGCCAAGGTCGGCTTCCTCCCCGGCCTTCGCTCCCCGGTCGCCAACGACGCGCAGGGTGAGCTCGGTGATCCCAAGTCCAAGGACAAGGGGCAGTACGATCCGAACCACTGGAGCGGCGTGGCCAAGCGCCGGTGGGCCATGACCATCGACCTCGCCCGGTGCACCGGGTGCTCGGCGTGCGTCACCGCCTGCTACAGCGAAAACAACATTCCGACCGTCGGCGCTACGCACCAGGGCGCGCAGGTCATGCCCGATCGGACTGGCTTCGGCGCCAACATCACGCGCTCGCGCGAGATGGCGTGGATTCGTCTCGAGCGCTACTTCGAAATCGACCGCGAGCCCAAGGATGTCGAGTGGAACCCGGACTTCGAGACGCGCGTCGTCCCGATGATGTGCCAGCACTGCGGCAACGCACCGTGCGAGCCCGTCTGCCCGGTGTACGCCACGTATCACTCGCCGGACGGCCTCAACGTGCAGGTCTACAACCGCTGCGTCGGCACGCGCTACTGCAGCAACAACTGCCCATACAAGGTTCGCTATTTCAACTGGTTCGGCTACGGCGAGCCGAACCGCACGCAGTACGCCTTCCCCGAGCCGCTGCACTGGCAGCTCAACCCCGACGTCACTGTGCGTGGCAAGGGTGTCATGGAGAAGTGCTCCTTCTGCGTGCAGCGCATCAAGGAAGCAGAGAATCGCGCCTCGCTCGAGAAGCGCGAGATGCAGCCGGACGAGTTCACGACCGCGTGCGCCCAAGCGTGCCCGTCGCGAGCGATCATCTTTGGCGACGCGGCCGACGACCGTTGGACGGTCGCCAAGATGGTGAAGGACGAGCGGGCCTACCATGTGTTCGAAGAGCTGAACACCTACACGGCGGTCGTCTACTTGCAGAAGGTCACTCATCCGTCGGCGTCCGCGCCGGCGAAGGCGTAAGGGGGGCGCGACGATGACAGCGATTCCGCAGCCTGGAGCCGGCGAACCCCGCCGCCCCAACATCTCCTCGGCGAGCATTCAGCTCCCCGCGGTCACAACCTACGAGCAAGTCGATAACGAGATTATCGATACGCTCAAGCCGACCAAGAAGTGGTTCATGGCGTTGCTCCTTGCCATCACTTGCTTGGCCATTGGTGCGGGTTCCTGGACGTACCAGATTCACGAGGGACTCGGCGTTGCCGGCTACAACCCGCCGGTGATGTGGGGCGTCTACATCATCACGTTTGTGTTCTGGGTCGGTATCGGCCACGCCGGTACCCTGATCTCCGCCATTCTCTATCTGTTCCGCGCCGGCTTTCGTACGACCATCTATCGCGCAGCCGAAGCGATGACGGTGTTCGCCGTCATGACGGCAGGGCTCTTCCCGATCATTCATATCGGGCGCCCCTGGAAGTTCTTCTGGCTGCTCCCGTATCCGAACTGGCGCTTGCTCTGGCCGCAGTTCAAGTCGCCGCTCGTGTGGGACGTGTTCGCGATCCTTACGTACCTCACAATCTCCACGACCTTCCTCTTCATCGGACTCATCCCCGACATCGCAGTGCTCCGCGATCGCGAGAAGAACCCGACCAAGAAGGCGATTCTCTCCGCGCTCAGCTTCGGCTGGCGCAACAGCGAAGCCGAGTGGCGCCACTTCGTGCGCGCCTATCTCTTCCTCGCGGCATTCAGCACGCCGCTGGTGCTCTCCGTGCACTCGGTGGTGTCGTTCGACTTTGCCATGGCCCTCACCCCGGGCTGGCACACGACAATCTTCCCGCCGTACTTCGTCGCCGGCGCCATCTTCTCTGGCTTCGCGATGGTATGGACGATCATCATCCCGATTCGGAAGTGGTGGAAGCTCGAGCACTACGTCACGCTGAACCACCTCGACGCTACGGCGAAGATGGTGCTCTTCACGTCGCTCGTGGTCGGGCTCGCCTACATGATCGAGTTCTTCATCGCCTGGTACGGCGGCGTTGAGGCCGAGCAGACGTACTTCTGGAATCGCGTCTTTGGTCAGTGGTGGTGGGCCGCGTGGATCATGCTCACCTGCAACATGATTCTGCCGCTCTCGCTGTTCTCGCAGAAGTTGCGTCGCAACCCGAGCTGGCTCTGGATCCTGTCGATCTTCATCAACATCGGCATGTGGTTCGAGCGTTTCGTGATCGTGGTGCCGTCGCTGTCGCACGAGTTCGAGCCCTGGCAGTGGTCGGGCTACATGCCGACCTGGGTCGACTACGGCATTCTGCTCGGCTCCTTCGGTTGGTTCTTCATGTGGTTCCTCCTCTTCATCCGCCAGCTGCCGGTGTTCGCGCTGAGCGAGATCAAGGAGATCGTGCCGCCAAGGATGAAGCACGGACATTCGCACACTGGAGGGCACTAACATGAAGCAAGGGATGTTGGGCGCCTTCCGTGAGCTCGACGCCACCTGCTTGGCGATCGAAGAGCTCAAGAAGAAGAAAGTGGGCGAGGTCACGGTGTTCACGCCGACCCCGCGCCACGAGATCGAGCACGCAATGAAGTCGCCGCTGAGCAAGGTCCGTCAGTTCACCCTGATCGGCGCGCTCTCCGGCTGCGTGTTCGGGTATTGGATTGCCATCTGGACGTCGGAGTACTGGCCACTGGTCGTCGGCGGCAAGGCAATCTCGACCTGGATCCCGTACACGATTTTCGGGTTCGAGGTGATGGTGCTTGTGGGCGGACTGTCCACAGTGGCTGGATTCTTCATTCTGTCGCGCATCCCGCGCCTCACCATGACGGTCGGCTACGATCCGCGATTCAGCCATGGGGATTACGGCGTGTGGGTTAAGTGCGCGCCGGAACAACTCAAGACCGCCGAAGAGATCCTGCGCCGGAATGGCGCGGTGGAGGTGCGTGGTGAGGGTTAATATGATCGCTCGTCGACTCGCCCTCGTGGCGCTGCCCTTGGCATTGGGCGCCTGCGACTGGTTCACCGACTTCAAGCAGCAGCCGTCGGTCGGGACGTGGCAGGAGTTCAACGACAGCACCGCACTCAAGGGGTTTCGCGGCCAGCCGTCTCGCTCTGTTGGCACCAACGGGACGCTCGCGCCGGGGTATGGCGTGAGCTATCAGCAGCTGCCGCAGACCATCGACTCGCTCAGCGGTATCGCGAATCCGACAGCGCCCGATGCGCGCTCGCTGCTGAACGGGCGTAAGTACTTCACCGTCAACTGCGCCGTCTGCCATGGTGTCGCGGGCGATGCCAAGAGCACGTTGGCTGCCATCAACTACGGCTTCGCGCCGAGCCTCCTGACCGATCAGGCTAAGGCGCGGACCGATGGCTACATCTGGGGCATGATGCGCAACGGTCGCGGCGTCATGCCGTCGGCTAATCGCATTGAAGAAGCTGAGCGCTGGGACGTTGTGAACTACGTGCGCGGACTACAGGGGCGGTATCCTGTCGATACTGGTGCTGTTGGGCGTCCTGGTGAGACTGGGGAGAAGCTCCCCGGCTACACCAAGCTCGGACCGACGGTTCCGGCTGCGTATTTCCATCCGAACGTCAAGCCGCGCGAAGCCAAGGGTGAAGCCCATGGTGAGACTGCGGCGGAAACCAAAAAGCCGGAGGGCCTCGAATGAGCGGCCATCAAGACCACGGGTACGCTCGCGAGCGCGTAGTTGCCGCTGGCGCGCGTCAGCTGCCGTCATGGATTCGTCAGGCTTCGCTTGGCCTCGCGGTTATGGGCATCGCAATCTTCGTCTTCGGCATCATCGCGGGCGATCACAAGGACCGCGCGTGGCATGCATTCCAGGTGAACTGGCTCTTTTTCACAACGATTTCATCGGCCGCGGTGATGTTCGTGGCCGTGCAGCGCATCGTGACTGCGCGTTGGTCGCGCGGCATTGTACGCATCATGGAAGGATTCGGGGCGTTTCTCCCCGTTGCTTTGATCGGGCTGATCGTTCTTGTCCTCTTCGGTGGCGAGCACGCGTATCCGTGGTGGAATGAGCTCGGCGAGCTCAAGCACGAGAAGCAGCTCTACCTCGGGCACACCTTCTTTGCCGTGCGTTCCGTGGCGGCCTTTACGGCAATCATGGTCCTGCAGCTTTGGTACCTCTGGACCTCGGTCCGGTTGGACGTCGGCGTCAGCCCAGAGGGCGGGGCCAGCTGGGCTGCTGGGATCCGGGCCAAGATGCGCGCTGGGTTCGGCGAAGAGCGTCGTGAGCTACACAACACGCACTCGCTGCAGGGAAAACTCGCGGTCATCATGGGGTTAGTGTTCGGCTTCGGCTGGTGCATCCTCGCGTGGGACCAGTCGATGTCGCTCGACCCGCACTTCTTTAGCACGATGTACGGCTGGCAGGTGTTCATGGGCGGCTGGCTCGTTGCCCTGATGGTCACGTCGGTTCTGATTCGCCTCTGGCGGGATTTTCTCGGCGCGGATGACCTGATCACTGACTTGCATTTCCACGATGTTGGCAAGCTCTGCTTCGCGTTCACCGCGTTCTGGGGCTATCTGACGTTCAGCCAGTTCTTGGTGATTTGGTACGGTAACATGTTTGAGGAAACCCACTTCTTCACGTTGCGTTTGAGCGGCGTGTGGAAGAACTGGACCCTCGCGGCTGCCTGGCTGACCTTTGCGCTGCCGTTCTTTGGATTGCTCTCGGTGAAGGCCAAGATGTGGCGTCCAACGATGTTCTTGTTTGCCGCCTGTAGCTTTGTTGGACTTTGGGTCACTCGGTACGTCGAGGTGTATCCGTCGTCGTACGGCGTGGCCGCCAATGCGCCGTTTAGCTTCTGGGAAGTCGGGATTTTCCTGGGATTCCTCGGCTGCTGGGGCTTCTGCTACAGCAGCTTCATGGATGCGTTCCCGAAGTTCCGGGTGTTCTTGCTCTCGTCGCCGTACCGCGACGAGGTGCAGATTCCGGTGGATCCGCGTACGATGGAGCCGTTGCCAGCGCACGAGTAGGGACTGGCTGCGTCGCGTATGTTTCGGACGGCAGCGGGAATGTCCTGCTGCCGTCGATGTTTGTGGGGAACTCCACTACAGGGGTTCGGGGAGTTTCTGACAGCCGGACGAATCGCGTGACCTTATTATCCGGTTACGCTTCTGCTAAGTTGTTGGTAGTGTTGGACTAGGGGGCGGTAGCTCAGCTGGGAGAGCACCTGCTTTGCAAGCAGGGGGTCACGGGTTCGATCCCCGTCCGCTCCATTCATCACCCCTGTGTGTGCCACAGAAGTCGCATCGGCACACCAAGTTCGGTTGGTCGCCCTACACGCAATGACGCACCCCACGGAGGACGTCTTCGCGATCGAGGCGCAGGGCATCGCTCGGCGCTTCGGTGCCCGGTGGATTCTGCGCGGGGTGTCCCTGCACGTCCGTCCCGGCGAAGTGGTGGGGCTTCTGGGCTCCAATGGCTGCGGCAAGAGCACGCTGCTGCGTATGCTGGCGACGTTGCTGAAGCCGACTGCCGGCAGCGCCGCCATTTATGGGCACGACGTCGTGAAGAACGCCGACGAGGTGCGCCGCAATATCGGATTTCTGGCGCACACGCCCGGGCTCTACGACGATCTCTCGGCGCGCGAAAACCTCGAGTTTGCCGCTGAAATGATTGGTGGTGGGCACGAGGACATCGATGCACTGATTGAGCGGGTCAACTTGTCGCATGTGCGGCATGAGCGCGTGCGCGGGTTCTCCGCGGGCATGCAACGCCGACTCGCCCTCGGCCGCCTGATGCTCACCAAGGCCCGGGTTCTCCTGTTCGATGAGCCCTACAGCAATCTTGACACCGACGGCATCCGGCTGATGAACAGCATCATCTCGGAAGCCGCTCGCGACGGCGGAGCCGCGCTGGTCGTGTTGCATGAGTTGGCGCCCGCCGCGGGGCTGCTCGACCGCACCGTGACTATTCGCGACGGACGCGTGGCAGATCCAACGGCCGCGCTACTCGCTGAGGCTGAACTCGCGGGCGCCGTGGGCGCCGTGGGCGCAACGGGCGCCGTGGTGGTCGCATGACACGCGTCCGGAGCCAAGGTGGCGACCACTGGCGTCGCATTCGCGCAATCGCCTGGAAAGATCTCACCACGGAGCGTCGCTCGAAGGCAGGATTCAACGCAGTGGTATCGCTCGGCATCACGATTCTCGTGCTCTTTGGGTTTGCGCTCGGCCCCGATGCACAAGCGCTGCGTGACGCGGCGCCCGGCGCGCTCTGGCTCGCGGTGCTCTTTGCCGGCGTGCTCGCGTTCAATCGGAGCTATCAGGTAGAGCTCGATACCGGAGCGCTCGAACCGTTGCTGCTGTATCCCGGCGCGCGCTGGACAATTTTCACAGGCAAGCTGCTCGCGAATATGCTCTTCGTGGGCTTGCTCTTGGTGATCGTGGTTGTGGCCGGCATGGTGCTCTTCGCGGTGAAGGTCCCGGACGCCTGGCCCACCGTGATTGCCGTGCTCGCCCTTGGTGCGATTGGACTGGTGACCCTCGGTACGTTCTACGCTTCGATGGCGAGTCGCAGCCGAGCTCGCGAAGTCTTGTTGCCGTTATTGCTCTTTCCGATGCTCGTTCCCGTCCTCTTGGCAGCGATGCAAGCGAGCAAGGCGCTGATCGGTGCCGATATGATGCTCGAGGCCGGCGCGTGGATCAAGATGTTGATCGCGTACGACATCATTTTCGTGTTAGCAACGCACCTCGCATTCGAACATGTGATCGAGGCATAGGTCTCTGATGACTTCTCCCGCGTCCTCTCTAGAAATTCAGGTCCCCAAGGCAGGCTCATGGCCTGTGTTCGGCTGGTTCACGCTCGCCTTTCTGGTGTTCGCCCAGTGGTATGCGATTGCTACGTCACCGGCCGACCGCGACATGGGCGATTTGCAGAAGATTCTCTACGTGCACGTCCCGGCGTCCTGGATCATGTCAATCACCTTTGCGCTGGTCTTTGTCTACAGCCTGCTCTACCTCTGGAAAGGAAAGGACAGCTACGACTTGCTCGCAGCGTCGTCGGCAGAAGTAGGCGCAACGTTCGTCGGGCTCACGCTGGTGCAGGGAATGATCTGGGGAAAGCCGACCTGGGGCGTGTGGTGGACGTGGGATGCGCGCCTGACGTCTACACTCGTGCTCTTTCTCGTGTTCGTTGGCTACCTTGCACTGCGGGCATTTATTGATGAGCCGCAGCGGCGCGGGCAGTGGAGCGCAGCGGTGGGAGTGCTCGGCGCTATCAACGTGCCAATCGTGTGGATGTCGGTGCGGTGGTGGCGCACGTTGCACCAAATGCAGTCCACGCCGCAGACGATGGAGCCGGTGTACCGAAACGGACTTCTTATCAATTTCTTGGCCTTTACTCTGCTTGCGGTGTATCTCATTCGTCGGCGCTATGAGGCGGCGATGACTGCCCGGGCCGCTGAGTTAGCATTGCAGGTCGCTGCGCTTCGAGGAGGTTGAAATGCCGCCGATGACTGGACCGAACAACTGGAGTTTTGTGATCGCCGCGTATGCGATTACGTGGATTACGATCATTGGGTACTGGGTGCACGTGCACCGGACGCTGCGCGACGCGCAGCACGATTTGGATGTGGCGAAAGCCACTGGAGGGAAGTGATGGCTGCTGTGAACTCGCGTAAACTGGCGATCGTTGCCGTCGTCGGCATCATCGGCACCTTTGCCTGGCTGCTCTACGGTGGACTCGACAAGAACGTCGTGTACTTCTGGACGCCAAAGGAACTGATTGCCAAGGGAGATGCCGGCTTTGAAAAGCCCGTACGCCTCGGCGGCCAGGTGAAGCCGGGCACGGTGAAATGGGACGACAAGACGCTGGACCTTCGGTTTGTCATCACGGATGTCGACGGCGTGAGTGACATCGCCGTGCATTCAAAGGGCGCACCGCCGCAGATGTTCCGCGACGCCATGGGCGTCGTGGTCGAAGGGCGGTATGGGCGCGACAAGGTTTTTCAGTCGTCGAGCCTCATGGTGAAGCACTCAAACGAATACAAAGCACCCAAACCTGGCCAGAATGGCAAGGATATGGTGAAGACGCTGATGCAGGGGAACAGCACCACGTGATCGGAACACTCGCGCACGGAGCGATCCTCGTTTCTCTCGCTGTTGTCGCGTTCGGGATGTTCTTCATCCCGTTCGCCATCAGGCGCGGTCGTCGGGACTGGGTGGCGCTCGCGTATTCAGCCGTTTACACCAACTTTCTTCTCATCACCGTTGCGACGGTGGCGATGGTGTGGGCGCTGGTAACGCACGACTTCTCTGTGTCATACGTGTCACAGGTTGGCAGCAAGGCCACACCACTGTTTTATACAATCATCTCGCTGTGGGGCGCGCTCGAAGGCTCGATCCTCTTCTGGGCCTGGGTCCTCGCGATGTACGCCGCCGCGGTCGTCTGGATTAACGCGAATCGTCCCGGCAACTTAGTGCCCTACGCGGCGACCGCACTGATGGGTATCTCGCTCTTTTTCGGAATCCTGCTGATCGGCCCCGCGGATCCGTTCAAGTCGGTGTTCCCAGTGCCGCTCGATGGGCCGGGGCCGAACCCGTTGCTGCAGAACCACATCTTGATGGCGGTGCACCCGCCGCTGCTCTACCTCGGCTACGTCGGGATGTCGGTGCCATTTGCTTTCGCCGTGGGTGCTATGCTTTCGGGCGAAGTGCTGACCGATGACTGGATCAAGATTACCCGTCGTTGGACACTGTCGTCGTGGGGGCTGCTCTCGGCGGCGATCATCGCGGGCATGTGGTGGTCATACGAAGTGCTCGGATGGGGCGGCTACTGGGCGTGGGATCCCGTTGAGAACGCCTCGTTCATGCCGTGGCTGACGGCGACCGCGTTCCTGCATTCTGTGATGGTCCAAGAGCGCCGCGGCATGCTGCGGCTCTGGAACCTGAATCTCGTGGTCGGCACGTTCGTCCTGACGATTCTCGGAACGTTCCTGACCAGATCGGGCATCATCTCGTCGGTGCACGCCTTCACGACGGGGACGATCGGCTACTACTTCCTCGCATTCATCGCGGTGACGCTGCTGGTGGCGCTCGCCCTCGTGGCGGGCACCTCGGGACGCTTGAAAGACGAGAATCGCTTTGATGCGCCCGCATCGCGTGAGACGGTGTTCCTGCTCAACAATCTGTTTCTCACCGCGTTCATGTTCACGGTGCTCTTGGGCACCCTGTTCCCGCTGGTGGCGGAGTCGGTACGCGGCATCAAAGTCAGTGTTGGCGAGCCGTTTTTCAATCGGATGTCACTGCCGATGATTGTCGCGCTGCTCTTTCTGATGGGTGTCGGGCCCGCGATGCCGTGGAAGCGTACCAGCATGGCGGAACTGAAAGGCAAGCTGCTGCCACCGCTCATTGGCGCGACGGTCATGCTCGTGATTGCGGTGGCGTTCGGCGCGCGCAACTTCTACGCGCTGGTCACCTTTACGTTTGTCGGTTTTTCGGGCGCGTCCAATAAGTTCGAGATCTGGTACGGGATTCGTGCGCGCCATCGTGCGCATGGCGAGAACTATCTCACCGCGTTGTTCCGCCTGATGGCCGGGAATCGCCGTCGATATGGTGGATACGTCGCGCACCTTGGCATTCTGACCGTGGCATTGGGAATCGCCGCGTCGAGCACGTTCCGCACAGAGACTGAGGCCACGTTGAAGCCCGGCGACTCGATGACTGTCTCTGGGCATACGGTGCGCTTGAAGCAGGTGTGGGGCCGCGAGGAAGTGCAGCGGTCGGTGATTGGCGCGACGCTCGAGATCGTGAAGAACGGGACCGTGACTGGTACTATCGAGCCCAAGATGAACTTCTACCCGACGTCACAGCAGCCCGTGCCAACGCCACAGGTCAAGAGTTCGATTGCTGGTGACCTGTATGCGAACCTGCAGGCCTTCCGGCCTGATGGGTCGAGCGCGACTATCCGGCTGATTTATGAGCCGATGGTTCCGTGGATTTGGTTCGGCGGCATGATTGTTGTACTCGGGTCGGTGTTGTCAATTCTTCCGACGCGTTCACGCGCATGAGCCGCACCCGCGCATTCCTCGGGATGCTGATTGCGGTCCCTTTGATTTGGTTGTTCGCCAAGAGTATGAGCCGAGATCCTCGCGACCTTGGACCGTCGCCACTCGCCGGCCGCGAGGCTCCAGGATTCACGCTCGCCGTGTTTGCGCCGGGGCAGGAGGCGCTCGCGCGTCCAGTCGGTGACTCGGTGCGTCTTGCGATGTTCAAAGGCCAAGTCGTGGTGCTCAACTTTTGGGCGTCATGGTGCCTCGCTTGCCGTGATGAACATGAGACGCTGTCTGAGGTCGCGCGGTTCTACGTCGGCAAGCCCGTACACTTCTTGGGTGTGCTGTATAACGACGATGCCCTCTCGGGCAACAAATGGATCGCTGAGATGGGCGGGCAGAGCTATCCATCGGTGCTCGATCCCGGTGCACGGACGGCTATCGATTATGGCCTTTATGGGGTTCCCGAAACGTTCTTCCTCGACGCGAGTGGTCGGGTGGCGTTCAAGAACACCGGCCCGGTGACGGCGACCGTGCTACGCCGTGTGGTGGATTCGCTCATAGCCGCCGCTACGGCGCCGGCCGCGCCTGCCGCGTCGGCAGCACCGGTGGGAGCGGGCTCCAGGTGATGCGCGCTCGCCAGGGACTCGTCGCGCTTTCGCTCGCGCTTTCGCTCGCGCTTTCGCTCGCCCTGATCCTGCCGCGCGCGACCGCTGCGCAGCAGGCACCTGCCGCGCGAGACACTCAGATGGTGACGCCGGAGGGGCTGCGGTCCAATGCGTCCGCCAAGGCAACGGATCCGGCGCTCGAAGCGCGCACCAGTGGGGTCGCGTCGGGACTTCGATGCCCCGTGTGTCAGGGGCTCTCGATTCAGGATTCGCCATCCGAACTATCGCAACAGATGCGAAGTCTCGTTCGCGACCAACTGGCGGCAGGAAAGACCGACGAAGAGGTTCGCGCCTACTTTATTTCAAAGTATGGGGAGTGGATCCTACTCGAGCCGAAGGCGTCGGGATTCAACACGCTGGTCTACGCCCTCCCGATCCTCGTAGTGGTTGGTGGACTTGGGCTTATTCTCACCCTCGTGCGACGCTGGACCGCGGTGCCCGCAGGCGGCGACAAGACGTAAGCCGCCACGAGGGCGGGCTCCGACGCCGTCACACAAGGAGGCGCACGACCGGAGTCAGCACACAAGTCGGCGGTGAGTTATTATCTTCAAGGCGATCACCGCATCGGGTGGTCGCCTTTCGTGTCTCACTCTCCAACGACCGCTGAACATGTCCATTCCTGCCGTGGGTTCTGCCGCTCCCGATTTCACGCTCGACACCACCGCCGGCGCGAAGGTCACGTTGGCGGGCTTGAAGGGACAGAAGCACGTGCTGCTCGCCTTCTTTCCGCTCGCCTTCACCGGCACGTGCACCAAGGAAGTCTGCGCCTTCAGTGATGACTACGCGGTCTTCGCATCCAAGGACGTCGAAGTGATCCCGGTGAGCGTCGACGCCGTGCCCAGCCTGAAAGCCTTCAAGGAATCGACACACGCCGGCATCGAGTTCGCAAGCGATTTCCGCCGCGATGCCGCGCGCGCCTATGGCGTGCTCAATGAAGCGACCTTCTTCTCAAACCGCGCCTACTTCCTCATCGACAAGGCCGGTGTCGTGCGCTGGGCGTACGTCGAAGAGAACAACGGGCTGCGCCGCGAGAACAGCGAGATCCTCGCCGAGATTGCCAAGATCAGCTAACGGTCACAACGACCGCCCGCACGAAGATTGAATCGGACGGGCCGGTTGCGCTGTACCTTCGGACGATTTGTCCGAAGGTCGCATGTCGGCGGCTGCCTGTACCGAAACACTCAGGACACTCGGCCATAAAACCGGTCAACTTGTCCAGTTTTGCGCGTTATATTATCTTCGCTGTCAATGCTTCCGACAGTTGCGGCTCATGTTTTGATTGCCGATAACGACGATATCGTCGCCGGTGTGCTGGTGCGCTACCTCGAGGGACGAGGGCACCGCGTTGAGCGCTGCACGAATGGCCGTGATGCGCTCCGCTGCATCCGAGACGGCGCCTTCGACGTCGCGCTCCTCGATAGCCAGCTGCCTGAACTAGACGGCCTCGACGTCCTGCGCCGTACCCGCGAGGACCCATTCCCGCCGGAATGCATCATCACATCCGAGCAGAGCACGATCGACACGGCGGTCGCCGCGCTGAGGTCCGGTGCCTCCGACTACCTCGCCAAGCCGTATCGGCTTGACGAGATCGATATCATGGTGCGTCGTGCGGCCGAGAAGCGACGGTCGAGCCGCGACACCACCCGGATGCAGCGGCGGTTGTTGCGGATGGAAGCCCCCCACGCCCTGGATTCGGCGGCGCTCTCCATGCAGGCGGCACTCGTCGCCGCTGCGCGCGCCGCGCAATCGCACGGATCGGTCTTAATCGTGGGGGAGCCCGGAACCGGAAAGTCCACGGTGGCGCGATACCTTCACCAGCTGTCACCGCGCTCCGCGGGGCCAATGGTGGAGGTGAACTGTGACCTCCTCGACCCGCAACGGGCCCGTGCCGCGTTATTCAGCACGCTGGCCGACGCGGCCGACGCGGCCGACACACAGGCCCGTGCATTCCCACGCACGGTCGGGGCGCTCGAGGAAGCCGCGGGCGGCACCGTTATTTTCTGTGATGTCGAATGGCTCGACCAAGCATCGCAGGCGGCGCTCGCCGAGGTCCTAGCCGCTGGGGAGTATTGCCGTGACGGCGCGGATGCGCGGCTCTCGGTTGACGCGCGAGTAATTGCGACGACCCTGACGGTAATTGGGGAGCAGCACGAGATTCGTGCTGACCTGCTGCAGCAGCTGAGCGGCGAGCTCATCGCCCTTCCCACACTCCGCGCGCGTGCCGCCGATATCGTACCGATCGCCGAACGGTATGTGCGCGACGCCGCGCCGCGCGCGGCTCACGTGCTCACCGATGCAGCCATCGCGGCACTGCTCAAATACCATTGGCCAGGGAATCTGCGGGAACTGCGTGCCGTCATCACGCGTGCTGTCGCGATCGCACCCAAGGACGTCATTGACGCCAAGCACTTGATGCTGCCGCCGCACGCCGGGCTCGAGGTGACTTCCCCCGAGGATGACTCCCTCGACGCCATGGAATGGCGTCATATCCAGGTGGTGCTGGGGCGCGTGGGTGGGCACCAGGGACGTGCCGCTGCGCGGCTGGGGATTTCCTCCAAGACGCTCTACCGCAAGATTCGACAGTATGGAGTTCCTCGCAGCGACATTCCTGGGAGCATATGAAAGTTCTGGTCATTGAAGATGATCCCACGGTCGGCCAGTTCGTAAAGCGCGGACTGGAAGAGCAGCGGTGGGGGGTGGACTTGTGTACCGACGGCATCGAGGGCGAGCGTCTCGCACGCGCGCAGCCCTACGATGTGGTGGTGCTCGATATGCGGCTTCCGGGCCGCTCAGGACTCGAGGTCCTGCGCAACCTTCGCGCACGCGGCTTCGAACGCCCCGTGCTCGTGCTCACCGCGCAGGACGCCGTCGACGCCAAAGTTGAGACGCTGCGCGCTGGTGCCGACGACTATGTCACTAAGCCATTCGCGTTCGAGGAACTGCTGGCGCGCGTCGAGGCACTCGCCCGTCGGCCGCGCGCCTTAGCTGCTGCGATCCTCACCGTCGGCGATCTCGAACTCAGCCTCGACGCGCGCGAAGTCAAACGTGCGGGACAGCTGGTGGAACTCACCCCCAAAGAATTCCTCGTCCTCGAGTACTTGATGCGCCACGTGGGACGAGTGATGAGCCGCACGCTCATCACAGAGTACGCGTGGGGCTACCAGTTCGACCCCGGCACGAACATCGTAGATGTTGTGATCAATCATCTGCGCAAGAAGGTCGACGTGCCCGGCGGCAAGAAACTCATCACCACGATTCGTGGGGTGGGTTACGTGATCAAGGGCTAACGGGCTCGCGCCGTGGCCTCAATCCGCGTCCGCATCACGGCGAGCTATACGCTCGCGCTGCTCGGAACCATGGCGGCCTTTACGGCCCTGCTCGTCGCCGAGCGCCGTGTCGAGGTGACGCGCGAACTCAGCGCGCGTGCGGTCGCCAACGCGGACATCGGCGCCCGAATGCTTGAGCAGGGAGGGGTCGAGAGCCAGCTCACGGTCATCACCGATTCGCTAATCGGTCAGGAACTCAACGCCAATATGCGCCGCCGACTCGATGCGGTGCCCGAGTTCATCATCGTCGCGGACTCGGCGCGCATCATCTATTGGTCGCCGGCCGTCGCACGGCTCGGTCAGGCAGACCAAGAACGCATCAGCGAACTCGCACTGCGGCTTGTACCCGGCGATCCGTTACGCCTGATTACGCTCGACAGCTTGCGGTCCGATGTGATCGTCGCGGCGCGCCTCGAAGACCCACGCGTCACCCCGGGCGTGCGGCGCGTAGTGGCCGCGGTCTCCGCCGCACGCATCAATGAATCGGTGGCGAATATCACGGGGCTGGCGTTGCGGTTCGGTCCCGTGGTGGTGCTGATCGCCATTCTTACCGCCTGGCTTATCGCCGGCCGCCTGCTCGAGCCGGTCGATCGCATGATTAATGACGTCGAGGCAATCTCCGACGGACGGTCGCTGCACAAGCGCATCCCCGTCGACGAGGAAGGCGACGAAGTCGGCCGCCTCGGCGTGACGCTCAATGCCATGCTCGCACGCCTCGAAGTGTCATTCGCGGGACTGCGCCGCTTCACCGCTGATGCGAGCCACGAATTGAAGACGCCGCTGACCGTGCTCCGCGCAGACATCGAACGCGCCATGACCACGCAGCCAGGCACGACCGACCAGCTCGTCGCGCTCGAAGAAGCGCTGCAAGAGACTACGCGTATGGCGGACCTCGTGGAGTCGCTCCTGACACTCGCCCGATCGGACGAGGGGCGCTTCGATCTCCACCGCGAAGTCGTCCCGCTCGAACCGCTTGTGCGCGACGTCGCAGAGACAGCGAACATCCTCGGCGAGGAAGCGGGACTCACCGTGACGCTCGGACCAATCGCCCAGATGAGCGTCGGGGGCGACGTCGTACGTCTGCGCCAACTGTTCCTGAACCTGATCACGAACGCGATCAAGTACACAGCCAAGGGCGGGAGTGTTGAAATTTCGCTCACGCTCGTGGACGGCATTGCGCTGTTCGCCGTGAAGGACACAGGCATCGGGATTGCCGGCGCCGATCTCCCGTTCATTTTCGACCGCTTTTGGCGCGTCGACCGCGCGCGAACACGTGTTGAGCGCGGTGGCGTGGGTCTCGGACTTGCGATTAGCCAGTGGATTGCGCAGGCGCATGGCGGGTCCATTCTCGTCGCGAGTCGCTTGGGGAGGGGAAGCACGTTCACGGTGTCGATTCCCACCATACGCGACTCGAGCGCGACCAGGGTGTAGAGCTCACAGCCCCCGCCGGACGAGGGTGACGAGGGTCCTGCCTATACGCAGCCCTCGGAACATGCAAGAGGAGGGGACACCGCGCGGATTGCACAATGCTAACTCGTGATTAAGCAAATCTTAATGTTCGCCCATTACCGAACGGGGAAACGGCGAGTAGCTTCTCCCCCTGTCAGAGCTTGTCTCACGGTTTCCACAGCCGCAAAGGAAAGGACACTTGCTCAACAACTTGCTGGAGTCGAGGGCCCAAAAGCAACGCTCAACGGGCGGTGCCATTGGCAGCTTTGTATTCCACGTAGCGGTCGCCATCTTCGCCGTCCAAGCCACGCTCAATGCGGGGCAGAAGAGTAAGGTGAAGGAGGAAAAGATCGACTTCGTCGAGACAAAGAAGGACGAACCACCCCCGAAGGACGAGCCGAAGCCACCGCCACCAGAGGCAGTCGCTGACGCTCCGACGGTTAAGGGGTTCCAGGTACTCACCGCGCCGATCAACATCCCGGACGTGCTCCCAGAAATCGACCTCTCGAAAAAGCTCACGAATGAGAGCGACTTCTCGGGGAAGGGAACGGCCGGTGGTCGTAGCAACGGTGTTGTGGGTGGAAAGGTCGAACTGCCGACCAATCCTGATCAGCCGCTCATGGAATTCCAAGTGGAGAAGCCGGTGATGCAGGCGCCTGGTTCGGCGTCCCCGCGTTACCCGGACATCCTCAAGAGCGCCGGCGTTGAGGGTGAAGTCATCGCCCAATTCGTGGTGGACACCCTCGGCCGTGCCGAGATCAACACCTTCAAGGTGCTGAAAACATCGCATGACCTGTTCGCTTCGGCGGTCAAGAATGCGTTGCCGAACATGCGGTTCATCCCGGCGGAAGTCGGGAACAGGAAGGTGAAGCAGCTCGTACAGCAACCGTTCGTGTTCGGCATCCAGAAGTAATCTCGGTACTTCACTACTCAACGCGTTAGGAGTTTTCGAAATGAATCTCTCCATGGTCGAGCTGTACACCTCGATGGGCGGCTTTGCAAAGGGTATCGTGTATACCCTTTTCCTTATGTCCATGTATTCGTTGACCGTCATGTTCCAGAAATGGTGGTACCTCCGGTCGGCACAGAAGGAGACGCTGAAGTTCGCGCCTGAGTTCTCCCAGTTCCTCGAGGAGGACAACCTCACCGAAGCGATCAACCTCGCGGTCAGCTACAAGAAGTCGCACGTAGCCCGCGTCCTCGGCAACTCGCTCACCGAGATCAAGCCGTTGATTCAGGACGGTTCGGTGACGGTCGCCGACATCAACTCGGCAGAACGTGCGGTCGAGCGTGAAATGCTGATGACGATTGTGCTGCTGAAGCGTGGATTGGGCGTGCTGGCCACCGTCGGCGCCACGGCGCCGTTCGTCGGTCTGCTCGGCACCACGATGGGTATCGTCAACGCCTTCGTCGGCATGGCAGCGGGCGGTGGTGGTGGTATCGGCGCGATCTCGGCCGGTGTCGCCGAGGCCCTGATCACGACGGCGTTCGGTCTGCTCGTCGCTATCCCGGCGGTGTGGGCGTACAACTACTTCCAGACCAGAATCGACAACATCATGGCCGAAATGACCTACAGCTCGAAGGAGATGATCGACTATCTCATCAAGGGCGTGTCGGGCGAGTTCGGTCGTAGCCGCTTCACCCGTGAGTTCAACACGGTCGCACAGGCAGCCGGTAAGTCGGCAGTCTAAGGTTCGCTCACCCACCACTTCGGAGCCTATCCGATGTCGATGTCAATGGGAGGGGGCGGCGTAAAGGCCGAACCGAACGTCACGCCAATGATCGACGTGATGCTCGTACTGCTGATCATCTTCATGATCGTAGTGCCGCAGATCAACGCGGGCTTCGTGGCTGAGCCGCCCCAGGGGCAGAACCTGAAGCCCCACCCCGAGGAAGACAACGATCGCGTGCTTGGTATCGACGTGAACGGGCAGTACTTCCTCGATAAGAAGGCGGTCCCCAACGAGCAGTTGGGTGACATCCTGAAGCGAATCTATGATGCGCGTACCAGCGACAAGATTCTCTACCTGAAGGCCCACAAGGACCTCAAGTACGAGAAGATCGTTGATGCGCTCGACATCGCCGCCAAGTCAGGCGTTCGTGTCACTGGCATGATCTCCGATCAGTTGAGCAACACCAAGTCCGTGGTGGAAGGCGACAACCTCGGCGATTCCATGAAGAAGGGGAAACCCTAATGTCTATGAGCACCGGTGGCGGCGGCGGGCTGACCAATGAGCCCAACGTAACGCCTATGATTGACGTGCTTCTCGTGCTGCTGATCATCTTCATGATGATCCTGCCGATGAGCCGGAAGGCAATCGATGCGCAGCTCCCGGACCCGAAGCCGGCGGTCGCAACCGCCAACTCCGTGTCCAACCAGATCGTGCTCGAAGTTAAGCCGAGCCCGACTGGCGAGGGCCTCTTCTTCGTGAACTCGGAAGCTGTTCCGGGACTGAAGCTTCGTGATCGGCTGAAGGAGATCTACGACGGCCGCCCGGAAAAGATTATGTTCGTCAAGGGCGATCCGCAGGTGAAATATCAGGACGTGATCTTCGCGATGGATGCCGCCCGTGGCGGCGGCGTGAAGGTCATCGGCATGACGCCAAAGGACAACGGCGCCGCTGCTGCCGCCCCGGCGGCAAAGAAGCGCAAGTAATCGCGCGCCGAGCGCCTGTTTGATCAGTCGGACCTTACGGCCGGCGAACCTTTTCGGGTTCGCCGGCCGTATTATTGAGGAGAGATGACAGAATCCACTTCAGACACCACGCGTCGGCCATATCGGCCCCCGGTCGGGATTCCGCTTCCACAGCAGAATCGCGTGGGGAGTGCTGTTGTGTCCACGATTGTCCACCTCGGGCTGCTCCTGCTCCTGCTCGGCCCGTTCTGGATCACGCTCGTGCTGGACAAGAAGGATGCCGGCATGGGACCCGGGCCCGCCGGTGGTGGCGGTGGTGGGCGCCGCGGCAATGGCGGGATCGTGGCCGAGCGCTTGCAGTACGTGCAGGTCGCCCCGCAAACGCAGCCGCAGATCGTGGCGCCCAAAGTGATTCCTCCGCCGGTCGTGAAGCCGCCGGAGGTCAAGCCACCCGAGCCGGTTGTTCCGCCAACGCCTGAGCCGGTCAAGACCACCACCGAGCCCCCTAAAGACGCTGCCCCCGTTGCCGGAACCGGCGGGGGCAGTGGTCGCGATGGGACAGCTGGCAATGGCCCTGGGACCGGCGGCGGTAGTGGCTCTGGGAACGGCACGGGGAAGGGGTCCGGGGTGGGGGCGGGGACCGGGGGTGGGGAGGGGAAGATTTACCCGCCGAGCGTGACGACCTTGGCGATCCTGCCGCTACCGGTCCCGTCCAAAGTGCGCCCCTACAAGCTGGTCGCCGTCTTCGACGTTGACGAGAAGGGGAAGGCCAAGCTCATTCGGTGGAACGAGAGCAAGGACGGCGACTATAACCGAAAGATCAAGCTGATGCTCGACGAGGTCCGGTTCCGCCCCGCGGTCCGTCCTGACGGGACCACCGTGCGCGACACAGCCTTCGTGACCGCCGAGGTCCCCAGCGCCAGCTGAGGTTGCCCCCCCCGGCAGCCCCAGGGTGACAAAAAGTTTGCCGGTGGCTCTATTGTAGCTTCCGCACCCACGAACCGGTC
>Ga0209596_1000348_pt1 | contig 43247 bp, 40 predicted proteins | sample M_130807_MF_Meta_FD_187314 | JGI IMG/M metagenome (GOLD analysis project Ga0209596, IMG submission 187314) | Freshwater microbial communities from Lake Montjoie, Canada to study carbon cycling - M_130807_MF_MetaG (SPAdes) (version 2) | ecosystem: Environmental > Aquatic > Freshwater > Lake...
AGGAAAAAGGCCATGAAGGCAGCAAAAAGGGAGAGCGCACGCGCTCTGCTTGGGTGGTGAAGCGGTATAAAGCTCTTCATCACTACCCTGCCTTTCTCTCATTTGGCCAAAATCCAGCTCTCTGGACTGCTTCAGGGTGCCAGCCAGATGGGGGGTGGGCAAATCTAAACCAGCGTGTGGCGCGACTATGTTTATATTCACAGGGAATCTGTAAATCAAAACTGCAGGTCAAACAGGGTAATGTCTGATTTATCCGTTATGTCGCAACAGGGGGTAAAAACTCAACTTGTGAAGTTAATTGGCTCCTCTAGCAGCTCTGTTACCAGGGCTGCGATCTGCGAGCGCTCACTTCTGGTCAGAGTTATGTGGGCAAAGAGGGGATGACCCTTCAAGGATTCAACCACCGCCACCACGCCATCATGTCGGCCGACCCGAAGATTGTCCCGCTGGGCAATGTCATGGGTCAGGATCACTCTGGAGCCCTGGCCGATTCGAGAGAGCACAGTTAGCAGCACCCCTCGCTCTAGGGATTGGGCCTCATCAACTATTACAAAGGAGTCATGTAGGGAGCGTCCTCTGATATGGGTCAGCGGCAGCACCTCAATTAAGCCCCGCTCCACAATCTCATCAACTACCTGCTGGCTAACTAGGGCGCCTAGGGTGTCAAAGACTGCTTGGGCCCAAGGTGACATCTTTTCATTCTCAGAACCGGGTAGATAGCCAAGCTCCTGTCCACCAACTGCATAAAGTGGACGGAAGATAACTACCTTTTTGTGTAATCGTTTTTCTAAAACCGCTTCCAGGCCGGCTGATAATGCTAAAGCGCTCTTGCCAGTTCCGGCCCGACCTCCTAATGAAACAATTCCAATCTCATTATCTAGCAAAATATCTAAGGCCACCCGTTGCTCCGCACTTCGCCCATGCAAACCAAAGGCTGCTCGATCCCCTCGAACTAATTGCAAATGTTTATCTGGTGTTACTCGGGCGAGCGCACTTCCCTTTTCTGAGTGCAACACAATTCCAGTATGGCAAGGATGAGTCTTTGCTAGCTCATGCGGGATACGATCTTTTTCATAAAGTGAATCAATGATTGTTGAACCAACCGCCTCCTCCACCATCCCACTCCAGCCACTGGTGCTAGCTAACTCCGCCCGATACTCCTGCGCCTCAACTCCAACTGAGGAGGCTTTGACTCTAAGTGGTAGATCCTTAGTTACTAAAACCACCCGCCTGCCATCTGCAGTTAGGTTTTTTGCAATTGCTAAAATTCTGGAATCATTTGAACCATCTCGTAAAAAGCCAGCTGGCAACTTTGATACATCAGAGTGATTTAACTCAACAGATAATGAGCCACCCTCCTCATTAATACTTATGGGTTGGTCTAATCTGCCACTTTTTACACGTAAATCATCCAAGGTTCGCAGGGCAGCCCGAGCAAAGTAGCCAAGCTCTGGGTGATCACGTTTTGTCTCTAACTCACCAATTACCGTAATTGGGATGATTACCTCATGCTCGGCAAATCTGGTGAGGGCTACTGGATCAGCTAATAAAACGCTGGTATCTAAGACATATGTGATTCGAGCAGGAAGTGGTTTGTTTGCAACTGATTTTAAGACAATAGACTCACTAGCCAATTTCTATTATCGCAATCTGTTTAGTTGTGCCTAAGGGTTTGGAAGATGAGTAAACGATAAATTACTAACCAAGGCTTTTTGTGCCGACACGCATAACCTAAAGGTAAAGATTAGATGAAGCCTTTCGGGTTGAACGGAAGTTAACGGCTCTCCCGCCTTACCTTTCGTTCAATCCAAATCGAGGCCACTGGCAAAGTGCCGGCTAGTAGAAATAAGCCTGTGCTAATTAAAGATTTTCGCTTTGCAATACACAGGTGCAGGGCGGCTAGTAGATAAATCGGGTAGGTAAAGCCGTGCACAATTGGAATCCAGATAAATCTTTCATAAAAACTGGCATCAGATAATAAGTATTTTGCGGGCATATAAACAAACCAAAGAAGCAATGACATTACTCCTGCCCAGAGTGCCATGATGCGAAATCTAAGTAATACCCCACTCACTTTGTAACCCCTTTTTTCACCACCTGTTTTGGCTTTCGCAGTTGCGGAAATAGTGGTGCTGCTAAGAGTAGTAGCCCCATAAACCACCAGACCACAACATAGGAGATATGTTGCCAATAAAAACCTGGGATCTGTTGGGAGATCTGTGGGCTAGGAATTAATGTGAGGGAACTTTTTGCGCCACTAGCTAATTTCTCTGATTGCAAGATGATGTAGCCATCAAATAAAAATGGGTCCTCCTTGCCCACTACTAATGCTGGATCGATTCGGGATAACTGATCGGCTTTTGCAAAAGCACGGTCAACATTTTGCCTTGGATATAGCCGGCCAGTTATCTCAACTGGTGAGTTAATTACCCCAGGTGGGGATTGCGCTAAACCTCTTACTACCAGTACCCCATATCCGGTACTTAACTTTAATAACCGAACATCTAAATCAGCGATTGTTTGTTCAGATAGCTTTTGGTCTGGGGCGATATAACTTTTTGAGTAGGTACCAGTGGCTAAGACAATTCTATTAACCGCCTTAACTGGCAGATTCATGCCAGCAGAGGCAACCTGGGTTAGCTCAATTAATGGCTGATCAGCCTTAGGTGCAGTTGCTACCGCCATATCTTGGGCCCGGTGCAGCTGCCACATCCCTAACTCAAACATTGCAAAAATTAGTAGCAGCCAGGTAATGGTCAGGAGTATAAACCGTGCTACTTTTTTCATTTTATTTTTTTTACCGCTTACTCTTGATCTTTGCGATCGATTAATCTCTTATACCTGCGGTAAAAACTAATTAATAAAAGGGTGACCGCGAGGGTTAAAAAGATCATGGTTAGCGATCCAGCAACTCCCATATCAAAATTAGCACTCTCCTCCATCACACACCCGCCTCTCTGCTGGTAAGCCTACTTAATGCTCAGCTTTTAGTTCTACACTTAACACTGTGACTCATCCCAAAGTACTTATCGATCCCAGGTTGCGCGAGCGCTATGGCATCACCGAGCGCAGTAGAAGCCGATTTTGGCTTTCAATAATCGCAATGCTGCTAGTTGCGGCCTGGTTTATTTGGAGTGGATTAAATGCCGCAAATCCACCAGTTAGATCAGATTTAATTTCCTTTAAAGTTATCGATCGTAAAACAACTTCAATTACCTACACCGTCTTTGTTCGTGATCTAAGTATTGATCACAGTTGCTCAGTAGTAGCCCGCGATCTTGATAAAAATTTAGTTGGACAGGTAGTAGATCAGATGCCGGCTGGTTCAATGAAGCCGGGCAAAAATCAGCGTACAGTTCTTATTTTCACCCGTGTGCTTGCGGTAAATGCAGGAATTGCAAGTTGCCAGTAGCCTTTCTCACTGTATGAACCAACCAACTCAAACCTGGCTGACCCAGGAAGCAGCAGATCGTCTAGCGGCAGAGCTAACTGAGCTAGAGGGTCCACTTCGCGCGGAGATAATTAAAAAGATTGAAACAGCTAGAAGTGAGGGTGATTTAAAAGAGAATGGTGGCTATCACGCAGCGCGTGAGGAGCAGGGCAAGATTGAAGGAAGAATTCGGCAATTAAAACATATGCTCGAGCATGCTCACATTGGCACACCCCCAGCAAGTGAGTCCGGAGTTGTTGGACTTGGCATGTTAGTAACAGTTGATATTGGAGGCGATGAACTTAACTTCTTACTTGGCTCTCGCGAGATTGCAAGTGGTGATGTTGATGTTTACTCTGAGAAATCTCCACTAGGAGCAGCAGTGCTTGGAGCAAAAGTGGGGCAAACTGTTAAATACACCGCACCAAATGGCAAGCAAATTGCAGTTGCAGTGCTTGCGGCAAAACTCTTTTCTTAAATTACTTATTAGCTGCGTTGCTGTATTTTCTAATACTTAGTGGAATAAAGATTGCCATAATAATTACCATATAAATTAATGACATCAGTAATGGATTATCACTTGGAAATGAGCCAGCGGTAGCACCAAACTCATTTTGCAGACCAAATAATTGCCGGCAGCCGGCCACCATAGTTGAAACTGGATTCCACTCGGCCACATACTGCAGCGGCTTTGGCATACCAGTAGTTGGGGCAAAGGCATTTGATAAGAAGGTAAGTGGGAATACTGCAATAAAGGTTGCATTCTGTGCAACTCGCTCATCTTTTACTGCTAATCCGATTAATACTCCAACCCAAGACATAGCAAAACCAAATAGAAATAAGAATAAAAAGCCTAAAGTAATTTTTATTGGCCCAGAGGATGGGCGCCAGCCAACTACAAATCCAGTTATTCCCATTGCCGCCAACACCACAATATTTAAGACACCATCACCTAGTGTGCGACCAAAGACCACAGCTGATCTTGAAATAGGTAGTGATCTAAATCGGTCAATTAAACCTTTTTGCATATCCGCTGCTAATCCGACTGCAGTTGCTGCAAGTGTAAAAGCAACTGTTTGTACAAAGATACCAGGCATAAGTAGCTGCACATATCCACCAGGTTGACCAGTATCAATTGAGCCACCAAATACATATCTAAATAACAAAACAAACATAATTGGTTGAATCGTTGAGAAAATTAAAACTTCAGGCACTCTGGCAAGTTGGAGCAACTGACGTTTGGTGATGATTAGAGCATCTGAAATTGCATTCATTATCTTCCACCTCGTTTTGGCTTAGGGTCAACGACCTCTTCAGTTTTTTCTTCAGCCACATGTCCGGTCAGAGATAAGAAAACATCATCTAAGGATGGTCGCTTCAGACCAATATCCAATGGATGAATACCTTTTTCATCAAGTAATTTGGCTGCTTCAATCAATGCTTTACTGCCAGTTGTTACTGGAGCAGAAATTTGTCGAAGTCCTTCATCTATATTTATTGCACTTCCGCTTATCTTTGCAACAATTTCTTTAGCTGCTGCTAGGTGTTGAGTTTCAACTACGATCTCAAGGCGCTCACCACCTACTTGTTTCTTTAAGGTATCTGATGTGCCACGAGCAATAACTTTTCCATGATCAATTACTGCAATCTCATCTGCAAGATGATCTGCCTCTTCTAAATATTGAGTTGTTAGTAATAAAGTAACGCCACCTTTTACTAGCTCATCAATTACGCCCCACATATCCTGTCGACCCCTTGGATCAAGACCAGTGGTTGGCTCATCTAAAAATAAAACTTTTGGTTTAATAATCAATGAGGCCGCTAAATCTAATCGCCGTCTCATGCCACCGGAGTAAGTTCTGATTGGCCTTTTTGCTGATTCGGTTAATGAAAATTGTTCTAGCAATTCAACTGCGCGCTCTTTAGCTGCTTTTGCCGATAAATGATAAAGCCGGCCAAACATAATTAAGTTATCCCAACCAGTTAATGTTTCATCCACTGCCGCATATTGACCTGATAATCCAATTATTTTTCTAACCTCATCAGGGTGTTTTAAAACATTAATCCCAGCGACAGTTGCCTGGCCAGAATCTGGAGCTAAAAGCGTTGCAAGAATTCTGACAGTTGTCGTTTTACCTGCACCGTTTGGACCTAATACACCTAAAACTGTTCCCTCTTCAACATCAAGGTTTAAGCCATCAAGGGCTTTAACTTTGCCTTTGTTATAGGTCTTTACTAAATTTTCAGCGATAACAGCCTTCATGCGCCAAATCCTAATCTAAAGTTGGGTAGACTTGGAATACAAGATGAGTTTTTGACGTTCATCAGAAGTCTAGTAAACCTAAATTAGAGACAGGAATAAAATTTAATGGCTAAATCTCAAGATAAGTCTGCTCCAAAAACAGGTCAGGGCGACGGTCCCCTTACCCATAAAGAAATCATGATCGTATTAAGCGGTCTTATGACCGGCATGCTTCTAGCTGCACTTGATCAAACAATTGTCTCGACTGCGCTTAAGAATATTGTTGAAGATTTTAATGGCTTAAACCACTACACCTGGGTAGTTACGGCATACCTTTTAACATCAACTGCATCTACACCTTTATATGGAAAGATCTCTGATCTATACGGCAGACGTCCAGTATTTCAGTTTGCGATTATCACATTTTTAATTGGTTCATTCCTAGCTGGTGCTTCTCAAAATATGACTCAACTTATTTTCACTCGTGCGCTGCAAGGTTTAGGTGCTGGTGGATTAATGGCACTTACCTTCGTAATTATTGGTGACATCGTCTCCCCACGTGAGCGCGGAAAATATCAAGGTTACTTTGGTGCAGTTTGGGGACTTTCTTCAGTTGCTGGTCCTTTATTAGGTGGATTTTTCTCAGACCACGCAACAATCTTAGGCATCACTGGCTGGCGCTGGATTTTCTACATCAACCTTCCATTTGGAATTTTGGCTTTGATTATTACATCAGCTGTACTTCATATTCCAAAGGTTAAGCGCGAACATAAGATTGATTACCTTGGTGCGTTAATTTTAGTTTCTGCAGTTAGCGCTGTTTTGTTAGCTGCCTCTGTCTACGGTCCAGAAAATGGTTGGACAGATCCAAAAACTCTTATGGTTTTTGGGTTGGGTATATTTTTAACACTTCTATTCTTATGGCAGGAAACCCGAGCAAAAGAACCAATTTTGCCACTTCGATTATTTAAAAATCAAACATTCTCTTTAACCTCTGCACTGGGCTTTATTATCGGTGCTGGTATGTTCGGTGCAATTGTTATGTTACCGCTGTATTTACAGGTAGTTAAAGGTAACTCTGCAACATCTGCTGGACTTAAGTTGATTCCATTAATGCTTGGAATTGTTACCATGTCTATATTTAGCGGAAAGCAGATATCGGCTACGGGTAAATATAAGATCTATCCAATTATTGGTTCAGCCTTAATGACTATTGGATTAATCTTGATGTCAACATTAAATGTTGATACTTCCTTTGGTGTGCTTTCAATTTATGCAATTCTAGTTGGTGCAGGTCTTGGTCTATCTATGCAGACCATTGTAATTGCGCTGCAGAATTCAGTTGATTTCCAGGATATGGGAATTGCTACATCATCAAATACCTTCTTCAGAACTCTGGGAGGAGCATTTGGTACAGCGATATTTGGAACAATATTTAGTAATCGAGCTGCATATTACTTACAAGAAAATATCGCTTCGCTGCAAAGTACAAGTCCACAAGCACTCGATGGATTTGATCCGGCTAAATTAGATGTAATTACGACAAATACCTCAATTATCTCTACGCTGCCACCTGCAGTTAAAGAAACTGTTTTGCATAGCTTTGCTCAGACCTTCCATATGGTATTTCTTGCTGCAGCACCAATAACCTTTATTGGTTTTGTACTTGCCTTTTTCTTAAAGGAAAAACCACTACAAGGCAGCACAGCTCATCATGCTGCTCGCACCGAAGCAGCTGGTGAGGCGGTTGGTTAAATAAATCTAAATAGATTAGGTAAGAATCCTTTCTCGGAGTTACCGAGAGAGGTTTCTGTCCTATCTGCAGTTGCATTTTTTGTAGCGGTTGGCTTTGGGTTAATAATTCCAGCAGTACCAATCTTTGCTTCATCTTTTGGAGTTAGTAAAACCGCAATCGGATTAATTATCTCTAGCTTTGCAATTATGCGCTTTTCTTCAGGGCTTATCTCTGGAAAATTAGTGGATAGATTTGGTGAGCGGGCAGTGCTTGGTTTTGGTTTATTTATGATCTCCTTCTTTACATTACTTACTGCTCTCTCTCAAAGTTACGGCCAGCTTCTAACCTTTAGAACTTTAGGTGGACTTGGCTCTTCAATGTTCTCAGTATCTGCTGGCTCATTATTAATGAGATCAGTAAGTGATGCTTATCGAGCAAGGGCACAATCACTATATAACGGTGGCTTTTTAGTTGGAGGTGTGGCAGGTCCGGCATTTGGTGGAATTTTATCTGGTATTTCACTACGGGCGCCATTTTTTGTTTACTCAATAACCCTTGCTATGGCTGGAGTTACCGCTTTAGTTTTTTTAAGTGAAAAGCGGTTAGGAGTTAAAGTTGATGAAGCAACAAGCAAAATTGGTCACACTACATTAGGTGAGGCTTTTAAATTACGGCCATATCAAATTGCGCTAGTTTTAGCATTTATAAATAACTGGGTCTTATTTGGATTACGTTCATCAATTTTGCCACTCTTTGTTACCGAAGAGCTTGGCTCAACTGCATCAGTTGCCGGTCTTGGCATAACAATTGGTGCACTAATTCAAGGTTTGTTTTTACTCAGAGCAGGCAGATTCTCAGATGAGAAGGGTAGGAAGGCTGCGTTATTAATTGGCAGCATTGTGGTTTTATTTGGAATCTTAATGCTCACCTTTACTACCAATCCAACTCTTTACTTTATTTCAATGGCACTCTTTGGTCTAGGTGGCGCCTTTGTTGGCACAGCACCAGGCAGTGTGGTTGGTGACATTATCCGTGGCCGAGGTGGTCAGGTAATTGCTGCTTGGCAAATGGCCGGAGATGCCGGAATGATTGTTGGGCCAATATTGGTTGGATTTTTAACTGATAATTACAGTTACCAAACTGCATTTTTATTCTCTGCTGGAATTTGGGTAATTACTATTTTACTAGCGATAATCTTGCCAGAAACAAGGATGTCGCATTTAAAAAATGATTTAATTATTGATAAAAATAAACAGGAGTTGTGATCTCTCACAACCCCTGTTTAAGTAAGTTTATTTAACGGTCGTTACGCAAGATTGAAAGTAAGCGCAGTACCTCAAGGTATAGCCAGACGATAGTTACCATCAAACCAAATGATGCACGCCATGACTCTTGCTCTGGCACACCAGAGTTAACACCCCGTTGGATCTGATCAAAATCTAGTACTAAGAAGAAGCTTGCTAGGCCAACGCCAGCAACTGCTAGTAGTAAACCAAGACCTGATACGCCATAGAAACCATAACCGCGACCAACACCAAAGAATGATGAAATTAGCGAGATAAAACCAAGGATGAAGTAACCAATAGTTGCGCCCATGATAACGCGGGTAAATTGTGGAGTAGCGCGAACTTTGCCACTTCGATATGCAATCAAGATTCCAGCAAAGGCAGCCATAGTACCAATTACTGCTTGGCTAATAATTCCAGGATAAACAGATTCATAGAAATGGCTTAATGTGCCAAGTGCTAATCCTTCAAGGGCGGCATATGCAATTACTAATGGTGGTCTAATTGTTTTACTAAAACTAATTGCCATTGCCAGACCAAAACCACCAAGGAACCCAATTAGTACTGCGCCCTGTCCTAAATTTGCATTCCAAGCGAATGCACCAACTACAACTAATATTGTAAATAAAAATCCAGTTTTAGCGATGACATCTTCAATTGTCATGCGACCTGTTCGAATTGATGAGGCGGCTGGAGCATTAAAGGTGGACTCCAATAGTTCAACCTGATTATTTGATGGTTGACCAAATGCCTTGCCAAGTACAGGGTTTGAGCTCTTCATTCTTCTCCTTTGATATGGGTAAGTAGGTTATGCGTTTTGGTTTGCTTGCCTTTGTAGTAAACAAATATTAATCAATCTCAATTCCCTCTGCCATTGCTACTGGCTAGTTGAAACTTAATTTTTGCTGAAGATTCGCAGGTAATGAGCGTGCCCCCGGTGGGGGTCGAACCCACACTTGTGCGATTTTAAGTCGCATGCCTCTGCCATTGGGCTACAGGGGCGAACCTTCAGGGGGTAAATCTACCTTCTCTTTTCCGCCGCCAAATCCATCTGATTCTTCGCTCAGTTGATTAAAGACCAAGCAATTCCATCCAAAATATCTGACTCAGATGCAACAAACTCGCTAGCACCGGTAGCGGCCATAACTCTAGATAAAATCAAGGAGCCTGCAGTAATCACATCTACTCTACCTGGATGCATATAACCAAGGGATGTGATCTCATCTTTACTCATTGATTGAAAACCACCAGCTACTTTATGAACTGATTGGGCAGTGATTCTAGAAAGATGAATCAGGTGCCGGTCATACTCTGGCAAATTAAGTGCTGCAGCAGCAACTGTTGTTGCCGTGCCAGCTACTGCCACTAAGCACTTTGCATTTGTAATTGGTACAACCGAAGCCACTTGGGCAATTTCAATATCAATATCAACAATTGCTTGCGCAATCTGTGCCATCGAAGGAGGTTGAGTATTTAAATGCCGCTCACTCATCCGAACACATCCAATATTTACACTCTTGGCAGAGATAACTTTATTATCACCATAAACAAACTCAGTAGAGCCACCACCAATATCAACTACTAAAAATGGGCCATCACTTTGATTTAACTCCGTTGTTGCACCCATAAAAGAAAGAGCGGCCTCCACTTCTCCTGGAATTACCTCAACCTCAACTCCTAAAATATCTCTTACCCCATCAATAAATAAATTCCGATTTGCAGCATCTCTTGTAGCTGAGGTGGCACAAAATCTAATTTTTTCAACTCCATAACTTGCAATCTGATCTCTAAACTTACTTACCGCAGCAAGGGTCCGGGCAATTGCATCTGGGTGAAATGCTTTGTTTTGATCAACACCTTGGCCAAGCCTGACTATCTCCATTGTGCGCATTACTTCATGAAAATTTTTATTTGTAATATCGGCGACTAATAGCCTGATTGAGTTTGTACCGCAATCAATTGCTGCTACTCGACTCACTTACTCTCCTCATCAATTAAATTACTAAGCACAGCACATGGCTTAGTAAGCCACCAATCATCTAGTGCAATTAGCGCCTCATCTCCTAGCGGGTTTACATCAATTCCAGCAGCTAGTGAGTGGGCGATAAGTGAGTGCAAACATTTCACTCGATCAGGCATGCCACCTGCGGTAACACCAGCAAGCTCTGGTACATCTATTTTTTCTTGTTTTGCTAATGCAGATCTAGCAGCCTCATAATCTAAGTGTGCTGATTTATATCTACCAGAAAGCTCAGCATCATTTTGTAATCGTTCATTCATCTGCCCCATTAAGCCAGAGCTTTCTAAGGTTGATACCGCTCCTGTTAACCTGGGGCAGGTGGCGTAGTAAAAGGTAGGAAATGGTGTGCCATCAGCTAATCGAGGTGGTGTCTCTACTACATCTGGTGCACCACATGGACAGCGATGGGCAATTGCAGAGACATCTCGTGGTGTTCTACCTAATTGAGCAGCAACAGTTTCTAAATCTTTCTCGGTTGGCCGCTCTCTTATAAATTCACTCTGTGGCTTAACCATCTTAGCGATTTACATTTGTACTTGTAATTGATGAAACTAATCTGGCATACCAAGGAAGTCCGACTGGAAGTTGCTCGGAAACCTTAGTTTGTTCATCGGTATTTGTTGTCGCCTCATTTCCAACCACTATGTATTGACGCTCTCCAGGAAAAACAAAATGTAATCTAGCTCTGGCTTGGCTTGCTACATACTCTGGGTCATCCCATTGCGCTAACTCATTAGCTGCCTTAACTAGCATTGCTTTATTATCTGCTAATTGAGTGTGCAGTGAGTTTATCTGCGCCTTTTGAGTGAAGTAATGTTGGATTGGTGGTGCAAGTGTTACCGCAAGGGCAAATAATGTAATACCAATAATTAATGCCCGGTTAGATAGTCCGCGTTGTTTAAGACCAGATTTAATAGATTTACGAGAAGCAGAAATTACACCTGCTGCGAAAAATCTCCGGCGGCTCATTTTATTTACTTATAAAGCGAGGAAAAGCAGCACGAGCTGCAAAAACTGCAGAGCTACCTAACTCCTCTTCAATTCTTAATAGTTGATTGTATTTAGCGACTCGTTCAGATCTTGCTGGTGCACCAGTTTTAATCTGACCGCAGTTAAATGCAACTGCTAAATCAGCAATTATGGTGTCTTCAGTTTCGCCAGATCGATGGCTCATCATTGTGCGATAGCCATTTTTATGGGCTAAATTAACCGCATCAGTAGTTTCAGTTAATGTGCCAATTTGATTCAACTTAACTAATAGCGCATTAGCGGTCTTACTTTCAATGCCTCGCAAAATTCGCTCTGGATTTGTCACAAATAGATCATCGCCAACAATCTGAATCTTCTCGCCAAGTTGTGATGTTAATTTTGCCCAGCCAGCCCAATCATCCTCATCTAGCGGATCTTCAATTGAAACCAATGGATATGCCGCCACTAATTCAGCGTAGTAACTAATCATTTGATCTGAGGTTAATTGCTTACCTTCAAACTTATATGTGCCATTATCAAAGAACTCAGTTGCCGCCACATCCATGGCAAGGCCAATATCTTTACCTGCTTTAAAACCGGCAAGTTCAACTGCTTCGAGTATTAAATCAAGTGCTGCCCGATTACTTGCAAGATTAGGGGCAAAACCACCCTCATCACCAACACTTGTTGCTAAGCCTTTTTTCTTAAGTACTGACTTTAAACTGTGATAAACCTCAGCACCCCACCGTAAGGATTCCTTAAAGTTCTCTGCTCCAATTGGTGCAACCATAAACTCTTGAATATCAACATTAGTATCAGCATGAGCTCCGCCATTTAATATATTCATCATTGGCACTGGCAAGGTCTTTGCGGTAGAGCCGCCGATATATCTAAAGAAAAATATCTCAGCACTTGCTGCTGCAGCTCTAGCATTTGCAAGTGAAACACCTAAAATTGTATTAGCGCCAAGGTTTGATTTATTTTTTGTGCCATCTAATGCAATCATTTTTTCATCAATTTGACGCTGCTCTTTTGCATCAACGCCAATTAGCATAGGCGCTATTTTCTGATTAACATTTTTGACTGCGCCCTCAACGCCTTTACCTAAATAGCGCTTGCCACCATCTCTAAGTTCTGCTGCTTCAAATGCACCAGTAGAGGCACCACTTGGCACTGCAGCGCGCGCGATTGTGCCATCATCTAAGGTAACTTCAACCTCAACAGTTGGATTTCCTCGTGAGTCTAAAATCTCTCTGGCGTGAACTACTTTAATCTTTGCCACAAATATCTCCTGCTAACTATTAATTAAACTCTGATGAATGAGTTAATTCTACCTTGTCTCCTGTGCTTGAATCTGCGTAATTAGTGATTTTGCCGCCCCTCGAAGGGCTGCCTCTGGATCTAAGCCTTTATTGACCGCTTGTGAAATAAGTCCAAGCAGTAATTGGCCAAATTGATCTTGATTAATTTCATCTGCCATCTTATGTGGCATTGCAATTGGTAGTTGATAATTAAACTTCTCTGCTCGATAAAGCAATTTTGTAACAAGTGATAATGCTGGTTGAGCAAGTGGTATGCCATCAATAGCAGAGGTTCGCCCCTTCTCTGCCGCTTTTTGCACCTCCCAATTCGCAAGAACTTCTGCGCTATTTTCAACCTTACTATCACCAAAAACATGGGGATGACGTCTAACTAATTTATCAGCCACTGTCCTTGCTACATCCTCAATATCAAATGGCTGATCGGTATTTTCTTCAGCAATCCGAGAGTGAAAATAAACTTGTAGTAGTAAATCACCAAGCTCTTCTTGCATGGCGGTTTGATCTTTATCTTCCACCGCTTCAATAAACTCATATGACTCTTCAAGCAAAAACTTAAGAAGTGAGGTGTGATCTTGTTCGCTATCCCAGGGGCAGCCACCTGGTGAGCGAAGTTTGTCCATTACCTCGCGAAGGCGAGTTAATTCAGAACTCATATTAATTAACTACTTACTTATGGAAGTGGGGTTACTGCGCCGCCAGTTGCATCACTACTTTCTATTGTGGCACTTTCCGGATTCCATTTTCCATACTTAGCATTTACCTTAACGCTAAGTTTGGCAGCGGTATCAGTTACTAATTTTGTCAAAACAGCAGAGGATTGGTCCTCTGGCACACCAGATTTAATAACATCTGCAGTTACACGCTCTGAAATAATAAGAATTCTTAAGTATGCATCAAGATTTGAATTAGCCAAACTTGCACCAACTAATGCCTTAGGCAACTCACTCTCGCCACCAATTTGAGAAATAATATTTGCCCTACGTGCTGCCACATCAGCTGCAGTAATCGTTAACTTCTTATCAAGTGCAATTTGGTTTAGTATGCTAGAAATAATTAAAAATTGTGCCTGGTTGCGAAGTAGTTCAGCGCCTTCAATTAACTGCATTTGTGAAGTATCTACACCTTTACGGGCGGATAGAATTTCATCAACTGATTTTTGAATCATAGTAGCTTTTATTTCTTTACCACCAACTGTTACACCAGAACTCATCCCACCACAGCTAGTAAGAAGTAATACAACTGTTAATCCAGCAGCTAATTTCTTAAACAATTGCTTCCTCTTATCTCTAGTTAGTTTTATCGGTAGTGATTGGTTTGATCAGATTGCGTAGAACTTTATCTACCCACTCAAGGGTTGAAGTATTCCCTACTTCTGGTGTATCTATCCAATTGGCACTAACGGGTCTTGCAACTAGCAGGATTTGGGTGGCATTTTTATAGATAGAGCCAGGATAAAGCCTAGCCAACTTCAGTTGTGCAGATTCTGCTAACACAACTGGTGATAGGCGTAGATTTTTCCCAGCAATTGCAATATCTGTTAATCCCAAACTCTTAGCAAATAAGCGAAGTGATGCAACTGCTAACAACTCCTTTGCTGGCTCTGGCAATTGACCAAACCGATCTATTAGCTCTGAATTAATCTCAGCTAACGCATCATCATTTTGTGCATCTGCCATACGTCGATAAAGATCTAGCCGCAATCTCTCTGATTCAATATATTCAACTGGTAGGTGAGCATTAATTGGTAATTCAACTTTGCACTCATTATTTTTTGGTTTCTCCGCAAAATAGCCACTTTTAAATTCATCTACTGCATCGGCAACCATGCGCATATAAAGATCAAAGCCAACCTCGGCAATATGACCAGATTGCTCACCCCCTAATAAGTTGCCAGCACCGCGAATCTCTAAATCCTTAAGTGCAACCTGCATACCTGCACCAAGATCTGTGTTGGTTGCGATTGTAGTTAACCGATCATGGGCCAACTCAGTGATTGGTTGCTCGGTTGGATAAAGAAAATATGCATAGGCTCGCTCCCTGCTTCTACCAACCCGGCCACGTAATTGGTGAAGCTGAGATAGCCCAAATAAATCAGATCTATCAACAATCAAGGTATTTGCATTAGGAATATCAATTCCACTTTCAATAATGGTTGTGCACAAGAGCAAATCAAACTCTTGATTCCAAAAACCGAGAATTACCTCCTCTAATACCCGCTCATTCATTTGGCCATGCGCAATACCAATTTTTATCTCCGGTACAAGCTTTTTGATTCGCTGCGCCACTGCATCAATACTTTCAACTCGATTATGAATATAAAAGATTTGACCATCTCTTAGTAACTCTCGATGAATTGCTGCAGTTACCTGCTTTTCATCATATGGACCAACATAAGTTAAAACTGGATGTCGCTCCTCAGGGGGTGTAGTTATATTAGACATCTCTCTTATTCCAGTAATTGCCATCTCCAATGTTCTTGGAATTGGTGTGGCAGACATTGCTAACACATCCACATTTGTTCTGGCCTTCTTTAACTCTTCCTTATGTTCTACGCCAAATCTTTGCTCTTCATCAACAACTAATAACCCAAGATTGGCAAACTCAATATCTTTAGATAGTAATCTGTGAGTTCCAATTACCACATCAACCACCCCAGATTTAAGACCTGCTATCACCTCTTTACTCTCTCGTGGTGTATTAAATCTAGATAATGCTGCTATTCGTATTGGAAATCCAGCGTAACGATTTGAGAAGGTAGTGAAATGTTGTTGCACAAGTAAGGTGGTCGGAACCAAAATTGCAACCTGCTTACTATCTTGCACAGCTTTAAAAGCAGCCCGCACCGCTATCTCAGTTTTTCCATACCCCACATCACCGCAAACTATTCGATCCATTGGATTTGGTTTTTCCATATCCCGCTTTACCTCATCAATAGTTGCCTGCTGATCAATAGTTTCAACAAAAGCAAAACTCTCCTCTAACTCTTTTTGCCACGGTGTATCTGGTGAGAATGCAAAACCTGGAGCACTCATTCGTGCGGCATAGAGTCGGATTAACTCTGCGGCAATCTGCTTAACCGCTTTCCGTGCTTTACGTTTACTGTTCTGCCAATCACCACCACCGATTCGGTGCAGCGCTGGTGCTTCACCGCCTACATACTTTGTAACCTGCTCTAACGTATCGGTTGGGACAAATAACCGATCTGCTGGTTGGCCACGCTTTGATGAGGCATACTCAATAACTAGATACTCTCTAGATACTCCACCAACACTTCTATTAATTAACTCCAGATACTTACCAACCCCATGTTGCTGGTGAACCACATAATCACCAGTTTTAAGCTGCAATGGGTCAATTGCTTTTTTGCGCCTAGATGGCATGCGGGCTAAATCTTTATCTGATGATCGCTGCCCAGATATATCTTTGTCAGTTATAAGTACAAACTTATATTTCTTACTAATAAATCCATGTTGCAGATCGGTTTTAATTAAGTAGATTAAATTACTATCTATTAGAGTACTGACTTTGGTAATTATTTGATTGGGTAAATTTGAGGCATTTAACAACTCTGCAAAGCGCTTTAAGGTGCCGCTTCCGGCTGCGGTAAAGAGCACTTGGAACCCATCATTACGCCACTGTTGAATATCAGCTATTGCTTTCTCATACTTATTTCCATAGCTTTCTAGATCATCAAGAAAATCAATAATTAAATCATCTGGTGTACTTGGATAAAGATTAAGAGTGCGAATTGAAACCTTTTGCTTGCTAGCTAAATCTTCAATCTCTGATAGTTCATAAAAACCTCCTTTGCCTAGTTGCTTACTTAGATCAAGGGGTGGTGCTAAATCTTTATCATCTGACCACGCTAAATTTGACCATGACGCTGCTAAAAATTCTTGGTTAGTTGTAATTAGATCTGCAGCCCTTGATCTAAGTCTTGGCTCATCAATAAACCAAATTTGAGCACTCTTTGGAAGAAAATCTAAAATTGTTTTGAATTGATCAACTAGGCCTGCCGCAAGTGATTCCATTCCTTCAAAGGTAATGCCTTGCGTTAACTTTTCCGTTAGCTCAGTAAGCTGTGGAAACTGCTTACCTAAATCGGCAGCTCGTTTTTTAATATCATCATCAAGAAGTAATTCACGGCATGGATAGATAATTAGCTCCTGAGTAATTTTACTAAGTGAGCGTTGGTCAGCAATTGCAAAAAAAGATAGATTATCGATCTCATCTCCAAAGAAATCTATTCGCACTGGATGCTCTTGATCTGCTGGGAATAAATCTAATATTCCACCGCGAATAGCAAAATCACCCCGTCGCTCAACTAAATCTGCTCGGGTAAAGCCAAACTTGCTTAATTGATTAATTAAATCAGCCATCACAATTTGTTTTCCAGATGCAATTTTTATTTGCGATGTGCTTAAATCATTAGCAATAATTGGTTGCAGGAGTGCTCTAATTGAACAAACAACAATTTTTATCTGGTTATTAGTTATCTGGTTTAACGCCTTAAATCTTGCCGTTACTGTGTCACCTTTCGGACTTAATCGTTCATGGGGCAATGTCTCCCAAGGTGGAAAATTGGTAACTAGATCCTCGCCAATTAATGAGGTGATCTCAGCAGATAGTTGATCAGCTAACCGAGTTGAGGTTGTAACCAGAAGCAGTGGTGAGTTTGCATGCGCTGCCAGAAGTGCATGGGTGGCTGCTGGGGCTACTAACTCATCTGATTGCAGTATGTACTTTTCAATAGGTGGGGTAAGAATAGAAAAAAGATTTATCATCACCGCCCCTTTCTGCAATTAAACGCCACATACCCCCGCTCCATAAATGAAGGGGGGTTAACAAGGCAATTCTAATGCCTCGTTGCGGCGGCATTAGCCATAAAGATGCGCCGGCTTAATTGATTACCTGTAATGATTACGCCATGAGTGCAGCCTCGGAGAACACAGATCTACGTAATGATGTTCGACGGTTAGCAGATTTATTAGGTCAAACCCTGGTGCGGCAAGAGGGTGAGCAATTACTTTCATTGGTGGAGTCGGTAAGACTTGCTGGCCGAGCTGGTGGCCAAGATGAGATCTTAAATAATTTAACTGATCAACAAACTATCTCATTAGTTAGAGCATTTAGTAACTTTTTTAATTTAGCAAATGTGGCAGAGCAGGTAAATCGCTCTAAGGTATTAGCAGCCGAGCATAAATCTGGTGGTTCTTGGCTAAGCCGAGCAGTTGATAATATTTTATTGGCGCAAAAAACCAATAAAGATTTTGATACTAAAGATCTGCAGGGTTGGTTAGATAACTTTTCAGTCAGACCAGTTTTCACCGCTCATCCAACTGAAGCGGCACGACGGTCGGTGCTAAGTAAGATGACAACAATCGCGCAGTTACTAGAAACATCTGAAGGTAAGGTGCAAACCCAACGGTTGGCCGAGAGCATCGATTTACTTTGGCAAACAGATGAGCTTCGCTTGGGTAGGCCAGAGCCACTAGATGAAGCGGTTAATTCAATTTACTACCTTGATGAATTACTAATTGAGAGTGTGCCAGAGGTGCTGGCGGAGTTTGCAAATGAGGTTAAGCGGTTAGGTGTTGATCTTTCATTAACTGCAAGACCACTTTCATTTGGTACCTGGATTGGTGGTGATCGTGATGGTAATCCACACATAACCGCTGATGTAACTAAGGCAACCATCCGCTTACAAAATGCACACTTTACTCGCACGGTATTTAGGCATTTAGATGTGCTGCGCCAAGAACTCTCTGTTTCAACTAAGTTAGCAGGTGTCTCAACCGAGTTAGAGAAATCTGTGGCTAAAGATCTGCAATTGTTGCCAGAGATTGAGGATAGGTACCGGCGAATTAATGTTGAGGAGCCATACCGATTAAAAGCTACCGCAATTAGGCATAAGTTAGCGCTCACTCAAGTCCGGCATGCAAATGGCACAGCTCATGTTGTTGGCCGAGATTACTTAGATACTGCTGAGTTGTTAGCGGATTTTGAAATTATGCGTTCATCACTACTGGCACATAATGGCCAGCTGATTGCAAATGGCCTACTTGAGCGAATTACTAGAGCAATCTCAGCTTTTGGCATAACCCATGCCACGATGGATATTCGAGAACACTCTAATGCGCACCACCACTTACTGGCTCAATTATTTGGCAGCTCAAGTAGTGAGGTAATAAATAAAGAGTTGTTAGCGGAAAAAGTAGCAGATATGAAAGGCCTCGATGAGGCAGCAAGTAAGTGCCTAAATACATTTATGGCAATTGATGAGTTAATAACTCAATATGGTGCTGAGGTAATTGAGAGCTACATCATCTCTATGACTAAATCGGCAAATGATGTGATGGCTGCAGTTTTGATTGGTAAATTAACTGGCTTAGTTTCATTAACTGATAAAAAGCCATTTGCAAAGATTGGCTTTGTGCCACTTCTTGAAACTGTTGCTGAATTACGAGCAGCCGATAAAATATTAGATGAGCTACTAAGTAACCCTAGCTATAGAAAAATTGTTAAATTACGCGGTGACCTCCAAGAGGTAATGCTTGGTTACTCTGATTCAAACAAGGATGCTGGAATTACAACTAGTCAGTGGGAGATTCATAAAGCACAACGCAAGTTGCGCGATGTGGCAATTAAACACGGTGTGAAGTTACGGCTATTTCATGGTCGAGGCGGTTCTGTTGGCCGCGGTGGTGGACCAACATATGATGCATTAATTGCACTACCTTGGGGATCAATTGATGGTCATATAAAGATGACTGAACAAGGTGAGGTTATCTCCGATAAGTATGCTCTTCCAGCGCTAGCAAAAGAGAATTTAGAGTTAACACTTGCAGCTGCCCTTGAGGCAACAGTGCTAAATCGAAAGCCAAGACAACCAATTGATGATCTAAATAGTTGGAATGAGTGCATGGATTTAATAAGTGAGCATGCATTTTCTGCTTACCGAAAATTAGTTGATCAACCAGATCTACCCGCATACTTTTATGCTGCAACACCTGTTGAACAGCTTGGAAATCTGTTTTTAGGCTCACGGCCATCAAAGCGGCCAGATGCATCCGCCGGTTTAGAATCGTTGCGAGCAATTCCCTGGGTATTTGGCTGGACACAATCTCGCCAGATTGTGCCGGGTTGGTATGGAGTTGGCTCCGGACTTAAGGCAGCCCGTGAGGCAGGTAAGACCGATCTACTTAAAACCCTACTTAAAGATTGGCACTTCTTCCGCACCTTTATAAGCAATGTTGAGATGACCTTAGCGAAAACTGATTTAGCTATCGCCCAGCGATATGTAACCACATTGGTTGATCCATCACTTCATAAAATATTTGATCAAATAAAAGGTGAGTTTGAGTTAACCGTTAAAGAGTTATTATTAATAACAAATAAATCTGAAGTTTTAGGAAATCAACCTATTTTGGCTAGAACGCTACAAGTGCGTGATACCTATCTGGCTCCTTTGCAATTGTTGCAAATTTCTCTGCTTAAGCGGGTCCGTAATCAAAAAGATATTGACCCATTGCTTACCCGTGCTCTGCTTTTAACTATTAATGGTGTGGCAGCAGGTCTTCGTAATACTGGTTGATTTAATCGTTAAAACTACTCTGAGCTTTATCTAGACCATTTAATACTAGTGATTCAACCGCATCAGCTCCGCGTTGCATAAACTGCGGTAATTCTTTTTTTTCATCCTTAGCAAATTGTTTTAAAACAAAATCTGCTGGATCTTGCTCACCGATTGGCCGACCTATTCCCATTCGAATTCGATAATATTCTGCAGTAGAAAAAGATGAGGTGAGTGACTTAAGACCATTATGTCCATTATCACCGCCGCCTTGCTTAATCCGTAATGTATTAAAGGGCAGATCTAATTCATCATGAATGACAATTATTTTAAGAGTTTCAACCTTATAGAAATCAGCGAGTGCTTTAACTGGGCCACCAGATTCATTCATAAAACCACGTGATTTAGCTAAAACTAAAATATCACTGCCGCACTTAACCTCACAGATTTGCATCCTTGATTTGTGGGCAGAAAATTTTTGTCCAGCAGATAGATAATCTAAAACAATTTGCCCGACATTATGGCGAGTTTTTTCATACTCATCCCCTGGATTTCCCAGTCCAATTACTAACCAACGATCGGCCATAAGTTAAGGCTAGCCTCTACTTACTTCTTTTTGTCCTTCTTATCATCCTTCTTCTCAGCATCGGCTGCAGGAGCTGCGGCTGCGGCATCACCTTCAGCAGGAGCGGCGGCTGCGGCATCACCTTCAGCAGGAGCTGCAACAACTACAACCTCTTCCTCAGCAGCGCGAACAGATAGATGAACAACAGTCATCTTTGGATCACTTATTAATTTAACTCCTGCTGGCAGAACTACATCAGCTGCGCTCTTAGATTCACCAGCCATCATGCCTTCCATGCTTAACATCAAGAATGACGGAATGCTGGTTACATCTGCCTCAACCTCAACTGAGTTATTTGTGTGTTCCAAAATACCATCTTGGTCATACTTACCTTCAGTGTGAACTGGAACAGAAACAATAACTTTCTCACCACGGCGCACAATTACTAAATCAATATGTTCTAGTAGACCTGTTAATGGATCACGGCTAACAGATTTAGGAAGTGTTAACTCTGTGTGATCATCTAATACAACATCAATCAAAACGTTTGAGGTTTTAAGTGCAATGCCTAACTCACGAGAAGGAAGTGCAACATGCTGTGGCTTCTCACCATGACCATAAATTACCGCCGGAATAAATCCATCACGGCGTGCTCTACGAGATGCACCTTTGCCAAACTCAGTTCGGCGTGCGCCCTTAATTGAAATCTCAGCCACTTTACTTCTCCCTCGATAACGGTTTTATCCCTCGCGGAACGAAGCGTAAGAGTAGCCAATTAGTAGGTAAAAGGACAAATTGATGGTGCGCCCGCAGGGATTCGAACCCCGAACCTTCTGATCCGAAGTCAGATGCTCTATCCAGTTGAGCTACGGGCGCAAGTTGATTTTTAAACTCTGTTATTAACTATGCCCATCAAAAAGACTTGTAACTGAGCCATCTTCAAAGACCTCTTTAATAGCCCGAGCAAGAAGAGGAGCAATTGAGAGCACGGTTAAGTTATCAAATTTGCTTTCCTCTGGAATCGGTAAGGTATTAGTTACTACTACCTCAGAGACTCTAGATTTCTTTAATCTATCAACTGCTGGTCCAGAAAGCACAGCGTGGGTAGCAGCGATAATTACATCCTTAGCACCATCTTCAATTAATGCATCTACTGCTTTTGTAATGGTGCCAGCAGTATCGATCATGTCATCAATTACTACACAGGTCATTCCTTTAACATCACCAACTACTTTGCCAACCGCTGCTTCATTAGGCACTCTTGGATCACGAGTCTTGTGAATGAAAGCAATTGAACAGCCGCCCAGTAACTCACTCCACCGCTCTGCCACTCTTACCCGACCTGAGTCTGGTGAGACAATAACTAGGTTTTTGCGATCAACTTTGCTGCCTACATAATTTGTTAAAATTGGTAGTGCAAAAAGATGATCAACTGGTCCATCAAAAAATCCTTGGATCTGTGAGGTGTGAAGGTCCACACACATTAGGCGATCAGCACCTGCAGTTTTAAAAAGATCTGCCATTAATCTAGCTGAGATTGGCTCTCGTCCTCGATGTTTTTTATCCTGTCTGGCATAACCATAAAATGGTAGGACTACCGTAATTCTTTTTGCAGATGCTCGCTTTAATGCATCCACCATTATCAACTGCTCCATTATTTGTTTATTAATTGGTGCGCTATGGCTTTGTAATACAAACGCATCACTTCCACGCACACTCTCTTCAAATCTAATAAATATCTCACCGTTGGCAAAGTCATATGCAGAGGTTGGGGTAATTGGAATGCCAAGCTCGGCGGCAACCTCATCTGCTAGCTCTGGGTAGGCCCGACCAGTAAATAAACGCAAACTTTTTTCGGAGGTTAAGCGGATTTCGTTCAGTTTAGCTTCCCCCTCGCTGTGGTGAATCTGCCTTAACTCTACTAGAACTTACTTACTCTTTAGCACCAGCTTTTTTTGCCGCTGCTGCAGATTTACTATCTTTTCGTTTTTTAAGTACCCAGCCCAAGATATTTACCTGGCGAGCCCGTCCTATTCCAATCGCACCTGCTGGGACATCTTCATTAATCACAGATCCAGCTGCGGTATAGGCACCATCGCCGATGGTTACTGGAGCAACCAGCATGGTGTCACTACCAATACGGACCTGATCACCGATCTTGGTCTGATGCTTCTTCTCCCCATCATAATTAACAAAAACAGTAGCTGCGCCAATATTGCTCTCTTGCCCAATTTGCGCATCCCCAACATAGGAAAGGTGAGCCACCTTTGATCCCTTACCAACTGTGGAGTTTTTAATCTCCACAAATGCCCCAGCCTTACTATCACTATCTAACACAGTTCCCTTGCGCAGATATGTGTATGGCCCAACCTTGGCGCCATCACCAATCACAGATTTAGTAGCAAAGCTCTCAATTACTGAAGCACCGGATCCAACCTCGCAATCAACTAAGGTGGTTCGGGGGCCAATAATTGCGCCAGATTTAATAACAGTTTCACCACTTATTGCACTGCTTGGATAAATCACTACATCTGCTTCAATCTTAACTCCAGCATCAATCCAGGTTGTAGTTGGATCAATAATTGAAACCCCAGCCAACATATGTTGATTATTAATTCGATCTCGCATAATTGCTGTTACTTCCGCTAATTGGGTGCGGTCATTAATTCCCAGAGTTTCAGTGTAATCATTTGAGACAATTGCATGCACAGATTCTTTTTGATCATTTAATAGTGAGATTACATCGGTTAGATAAAGCTCTTTTTGTGAGTTATTACTTTGGATCTTTGAAATTACCGCACTTAATACCTTTGATTCAAATAAGTAAACTCCGGTGTTAATCTCATCAATATCTTTTTCAGACTCAGTTGCATCTTTTTCCTCTACTATCTTTAGAATTACACCATCATCACCACGAATAATTCGACCATAACCAGTTGGATCTGGTAGTAGTGCGGTTAAAACCGAGGCCTTATTTTTTTGAGTTTGATGAACTTCAATAAACTCCTGCAAGGTTTGGGTAGTAAGAAGTGGTGTGTCACCTGCCAAAATTAATACTGTGCCATCACCTTTATGGCTAGCGAGTGCAAGTTGAGCAGCCCCACCTGTGCCATTACGCTTTTCTTGAAAAACAGTTTTTGCTTTTGGCGCGATCTTTGCAAGATGCTCAATTACCTCATCCTTATGAGAGCCAACTACAACTGTTAAGTTTTTTGCCTCAAGCGGTTTGACCGCTGCTAATAAATTTTCAATAATTGTTCGACCAGCAATCTCATGCAGCACCTTTGCACTCTTTGATTTCATTCGGGTGCCTTCACCGGCCGCAAGGACAACGACAAGCTCTATCTTGCTCATCTGTTACCCCCTTTACTTGGTGGCTCCGCCACCAGGTATCGATCCTGGACCCTGAGCTTCAAAGGCTCATGTGCTAGCCACTACACAATGGCGGAACCTGAATTATCCCTTATAACTGGTTAAATTAAAAACTTTCAATTATTCGTGCGCCCGCAGCAGGTCCAGTTGCTCTTACAACTGAGGAAACAACCCCGCTACTGCTTAATGCAACGGTTAAATCCATTGCATGCTCATCATCTGTAACCAAGAAAGCAACAGTTGGACCTGAGCCAGAGACAATTCCACCAAGTGCGCCGTAATCAACTCCAACATCTAAAACTAAGCGAAGTGCTGGCCGTAATGAAGATGCAGCAGATTGCAACTCATTACTTAACGCTTTTCCTAAAGCTTTTGCATCCCCAGCACGTAATGCTTGCATTAGTGGCTCACTAACTTGTGGGGTGGCAATTGATAAACCTTCGCGCAGGCGATCACACTCTTGATAAACCGATGGCGTGGATAATCCTTGACCAGATAGGGCAAGTACCCAGTTATAACTTCCCTTTGCAAGGGCGGGTGTTATTTGATCACCTCGACCAGTACCAATTGCTACTCCACCGCAAATTGAAAATGGCACATCGCTACCAATTTTGCTGCCTACTGACTCCATTTCATCTCTAGATATACCTAATTCAAATAGGGAATCTAAGCCAACTATTACTCCAGCCGCATCAGCACTACCACCTGCCATACCACCTGCTACTGGAATCTCTTTTTTTAATTTAATAATTAGATCTGGTGGTAGATCATAAGTTTTAGCCATTAACTGCGCAGCCTTAATCGCTAAGTTACTGCTATCTGTTGGTACGCCATGTGCAGTATCGCCAGTAATAGATATTGTGATACCGGTGCCAGGTAGTGCTGTTGCAACTGTTACATCATCAAATAATGAAATTGCTTGAAATACACTAGTTACCTCGTGATAGCCATCAGCGCCTAATGGGCCAACTGATAATTGCAGATTTACCTTAGCTGGCACTCTGGCAACTACACCCCTAGATCTCATGGGCTTGAGCGTATTGGTTAAATAACTTACTTGCTGGAATTGTGCTTAATTAATTGCTTGCCGATCTGAAAAAACTGATCAACTGATAGCGCCTCACCACGAATAGTTGGGTCAATACCAGCAGCAATTAAGTACTCCTGGGCATCACTGCCTAAGAGTTGTGTTATTGCACTACGCATCATTTTTCGCCGCTTAGCAAAGGCGTGATCAATAATTGCAAAGGTAGCAAGGCGCTCACTCTCATTCCCAAGCGGGGTGTGGCGATCAAATCTAACCAGTGCCGAATCAACATTAGGAACTGGCCAAAAAACTGATCTGGCAACTGAGCCAGATAAATTTAATGATGTCCACCAATTAGCTTTAACAGTTGGACTGCCATACTGCTTATTATTTGGCGCAGCCGCTAATCGTTGAGCTACCTCACTTTGCACCATCACTACTCCACGAGTAATTGATGGAAAGTGCTCAAGGAGAGTTAGTAGTACTGGTACTGAGATGTTATATGGCAAATTTGCAACTAAAACAGTTGGATTAATTGGTAACTTTGTTAATCCCATTGCATCTTGATTAAGAACAATTAATTTATTATCAGAAAATCCATGTGCTGCTGCAGTAATTGGTAATTGTTTTGCTAGTCGGTCATCGATCTCAACTGCCACAACCTGCTTTGCAACCTCAAGTAATGCCAAGGTAAGTGAACCTAATCCAGGTCCAATTTCTAGGGCAATATCTTTATTATCAATCTCTGCTAACTTAACAATTTTTCGACAAGTGTTGGCATCAACTACAAAATTTTGACCTAGCTTTTTAGTTGGTTTTAAATCAAGAGTGGCTGCAAGTGATCTAATCTCAGCAGCTCCCAGTAGATTACTCATTAGAAAGTACCAAAGATACGTTCGGCATTCTCTGATATCGCTTGTGCTAGGTAATCAACTGACTCACCCCGCAGATCGGCAATCACCCGCAAGGTATTTGGAATCTGAGCTGGGGTATTAAGTGCGCCACGATTTGGCATTGGAGATAAAAATGGTGAATCTGTTTCAACTAACAATTGCTCAATTGGCACTAACACCACTGCCTCCCGCAGATTAACTGCATTTTTAAAGGTGACTGTGCCAGCAAAGGAGAGGATGTAATTATTTGCGATGCACTCCTTTGCCATTACAGCATCTCCGGAGTAGCAGTGAAAGATAGTTTTTTCCGGAGCACCCTCTGCAATTAATAAATCAAGTACTGCTCGGTGGGAGTCGCGATCATGTATTACTAATGCTTTTTTGAAATCCTTTGCCATCTTTATATGGCGGCGAAATGAGTACCTTTGCTTATCTTGCAATTCAGGTGGGGTGCGAAAAAAATCAAGTCCACTCTCACCAATTGCTCTAACTCTAGGATGTGATGCTAAATCCTCAATTATTTTTAAATCTTTTTCTATGTCCTCAACTACTGGTGCCTCATTTGGGTGGAGTGCTACCGCTGCTAATACTCTGCCCGGGAAAGATTGCGCGCACTTAACTGACCAAGCAGATTGCTCTGCTGAATAGCCAACCTGCACAACTCGATCAACACCTACCGATGCTGCCTCATCTAATATCTGCTTAATTAATGGTGAATCTGGCTCGCTATTATGAATTAACTCAAGATGTGCATGTGAATCAACAGTCTTACTATTAAGTGGTGCTGGCAACACGGCCGGCTTTCGATCAAGATCGCGGTTGTGACGATCTGCCATAAATTACTTAGCCTCTTCTAATCTAGGAAAGAGCACATCTGTCTTTGTAACAATACTTCCAGCTGGAAGTTGGCCCCAATCTGCTACCTTGCTAATTTGTTGCTTACCAATATCTCCTAATGAAGATTGTGCGCCAAGGCTTTGCCAAAGTTTCTCAGTTACCTCAGGCATTACTGGATGAAGTAAAACTGCTAAGGCGCGCAGTGACTCTGCAGTGTTATATAAAATTGCATCAAGCTTTGGTTTAAGTGAATCATCTTTAGCAACCACCCACGGCTGTTGCTCAGTTACATAACCATTTACTCGCTTACAAAAATCCATAATTGAATTAATACCGCCCTGGAAATCAAGGGCACAAATTGCATCATCTGCGCTCTTAACAGTTTTTGTGAGCATGGTAGCTAAATCATTATCCTTTGCTACCGCTGGTATTTTGTTATCGCAATACTTTTCAATCATCGCAATTAACCGAGAGGCTAAGTTACCAAAATCATTTGCTAACTCACTGGTATAGCGAGCTGCCATATCCTCCCAAGAAAATGATCCATCAGTCCCAAAGGGAATTGCCCGTAAAAAGTAGTAACGAAAAGCATCCACACCAAAATCTTTTGTAATATCACTTGGCTTTATTCCAGTTAACTTACTCTTTGACATCTTTTCACCACCTACTAATAGCCAACCATGAGCAAATACTTTTTTAGGAGTTGGTAATCCAGCTGCCATTAACATTGCCGGCCAAATAATTGCGTGAAAGCGCAAAATATCCTTACCTACCAAATGCACATCAGCTGGCCAGGTGTTAGCAAACTTCTTACCGCCTGCAGATGAGGGCTCATCCCCTAAGCCAACTGCGGTTGCATAATTTAATAGCGCATCAAACCAAACATAAATTACCTGCTTGGTGTCCCAAGGAACTGGAATTCCCCAATCAAATGTGGAGCGAGAGATAGAGAGATCTCTTACCTCACCCTCTAAAAATGAAACTACCTCATTGCGAGCACTTGCTGGTTCACATGCGCCAGGGTTTGCTTTGTAGTAATCAAGTAATGGTTGTCTAAATGCTGATAACTTAAAAAACCAGTTATCTTCACTAAGCATTTCAACCGGCTTTGAGTGAATCTTGCACTTGCCCTCATCTAAATCACCTGGAAGTTTAAACTCTTCGCATCCTATGCAATATGGCCCTTCAAATTTACCGGCATAGATATGGCCAGCATCTTTAAGGCTTTGCAAAAATCGCTGTACTCGCTCGGTGTGACGCGGCTCTGTGGTGCGAATAAAATCATCATTAGCAATATTTAAATCTTTCCAGACTGGCTTCCATGCTGACTCAACTAAGTTGTCACACCAATCTTGGGGTGCAGCCTTATTACTTTGGGCAGTGTTTAATACCTTCTGGCCATGCTCATCAGTTCCAGTTAAGTACCAAACAGATTCACCACGCTGACGGTGCCACCGAGTTAATACATCACCTGCCACCGTTGTATAGGCATGACCAATATGTGGTGCGTCATTTACATAGTAAATCGGCGTTGTTAAATAAAATGATTTCTCAGCCATGGTCAGATCTTATCGCCACTTTTATAGGCAACCATGGCATCAAATACAACTCGCTTTGAAATACCACTTTCCTTCGCAACTAGTGAGATTGCCTCTTTTCTACTCTCACCGGCTGCCTCTTGCGCTAGAACTAATTTAATTAAATCAGCAGCAACAAACTCTCTGCTTCCTGGATCAAAGCCTTCAATTACTACAGTTATTTCACCCAAAATATCCTTAGATTTTGCCCAAATAATTAATTCAGAGAGTGGCCCACGTACTACCTCTTCATAATGTTTACTCATCTCGCGGCAGATTGCACCATTGCGATCTGTGCCAAAAGATTCTGCGGCATCTACCAATGATTCAACAATCCGATGCGGAGCTTCAAAGAAAATAATAGTGCGCTCCTCTTGCGCAATCTCGTTAAACCATTTACCTCTAGCACCTTTTGTTCTTGGTGGAAAACCCTCAAAGCAAAATCGATCTGTTGGTAGCCCAGAAAGTAACAACGCTGTTGTAATTGCACTTGGTCCAGGTAATACTTTAATTTGAATATTTGAAGCAAGAGCTGCTCTAATTAATCGGTAACCTGGATCTGAAATTCCTGGAGCACCAGCATCAGTTACCACCAAAATATCTTTTTGTGATTTAAGAATTGTGGTTAACTCTTCAATGCGCTCACTCTCATTGCCTTCGAAAAAAGATATTACTTTGGCATTGTGCTTAATATCTAACTCTTGGCACAACCTGGCAAACTTGCGAGAATCCTCAGCTGCAACATACTGCGCACTTTGGATCACCTGGATTAGATGCGCAGATACATCCCGAATATCACCGATCGGCAGGTGTGCAAGAATTAACATCTGATAATTCTCTCAGGTAATTTTGCTCTTGGCTTTCTCATCTGGCTTAGGCTGATCCCATGACCCGCCCCCGCCTGCTGCAAATTGCACCAATCTCTTTAATTATTGGATTTGCACTCAGCTTAAGGCTTTGGCGATTAAATCTTCCTAAGGGTTATATCTTCGATGAGCTTTACTATGCAAAAAATGCTAATTCATTAATAAGTAATGGTGTTGAGTTAACTGGCCAAGGTGGGGCTGAGTTTGTGGTCCATCCACCCTTTGGTAAGTGGTTAATTGGAATTGGTATAAAGCTCTTTGGCAATAATGAGTTTGGCTGGCGAATCAGTGCTACCTTAATTGGCACCGCCTCAGTGCTTCTTATTTATTTAATCGCTCAGCAATTATTTAATTCTCATTTTTTAAGTAACACTGCGGCCGCTTTAATGGCATTAGATGGTTTGAATCTAGTTATGTCTAGAGTCGCGCTACTTGATATATTTTTAATGTTTTTCATATTGCTCTCATTTTATTTTTTAATCAAAGAACAACTCTGGTTAAGTGGACTAGCAATTGGCCTGGCATCTGCAACAAAGTGGAGTGGTGTTTTCTTAATTCCATTTCTACTAATCCTTACCTTAAATCTTCGGGCGATTGAGCCGATGAAATGGATCAAACGGGTTGGTCAATTTGTATTTCTACCCTTAGCTGTTTACTTACTATCTTGGAGTGGGTGGCTACTTACCAGCACTGGTTGGTCACGTAATTCAACCTCTAATGTATTTAGCTCACTCTGGCACTACCACGGTGAGATTTTAAATTTTCACCAAAATCTAAGTGATAAGCATGCATACAGCGCTAATCCATGGAGTTGGTTGATCCTAGGCCGGCCCACATCCTTTTTTTATGAATCACCAAGTAATTGTGGGGTTGATAGTTGTGCACAGGAGATCTTGGCAATCGGCACCCCACTTCTTTGGTGGAGCGCCATTTTTGCTGTTGCAATTGCAGCTGGGTTTTTTATAGTTAAAAGAGAGAGAGTTACTGCCCTTATTCTCGCTGGCTTTGCCGGCACATACCTGCCTTGGTTTTTTATGCAAAGTAGAACTACGTTTTACTTCTATGCAATTAGCATTCTGCCATTTCTGATTCTGGCCTTAATTTACTGCTTTAACCTGCTGCTTTCTATAGGTGATTATAAAAAACAGATATCTATATTTTTGCTATTAATTGCAATTAATTTCTTATTTTTCCTACCAGTACTACTAGGAATTGAAATTCCTTATAGTGATTGGCTTGATCGAATGTGGCTTACTAGTTGGATTTAAGTTACTGGTTTACCGCTTTATCACTCTCAATAGGATCAATTAATGTTGTCTGATCAAACAAATCATCATCACGGCCAGAGAGCTCCTTAATTAGCTTCTGCTGCGCACTCCACTCACCTGGTGAAGTTAAATCAATAATTCGCTTACTAGGAATTGCTTTAGCAGCTGTGGTGTAAACCGGCTTTGGTAATTGGTTTGGCTGCCATCCCTTGCGATCTTTGGGAACAACTACTACACCAATAATTTCAGGTCGTTCAGAAAAAGGAATCCAATGCTCATTAGATTTTTTCTCCTTAACTCGCTCTGGAATAACCGGGGCTGGAATTTTACTATTTGTTATTTTCTCGATAGCTTTAAGTCTTCGGCTCTTTAATTGTGAGGCAACTACTTGTTTTCTAACACTTACAAAATAAATAACTAAAGCTGTTACTGGCACCAACGTTGTCACCCAAGCTAAGAAACCAACAACCGCACAAAATACAGATAAAGAATTAAGTGTTAACAAGGAGCCAAAAATTAATCGACGTTGAAAGAAAACTTTATTTTTCTCTTCACCTGAGATCTCAGTTTTAACACTGCCATTATTTTCAGCAACAACCTGCATCGCGTTTTTGTATCGTTCAATCTCTTTACCAGATGTATCTTCATGTTTACTGATCCACTGGGGCAAAAAGTAAGCAACCCACATGCCCATGATGATCAAATAGATAAAACCGGATGCCATAAAGGACAACGATAAATGTTAGGCGATACTTTTAAGGGGAATTGAGCAGGTATGTCCGATTTTTTCTTTTACTTTATAACTGGATTTTCTTTAACAAAAGTAATGTGATTACGCCAATCTCCGGCAATATGTAGGTAATTATTACGCTCTCCCTCTAATAAATAACCAGCCTTTATTGCAACCTGCTTTGATGCCTCATTCTCTGGCCGTAGATTAATTTCAATCCGGTGCAGCCGAAGCTCTTCAAAACCAAACTTAGTCAGGCGCACAACTGCTCGGGTGGTGTAACCACGGTTTGCATAACGTTGGTCAATCCAATACCCAATATGAGCACCACGCATCGCGCCGAAAATTATTCCACCTAAAGTAATTTGACCGATTAAAACTTGTGAGTTATTTTCCTTAAGCCAAATGCCAAGTGAAATAGAGCGAACTGCTCTGATCTCACGATTTAATTGCATTACCATTCCATAATAAGAAGGAAGTGGTGATTTGTGATCAATATTTGGTCGAGTTGCCTCCCATGGCGATAACCAATCTCGATTAACTGCTCGAACGCCATCCCATTGTGCTTTATCTCTAAATCTAATTGGTTTTAAAATTAACTCATGATCAATTAATTTTTTCAAGATTAGCCCTCATTTATCATTACTATTTCTACAAGATCACCTGCACTAAGTGTTTCATCTTTTTCATTTAAAGCAATCAAACAATTAGCCTCAGAGAGCGTGGAGAGTGATTCTTGATCTGAAAGTGCACTTACTGAGCCGTTTGAGTTGAAAGTGGCTCGCAGGTAACTTGCTTTACCAGCAACTGATTTCACCGCTTTACTTAGCTTTGCTTTTTTTACTGTTCGGTTAATCTCACTCTTTGCCAGCATTTTTAAGATCATTGGCCGAATAAAAATTTCAGCTGATAAGTAATTTCCAATTGGATCCCCCGGCAAAGTGACAACTGGTGTTTTATCTGGACCAATTAGCCCGTAATTATGTTTACCACTCTCAGTAAGGTTTGGGGTTACTATTTTTATCTTTCCTAACTTTGAGAGCACAGATGTAATTAAATCAAAGGACTCATCGCCAGATTCTCCGCTTATTACTACAAAATCTGATCTAACTAACTGATCCTCAATAACAATCTTTAACTGCTCATGGGTCTCTGGGATTGTATGGACCCTAAAAGTATGTGCACCGGCTTCACGCATAAAGGTAGTTAAAAACCAGGAGTTGCTTTCAAACTCATCTTCTTCACTTGCTAACTTGCTTCCCGGTTCAACTAAGTCATCACCGGCGCTAATAATTACAACTCTTGGATGTGGTCGACATGGCAGGCGATCTAAACCAAGGGAGGCAGCAAGTGCAATTTGAGTTGAGCCAATTCGATCACCACTTTTTAATAATGCTTTTTCGTTAACCAGTAAGTCATTTGCCAAAGTTGCTCCGTGAGCGTCAAGCAAGGGAAGATCAAGCGCAGCTAGTGGTTGGGCAAGCTCTAGTAGCTCTTCTCGTAATTGCCCAACTGAGGTGAGTTGATCCATACCTAAACCCTACTTTGCTATCGCCTTAAATTAAGGTAGGGGGTATGAGAAATACCAATAATAAATCAGATCTGCGCAAGCAGTATCGAAAGGAGCGCCAGGATCGGTTTGCAAAAGAAAGTTGGCTACATATTCTTTCATCTGGTGAATTTAATGCGGCAAACAACATTGGCTCCTATATCTCTTATGAGTTTGAACCTGAGACATCTGATTTAAACAAAACATTAATCAATTCTGGTAAAAATCTCTTTTTACCAAGAGTATTAAAAGATAATGATCTTGAATGGGTTGCGTGGGATGGATCACAAGAAAAGTTAAAAAAATCAGGCAAAGCATTTGAGCCAATTGGTGAAGCTATAGCTGAGCCAAATCTTGAGGTAATTATTGTGCCATCCCTTCACATCGACCGCACTGGTAATCGATTAGGTCAAGGTGGTGGCTCATATGATCGAGCTTTGGCGAAAAGTAATGCTTGGAAGATTGCCTTACTACATTACGGTGAATTAACTAGTGAGATACTGCCAGTAGAGCCACATGATCAGAAAGTAAGTGCTGCTGCTACACCTGTGATTGTTGTTAGATTTTAATTAGTTAAAGTTTCAAGATTTCGCGCCATTACTACCCTTTGAATCTGATTAGTACCTTCATAAATTTGAGTTAACTTAGCATCACGCATCATCCGCTCAACTGGATAATCACTTACATATCCATAGCCACCAAGTACCTGTACTGCATCAGTAGTCACTTTCATTGCAACATCGGTAGCAAAACATTTACTTGCGGCAGAGAAGAAAGTTAAATCACTCTCACCTCGTTCACTTTTAACCGCTGCGGCATAGGTTAATTGCCGTGCTGCTTCAATTTGCATTGCCATATCTGCCAACATAAATTGCACAGCTTGAAAATCAAAGATTGGTTTACCAAATTGTTGGCGCTCATGTGAATACTTCTTGGCAACATCAAATGCACCTTGCGCGATACCGAGTGCTTGGGCGGCAATTGTGATTCGAGTGTGATCTAGAGTTTGCATTGCAAGTGAAAAGCCAGTTCCAATCTCGCCTAATCTGCGGTCATCATTAATCTTTACATTGTCGAAGTAGACCTCACGAGTTGGTGAGCCACGAAAGCCCATCTTCTTCTCATGTGCACCAAACGAAACGCCTGCATCAGACTTTTCTACAATAAAAGCTGAGATGCCTTTAGCACCCTGACTTGGATCAGTTGTTGCTAGCACCGTATAAAACTCTGAAATACCAGCATTTGAAATCCATTTCTTACTGCCAGATAAAATCCAATCATTCCCATCTTTTACCGCTTTAGTTTTCATTGCTGCGGCATCAGAGCCAGCTTCAGATTCAGATAAGCAGTATGAAAAACCTTTACCAGCTGCTAACTGGGTTAAATACTTCTTCTTTTGCTGCGCATTGCCAGCAATTATTAATGGCACAGAACCTAATTTGTTAACTGCTGGAATCAATGATGAAGCACCACATACTCTTGCTACCTCTTCAATAATAATTACAGTAGCAAGTGCATCTGCACCTTGCCCACCAAACTCAACTGGCACATGTGCAGCGGCTAAGCCAGCTGCTTGAAGTGCATCTGCTGCCTCCTGCGGATAACGTGAGTTCTCATCAACATCACGGGCAAATGGTGAAATCTTTTTTGTAGCAAGAGCGGAGACACTTTCCCGCAACGCTTGATACTCTGCCCCAAATAATGCTGGCATATCTGAACTCATTGACATGGGGTAATTCTATTCAGAGTTATCACCTTTGTTTAACTGAGCTAAGTAACGGTTATATTGCGCAAGATCATCATCCTCACCCATTGCAGCAGCGCGATCAGCGGCCCGGTCAATTCGGCCGACTTCTTTCTTATCTTCGCGCAACCATTGCAGGAAGGTTGCAATAAGTGCAAGCAGGATTGGAATCTCACCTAATGCCCAACCAATAGCTCCGCCTAGTTTTTGATCAGCTAATAAATCTGTTGCCCATGGCCGCTCTAGTAATACAAAGTAACCATTATCAATCAAAGTAGTAGCAGACATAATTGCAATTGAGAAAAATGCATGAATACTCATAGCAGCAAAAATTATTATTATCTTAACTAAGTGCGGCACCTTACGTGGTAGTGGATCTATCCCAATTATTACTTGGAAAAATAAGATACCGGTAAGCAGGAAGTGAGTTGACATAAAGAAGTGACCGCTATGGCCTTGCATAAGATTTCCAAATAATGGGGTGAAATAAAGAGTAAATAATGAGCCATCAAATATCGCAAGGGCAACTATTGGGTTTGCATAAAAAACTGCTACTTTTGAATGTAGTAATGCAATAAATGATCCTCGCACACCCCGCTCATCTTTATTTCTGCCTTTGGGTAAGGTGCGAAGAGCTAAAGTAATTGGTGCGCCTAGAACAATTCCAATTGGGGCAACCATTCCCAGTGCCATATGAGCCAGCATATGATTTGCAAAAGCAAAGTGTGAATAGAGTCCTAAGCCACCACTAGTTGCAAAATCAACCAGAGCAATTCCAGCTGCAAATGAAACAGTTCTACCAACTGGCCAGGAATCTCCACGTTTTCTAAGAATGACTACGCCTTTAATATAAAGTGCGACTGCAAGTATTAATAGACCAAGCATTAAGCCATCTGCATCATAAGCAAATAAAACATTAGAAAATGTTGGAGCATCTGGCATTGGAATTCCAGTAATCAGAAGTGCAGTAGATGAGGTTATCTCCTTGGCCGGAGGCGTAACAGTAGATAACCAACTCCCTACAAATACTGTTATAAACATAATTACTAACTCAGCAGTTATTAATCTAAATATTGAGGGGAAATCTGATTTGATAATCCATCTACGGTGTAGGCCACCGCAACCAATTAAAGTAATTGTCAAAAAGATCTTAAGTATGGTGATTGCCCCATACTTGCTCTGCCAGGATGAAATAGAATCTAAGCGTGTCCAAGCTGTGGCTACCCCAGTAGCAGCAACTGTTATTGCACTCCATAATGCAATCTCACTAAATCTAGGAAGAGCAATTAATTTCTGCTCCTTACCAAGTTGAGTTAAACCAAATAAACCACCAACCCAAAAACTTAATGCAATTACATGTATTACTAACGCACCGATTGCAAGGCCATGATGACCAGATGAGCTGCCATGACTTTGGAAAAGTGGGGCAACGCTTCCAAATAATGCAACGGCAAGAGCGATATAGGAAGCGGATAATCTTTTTAGCGGGATGAGTAATAAAGTAATAATACAAATTATCTGGATCAGATAACTCTTACCAATTGAGGTTTGAGTTAAGTAAGAGCGGATAACTGTTAAATCAAAGGAGGCTGGAATTGATTGTTCAAGTAAATAGGAAATTTGAATTAAAATGAAAAAAAGTGTTGCTGCTAACCATGCTGAGATTGTAATTTTTGTTTTCCTAGCTAGATTTAAATTACTAATTGCTCCTTTTATATCTGTATCTAGAAAACCTACTGTTAATAAGAGTCCAATACTTAATACCCCAGTTAACTGCATCAAACCTTTACTTATGGGTGAGAGAATTTCAATCAATTAACGCGCTACCGCTCTACTTTAAAAATTTCTTACTTCGAGAATTTTTCCTTGACACTTTTGTGCTTTTAGCAGTGGGTGCAAAAGTTTTTCTTGCATACCTAGATAAAAAGATTAAAACAATAAAAGCAAAAACTAGCAGGCCAATTACAAAAATATCAGTAGCCTTATTTGCGGTTGGTAGAGCAACAGTTGTATCTGTTGGTGCTGGGGTTGGTAATGTCATTTCAGCAGGTGCGTTGTATAAAAATGTAAAGGAGCCGGTTATCGGTGAATCATCTAGCGCCATAAGTGTGTAGGAGACTGTGTATAGACCAGAGATAGTTAGCACTTTTAAACCAACCATTAAAACTGGTCCTTGAATTTGGATTGATCCATCATCTACTCGCACACCTTTTGGATCTGTAACTGAAAGATCATTTACGCCATTTGCAAGATTGGCATTGGCCTTAACTGTGATTGCAGTTGGTGAAACACTTAATATCGAACCAGCAGTAGGTGAGGTGCTAACAATTGATGTAGCAAAAGCAGGAGAGATTGAGATTGCAGTAAAGATTAGAGCAGTAGATAATTGAATTAACCGCTTCATCACGCTACCTCTGCCTCTCAGTTAGCCCTTATCTTGCCACCTCCTTAAGATTATCTCCTATGCCCACCTATGAATACCTGTGTAATGAGTGCGACCATGCCTTTGAGGCAGTTCAATCATTTTCTGATCCAGCAATTCAGGTTTGCCCAAAGTGCAATGGTGAGGTTCGTAAGGTTTATAACAATGTTGGGGTGGTATTTAAAGGAAGTGGATTTTATAAAACAGACTCCAGAACAACACCTACTAATAAGAGTGAGAAGCCAGTTGTAAAAAGTGAGAGTAAGCCAGAGGCTAAAACTGAGAAGAAGCCAAGTAATAAACCAAAGGATTAATTATGGTGGGGCGGTTTGTCTTGAGCTATCTCTTCATCGCGAGCAGTATCAACATCTAGATCTATCTCATCACTTGTAACTTTAGGAAGAAGAGGGTGACTAAATTCACCGCCTGTTTGTATATCCCTTGCCTGCTTTTTTTCTGAGTTTTTATCACTTTTCATTATAATTAATTCTACCCTCTTAACCTGCTTTAACTACTACAGAAGAGATAAAAGTGTTTGAAAAATTAAGCTCTGCAATTGTTGCTCGTAAAAAATTGATATTTTCACTATTTATTATCTCTGTCATTACAGCAGGGGCTATCGGCTCTGCAGTATTTAGCAGATTAGATAGTGGCGGCTACTCCGATCCAGGAAGTGATTCGGCAAAAGCTTTTGAATATCTAACTGATGTTTTTAATGTAAAAGACCCATCGGTAGTTCTAGTAGTTGAGACTCCAGATGGTGTTACTAAGCCAGATGCAATTGCTACTGCTACAAAACTTGAGAGTGCAATAAAAGCTGAAGCTGGAGTTGGTTCAACACTTTCTTATTGGTCAGCCGGTGGTTCACCGACACTTGAAAGTATTGATGGTAAATCTGCGTTTCTTTTTATATACAGCGAAGATAATGAGTGGAGCTCCTTTCAAGATTTAGGCAAGAGGATTCAAGAAAAATATGATGGCAAGTATGAAAATCTAAAAATTTATGCCAGTGGTGGTGGGGTATTTGCCCACGCAATCAATAGCAAGATCTCAAAGGATTTAGCCTTGTCGGAGGCAATATCTATTCCACTAACCTTTATTTTACTTGTATTTGTATTTGGCGGCCTAGTAGCCAGTGCCATGCCATTGCTCGTTGGCGTATCGGCAATTTTAGGATCATTTTTATTGATCTACCTCCTCACCTTATTTACTGGAGTAAGCATATTTGCGTTAAATCTCATCACCGGGCTTGGCCTTGGCTTAGGTATTGATTACTCACTTTTAATTGTTAATAGATTTCGAGAAGAGCTACATGCTGGAAAATCAGTAGATGAATCAATTAAACAAACAGTTAATACTGCAGGTAAAACTGTCTTCTACTCTGGAATGACAATTGTAATTACTTTGGCATCTTTGACACTGTTTCCGCAGATGTTTTTAAAATCCTTTGGTTATGCCGGTGTAACGGTTGTAATAATGGCAGTCCTCGGCTCTTTAATTGCACTTCCGGCCTTACTAGCTATCTTGGGAGATCGAATAGACAAGGTAGTGATTCGAAGGAGTGCAATTACTCCTAAAGAGGATGGTAGATGGGCACAAACTGCAAGATTTGTTATGCGCAAGCCAGTTGCCGTTGTTACTCTCTCACTAATTCTTTTGACTGTACTTGCAGCTCCTATAAAAAATATTGTTTTCTCACAGGTTGATTCAAGGGTGCTGCCAGCTAGTAATTCAGCAGCTACTGCTGCAAGAGTTATTTCCGACCGCTTTGGTGGCCAAGAAGGAAATCCAATTGAGATTATTGTGCCAAAGGGTGCTCTTATGGGAACTCAAATTAATCAATACACCTCAGAGATTGCGCAAGTTCCTGGGATTATGCGGATTGGTAATTCACAGGTTTCAGGTGATGATGTTCGAGTAACTGCGATTCACTCCATGCCGCCTAGAACACCAGAGGCTGAAGTTTTAATTAAGGAGTTAAGAAAGATACGCGCGCCTGAGGGAACATTAATTGGCGGCGTAGCAGCTGATTACGCCGATGCTCAAATTGGTATAGCTAAGACAATGCCTTGGGCATTGCTCTGGATTGCTCTCGGTGTACTAATTCTGCTATTTGTCTTTACTGGTTCAATTATCTTGCCAATTAAAGCAGTGATTTTAAATATTCTCTCACTCGGTGCCACCCTAGGGGCGATAACTTGGATATTTGTTGAAGGCCATATGAAATGGCTAGTTGGTGATTTCACTACCACTGGCACCCTTGATACTGGGTCAATTATTTTGGTAGCAGTTGTTTCCTTTGGCCTATCTATGGATTATGAGCTATTCCTACTATCTCGAATTAAAGAAGAGCATGATGCTGGTAAATCTAATATTGAATCAGTAGCAACTGGCTTGCAGAGGTCGGCTCGAATTATTACTGCAGCAGCTAGCTTGCTAGCAATAGTTTTTGCCTCTTTTATGTTAAGTGGTGTGACATCAATAAAGATGCTTGGGTTTGGCGTGGCATTTGCAATTATGTTAGATGCCACATTAGTTAGAGCATTATTAGTTCCTGCATTAATGAGATTATTTGGTGAGCGCAACTGGTGGGCACCAAAAGCAATGAAGCGCTTTACTATTAATCATTAAGTAAAAAAATATTAAGTTGTGTCCCCGGCGGGAGTTGAACCTGCGACCTACCGCTTAGGAGGCGGTTGCTCTATCCACTGAGCTACGGGGACAATATTTAATTTTATTAACTGATTTTATAGTTAATAGTTTAATTGTAATAAGTTGTTATAAAAAGAGAAACTGCAGATAAAACATGCGTAGATTTGGCTTTAAATTAATGAGTAGATAGACTATGCATAATTCGTTTGGAGTTGAAAATCATGAAGGCCCTCGTTATAGGTGCCGGTGGAGTAGGAAGAGCGATAGCTAATATCGCATCACGTCGTTCATTTATTGAATCAATGGTGATTGCAGATCGCACCCTCTCAAGAGCCGAAGAAGCTGTTGCTCGCGTTAAGGATCCTCGCTTTTCAGCGGCGATGGTTAATGCTGCAGAGCTTGAGGATATTAGAGCGTTAATTCGCAAAGCTGATCCGGATGTAGTGATTAATGCAGTTGATCCACGTTTTGTAATGCCAATCTTTTTAGCTTGTGAGATTGAAAATACCAACTACATCGATATGGCAATGTCTCTATCTCGTAAGCACCCCCACTATCCATATACTGAAACTGGCGTGAAGTTAGGTGATGAGCAGTTTGCTCGTGACTTTAACTGGGATGAGCGAAAGATTTATGCGCTAATTGGTATGGGTGTAGAGCCAGGTATGAGTGATATTTTTGCAAAGTATGCAAGTGAGCATCTGTTTAGTCGAATTGATTCCTGCACAATCTTGGATGGTTCAAATCTGCGGGTTGAGGGCTTTGATTTTGCTCCCTCATTTTCTATCTGGACCACAATTGAAGAGTGCTTAAATCCACCACTTGTTTGGGAGGATGGTCGCGGTTGGTATACCACCACACCATTTTCAGAGCTTGAGATATTTGATTTCCCAGAAGGCATTGGACCGGTTGAGTGTGTAAATGTTGAGCACGAAGAGGTAGTACTTATTCCACAAAAGATCGATGCCAAAAAGGTTAACTTTAAGTACGGCTTAGGTGCTGAGTTCATTACTATTTTAAAAACAATTAACATGCTTGGTATGGATCGTAAGGAAACAGTTGATGTGCAAGGAGTTAGTGTCTCCCCTCGTGATCTACTAACTGCATCACTGCCAGATCCTGGAACATTAGGTGAGCGCATGCGTGGTAAGACCTGTGCTGGTGCATTGATTAAGGGATTAGATAAACAAGGAAATCCGAAGGCTTGCTATATTTACAATGTAATCGACAACGCATGGTCTATGAAGGAGTATGGCGACCAAGCAGTTGTGTGGCAGACTGCAATTAATCCTGTTATTGCTATGGAGTTAATTCAAAAAGGTATTTGGAAACCTTTAGGCGTTAATGGTCCAGAGTGGTTTGAATCAAAGCCATTTTTAGATTTATTAGAGGAGTATGGAACCTCTTGGCAAATTCGCGATGAGGATACTAAGGGAATAGTTAAGTAATGAGTACCGCTCTGGTAACTGGAGCAACTGCCGGAATTGGCGCTGCCTACGCTAAGTTGTTAGCAAAAGAGGGGTTTGATCTAGTTTTAGTTGCTAGAGATTTACCAAGATTAAAGGGTGTTGCTAAAGAGCTTAGTAAGCTCTATAAAATTAAAACTGAGACTATTAAGGCTGATTTAACAAAGCCAGCGCAGTTAGCAAAGGTTGAAAAAAGGTTAGCTAATAATTCAAAGCCGATTGAAGTCTTAGTCAACAATGCCGGCTTTGGTATTAAGGAAAGCTTTATAGACACCCAGATTGAAAAGGAGCAAGAGTTACTAGATGTCTTAGTAACTGCGCCACTGCGGTTAACTCATGCGGTATTACCGGGGATGATTAAACGTAATAATGGCACCATAGTAAATGTCAGTAGTGTGGCTAGTTGGATTGCAGGTGGTACTTATAGCGCTGCTAAATCTTATTTAACAGTTTTTACTGAGTATTTACACACTGAATTAAAAGGTACCAATGTAAATATTTCAGCTCTTTGCCCTGGCTTTACTAGAACTGAGTTTCACCAACGTGGCAAGATGCGTATGAGTGGATTACCAAACTTTATGTGGCTAACAGTTGATCAGGTAGTTGCACAATCATGGAAATATGCCAAAGCAGGTAAGGTGATATGCATTCCCGGTTGGCAGTATTTAATTTTATCTACAGTTGCAAGGATTGCCCCTCGTCCTCTTGTGCGTAAATTAGGTATGGGTGTAAGACGCAGGCAGCGTTAGAAATTAGTTATTTTTCACACCAAATTCACCGACTTACCCCAGCAATTGCAGTAGAGCTAGATACTTGCTGAAGTAGACTCATCTCATACCTATTTAAGGAGAGTTTTAGTGAATAAGAAAATTTCTGCATTGCTCCTAACTGGCTTTTTAATTTTAGGATTTACATCACCGGCGCAAGCTGCAACATCAGGTGGTTCCTGCTCAACAGCTGGGGCGGTAACAAAAATTGGTAAAAATGATTATGTGTGTGCGAAGAATCCATTTTTTAGTACAACCAAGTTAACTTGGGTTTGGGATGGCTGTATCGAATTAAATACTGATTTTGTTGCTGGATATAAAGAAGCAACAGATGCCATACGAACTGCTGAGTTAGATAGAATGGTAAAAATTGAGCCAGTTGGTGCATCCCTTAGAGATTTAATTACTTGGGATGCTTTGATTTCATATGCAAAAGGTGATGTGGTTTATTACGCCTCTACTTACTACACCGCGGTAAAAGCGGGTGCAAATAAAGCACCAACTGCTGCAAATATTGGTGCAACTAAGTATTGGGTTATATATCAACCAAGTAATTCAAATGCAAAAATTGGTCAGATGCCAACTCCAACAAAGGTATTAACAACTGCTAATGCCCAAGTTGCGGCCCTGACTTCAGCGGCGGTAAAAACTGCTAGTGAGAGTTTAAAGAGTAAGTACAACGCTCTGTCTGCATCGTTAGCTACTAAAATCTCAGCACTTGATTCAAATAAGTCTGCAATTCAATCTGTAGTTGACTCAATTGACCCAGCATTAGAGGAGTTTAAAAATACATTTTCACTAATGCTAATGATTAAATCTACTGTTAAGGATAAGTGCAACCCTAAGTACTAAGGATTAAAAACATAAGGCTGTAGTGATCGCAATTAAGCGATTGTTACAGCCTTTGTTGTTGCAGTAAATTTAATTGCTTTCAG